>Ga0207754_100619_pt1 | contig 12260 bp, 12 predicted proteins | sample A23E1SouthBayCA_FD_187728 | JGI IMG/M metagenome (GOLD analysis project Ga0207754, IMG submission 187728) | Aerobic enrichment media microbial communities from Eden Landing Ponds, California, USA - A23 E1 (SPAdes) | ecosystem: Environmental > Aquatic > Marine > Unclassified | place: Emeryville... | reverse complement strand
CGACGCCGGGACGACCGAAGACGAACTGGCATCGGCCGTCGACGACCTCCCGCCCTGACTACACCCGCTCGTCGAGCACGTACCGCCGCGTCGCCGCCTCGGCCTCCTGAACGACTGCCATCGGTCCGTCGGAGACGATTTCGAGGCGAATCGGTCCGTCGAGCGTCCGCGTGAGCGCGCCCAGTTCCGGCCCGTACCAGTTCCGGCAGTCGGGTCCCTCGACGGTCCGGGCCGACAGCGTTCCCGTCCCCGCGACCACCTCCCCGGACACGGCTAGCCGGAACTGCCCGTCTTCGACGACGACGGGCACGCCCTCGCTGTCGACGATCTCGGCGGCCGTCACGAGCCGTTCGAGGGTCGCGGCGTCGGTCTCGACCCGCGTGGGAGCGGGCGCGCCGTCCGGCGCGAACCGCCCGCCGTCGTCGAACGCCGCGGGCATCCCGAGATCGACCGACTCGACGGCGACGTCGGTCGGGAGCGGCTCGGCGCGCATGCGGTGGTCCCGCCCGCGGATCTCGGCCCACTGGACCAGTTGCCGGCCGGGATCGCCCCCGAAGACGACCTCGACGCGGTCGTCGTCCAGCCAGTCGAGCCACTGCAACGTCGGGACCGCGCCGAGGACGACGTAACTGGGCCGGTCGACCGCGTAGCTGTCGAAGTGGTCGGGTCGATAGCTCGTGTACACCGCCGGAGAGCCCGACCGTGCCGGGGCTGTCAGCGCGTCCTCTCTGAGCGCGAAGAGCACCCGCTCGTAGTACGGATCGGTCGCGTCCGGCGTCAGGGTCGTCTCTCCGACCAGGCCCGCGAGGCGATCGGGCGCGCCCGCCAGCCGGGCGAATTCGGCCATAGCCCAGCTATGAGCGCACACGCTCTTGACTGTTCGGCCGGTCGACCACGGCGGTGTTCAGATACGGATGAAAAGTGAGGCGGTCGGTTTTCCGAGTGCTCTATGCCCGAAAACGGCCCCCTCATCGGGAATTTAGACGAGATCGACTTAGAGTTTGTTGAACGAGAAGCGACACCACGATTGCTGATGAAGTTCAGTTTCAGTTTTATTCTTCTGGATTATAGCTTTCGAATACTGTTTCGGTTCTTGAGATGTTTGGTGTCGAACGTGCTCGATCCACTGTTCATAATTGGGTTCACAAGGCCGAGCTACAGCCAGAATCTGGTCGATCTCCGGATCACGTTGCGGTCGACGAGACGGTGATCCGAATCGACGATGAACAGTATTGGCTGTACGCCGCCGTCGATACAGAGTCAAACGAATTCCTACACACAACGCTTGAACCGACGCGTACGAACGCTATTGCTTACGCATTCTTTGCCGAACTGCGCGAGAAACACGACGTCGACGATGCCGTGTTTCTCGTCGATGGTGCGACTCCGTTGAAAGACGCGTGTTCACGTCACGGTCTCGATTTCAAATACCAAGAGCATGGAAATCGGAATCGCGTCGAACGTGTCTTTCGAGAAGTGAAAAGACGAACCTCTTTCGCTCTCAAACTGCTTCATACTGCCGGCTGTAACTTCGTGAAGATCTTCGCCACCCCGGGGTGGCGAAATCGTTCACAGACGTATAGCCGGCAGTATCAGTCACGTCGATCCAGACACAGCTGACGACTGGCTCAGATCATTCAGCTTCGCATGGAATCAGCTGATCTGAACACGACCGCCGACCACCGGCGGCAACGCCGCGCCTGCGGTGGTCACTCGCCCGGCCCCGAGTCGTTGGCGGTTCCGGCTAGCCGGTCAGCCAGTACCGCGTCTGATCGACGGTCGTCGAGAGCCACTGGCCGTGGACGCGGCCCGGTCCGGGCTCGAACACCGCGTCGAAGACGAGGTCCCGGCCGTCGATACGCAGCTCTCGGAGCGTGAGCGTGCGCTCGCTGGCCCAGGTCGCGAGGCGTGCGTCGCCACACTCGTCGAGTTCGAAGTAGGTCGCTGGCGTCCGATCGGTCGTGAACGTGTACTCCCGGTCGCCGTAGGACAGCGTCTCTTCGACGATCTCGCCGAAGGCGAAGGCGATCCGGCACTGCTCGCGGGGCTCGTCGGCTCGGTCGCTGTCGACGCGGCGACGGCGATCGACGTCGTAGCCCCACTTGCGAGCCCACCCTTCGAGGAGGCGCACGTCGATCCGCGGGTTCGACCCCGACCGGCCGCCGTCCCACAGGACGTGGTACTCGGACGGGCGGTCGTCGCCGAGGTGCTGGTCGAACATGGTGGTGAGATTCGGCTGAGCCACTATATACCTGTCTGGTCGTTCACCGACGCTGCCGGCGACCGACATCGATTCAGACTTCGATAATCGGTCAGGGACCCGCTATACTGCGGCTTTCGGTTCGGTCCCGGCGTTGGCCGCGACCATCCGGCCGAGCGTCCGCACCCGGGCCTCGATGTCGGCGTCGACGAAGGCTCCGTCGTCGTCGAAGGCGTCGGACGCGTTGCGGATCCCGACCTCGTGGGGGAGCGTCCAGCCGTGGACCGTCCGGACGCCGGTTCGGAGGTGTTCCAGCGCCGGGCCGTAGGAGCCACCGCCGGCAGTCGCCAGCAGTCCGACCGTCGTGTCTCGGAACTCGTCGCGCCCCAGGTAGTCGAGCGCGTTCTTCAGCGCCGACGACACCATGCCGTGGTACACCGGCGTTCCGAGCACCACCGCGTCGGCGTCGTCGATCAGCGCCCGCAACGCTTCGGCGTCGCCCCGATCGCGGTCGTCGGGATCGAACAGCGGCAGTTCCCACTCGCGGAGGTCGACCAGTTCCGTCGTCGCGCCGGCCGTCTCTGCGGCCGACAGCGCGTGTTCCAGTGCCAGACACGTCGTGCTCGTCTCGCGCAGACTGCCGCTGATGGCGACGACGAGCGGGGGCCCGCTCATTACAGCGTGCCTGGACGCCGACGGGCTTAACGCCCGTGATGGCCGGTCGGCCAGGTGGCTGCCGTCGGATCCCGGCAGTTACAAGCCCTGGCGACCGTAGCGACCAGTATGGACGCTCAGGAATTCGTCGACACGATCAGTTCCGAGAACAAGACGGCGCTCTCGCGGCTCGGCTCGTCCAAGGCGCTGTACGCGCTCACCGGCGGCGAGATGGACGAGGGGCCGATCCTCGCCGGTGCGGCCGACCGCGCACACTACGCGTTCGAGACCGTCGACGGGTGGGAGGGCGATGCCTTCGAGACGACCGCCGACACCGCCCGCGAGCACTACGAGACGATCGCCGACGAGCACGGCGACCACGAACCGGGCGAGCGGCCAGCGATGTTCGAGACGCTGGCCGAGCAAGACGAGACGGCCGCCCGCCTGGGCGGGCTCGTCGGCTGGACGCTCGTCGCGAAGAAGACCTTCGAGCAGCTTACCGGCTTCTTCGTCGGGCAGGCCGACCCCCAGACCTCGCAGGTGTTTCGCGATCTCGGCGGTGACATCGAAGACCTGCGTCAGGCGGCACTCGACGCGCTGGCCGAAGACGGCGACTGGGACGCCGCCGAGACGGCCGCGAGTGCGGTGGTCCAGGCCGCCTACGAGGACTACTTCGAGACGCTGGAAGCCCTCGGCGTCAACCCCAAGCCGGTCTGCTGACTTCCTTCTCGCACTCACCTGAACACATCTCGGAGCTTCTGTGTCCCAAGCCGTCCCAGCAGCTTCGCCGGCCCGCGCTTTGGCGCGTCGGCGAGCACGTCCCTGAGTGACGGTGGTTCGGGCGTTCCGAGCCCGAGGTCCCACTCGGTCGCCGCCGCGAACTGCTCGACGGCTGCCGTGGCCCGTTCCCGGACCGCTTGCGCGTCCATCGTCTGGACGACGCCGTCCTCGACGACCACCTCGCCGTCGACGACGACCGTCTCCACGTCCGAACGGCGGGCACCGTTCGCGAGCTGTGCCGCCACGTTGGTCAACGGCGTAAACTTCGCCTGGTCGACGTCGAGGACGGCGAGGTCGCCACGAGCACCGGGGACGAGGCGGCCGACCGACTCGATGCCCACCGCGTCGGCGCTCTCGGCGGTGAGCATCCGGACCAGCGCCATCGAGTCGTACTGCTGTGCTCCCGCGTCGAGGTTGGCCAGCAGGCGCGCCGAGCGCGCCTCTTCGAACAGGTCGACGGAGTCGTGCCAGTAGTGGTCGTCAAGACCGAGGCCGACGGCCACGCCGGCCTCGCGCAGGTCGGCCACCGGCGTCCAGGGAGTCTCTGGATCGAGGTTGTAGTAGCCGAAGATGGACGGACAGTGTGCGACACCGGCGTCGGCCTCGCTCATCCGCTCGACGTCCCTCTCGTCGGCGACCCGGAAGTGCGCGCCCACGAGTCGGTCGTCGAGCAGTCCGACCGCGTCCAGCAGCGCGAGCGAATCGTCGCTCCCGTTCGCGCGGGCCATCTCGTCGCTTTCGCCGAGTTCCAGCAGGTGCGTGTGGACGGGCACCTCGGGGTACTCGGCCGCCAGGTCTGCGACGCGCTCCCAGAGGTCGCGCGTACACGACCAGTCGTCGTGGGGACAGAGGGCGGCGCTGATGCGGCCGTCGTAGCTGCCGTCGAACTGCTCGACGAACGAGCGGGCCCGCTCGAACTGTGCGTCGACCGACCGGTCCCAGAACAGGTCCGACAGCATGGGTCCCATCACTGCCCGCAGCCCCGCCTCGCCGAGGATGTCCGCGCCCAGTGCCGGGCGCACGTCCATCGTGTTGACCGTCGTCACGCCCCCCTGGAGGTGAGTCAGGGCCGCCAGCTCGTACCCCGCTCGCAGCAGGTCGTCGTGCTCGCTGGCCATGTCGGCGATCAGCGGCGTCATCTGGGCGAACAGCTCGACCGGCCCCATCTCGCTGAAGGCACCCGTCAGCGCGGTCCCCTCCAGGTGTGCGTGGGCGTTCACGAGTCCGGGCAACACGAGCCGCCCTGCTCCGTCGAGGACGTGATCGGCCTCGATCTGGGCGTCGCCCGCCCGGCTCTCTCGGACGGTCGCGATGTCGCCGTCCCGGACCACGACGGTGCCGGACTCGTAGACGCGGTTGCGCTCGTCGACGGTCACGACCACTGCGTCGTGGACGACGAAGTCCGCCGTCACTGTGTAGCCCTCCCACGATCGCCCGGGAGTTCGCCGGTCCGGACCCAGCTGCGTGCCGCCTCGCGTTCCGCCGGGCCGAAGTACCGCATCTCGTCGGGACTGACCGGCCAGACCGGCGCGATGGCTCGCCAGCAGTCGAACAGTCCCCGCGCCCAGACCGAATCACCGACTGCAGCGTAGCGACCGATGTCGAACGTCGACCCCCGTCGGAGATCCGGCAGGATGCCGTAACAGTTCGAGAGGGCCGACCGGGCGGTCCAGTCGACTGTCTCCTCGTAGAGGTGGACGGTGTCGTGTGCGTCGGTCGTCGCCGAGAGGAGTCGGTAGAGGTCCCTGAATCCGGCGGGCGAGCAGTCGCCGACTCGAATGGCGACGACAGCCGGTGCCGGCTCGGTCAGTACTTCGAACATCGCGTCGTTCGGATCGGGCCGATAGTCGTCGAGCGCGGCCGTCACCGTCTCGCGGTCGATCATAGTCGGCGGTTCGACGACCTGTTTGTTAAATCGACTGCTATTATACGGCATTCTGTACATAATCTCTAACAAAATTTAGGTCCTTAGTTGTTAAACAGTCGGCTTATGTCCGGTCCTGGTCGAGTGCCTTCGGCCCCGGCCACCGCGCTCGCTGCGTGGCCGATCACCTGCTTCCGACCGGATTCGCCGAGGAAGAAGATTCATGTATCTGGTGGGACCAGTTGGGGCATGGACAGTTCTCTCGACGCCGTCCGGGCGGACGACGACCTCGCCGTGGCGCTGGCGGTCGTCCTCGACCGTGCCGAGGCGGGCGACGGAACCGTCGCGTGGACGGATCTCCGGGGACAGATCGATCCCGTCGAGTGGGGCCGACTGCTCGACCACGGCGTCGTCGTCCCCGCTGGTGATCGCTTCGTCGTCGACGACCCGACCGCGGCGCGCGAACTGCTCGCACAGCGAGACCTCGACGACGCGGACCCCGACGCCCCAGAGACCGGCGGCTGGTCGCGCGCGGACAAGCTGGCAGGCGTCGGCGCACTCGCACTGATGGCGAGCTACCAGTTGCCCGGCGGGCGCGAACTGGTCGGCCAGAGCGTCAACACCGTCCTCGGCCCGCTCGCGGCACAACTGCCCTTCGTCGCGACGATCACACTGCTCGCGGTCGTGACCGCGCTGGCCTCGACGACGATTCGCCGCCGACTCCAGTCGAAAGAACGGATGGAGCGGCTCAAGACCCGGCTGACCGACGTTCGCGAGCGACTCGACGACGCCCGCGAGCGCGGCGACGACGAGGCCGTCGAACGGCTCCGGGCCGAACAGCAGGAGCTGATGACCCAGCAACTGTCGATGTTCAAGCACATGCTCCGACCGATGGCCTGGACGGTGCTGGTCTCGGCACCGATCTTCCTGTGGCTCTCGTGGCTGGCCGTCGCGCCCGCCGCCGCCATCGCGCCGACGGCGACGGTGTTCCCGATGCTCGGCCGGATCACCTGGACGGCCAAACTGATCGGGCCGCTGCACGTCTGGACGGTGTGGTACATCGCCACCTCGATGCTCTCGGGGCTGACGATCCAGCGGACGATGGACCGGGTCGGCGTCGGGGCCTGATCCGGCGGCGATTTCTGTCGGCTATATTCTCACCGCGTCGAGTCACTGCTCGTACCCTGTCTATCGAACCCCACTGCACACCCGATCGCACGGCCGTCGTGCGGTCGGTGTCTCCCTCCGACTGTGCTACCGCTGTCTGGCCGAGCCCGCACTCTCTCGCTCGCGCCGGTCACGTCGCTGGCGGCGTCACGCTGGCAACCCGACGACGCCTCCCAGCGATGCGGCGTCGAACGCCCTGTCGCCAGCGCTTCGTCGTCGACCACGGGTGGACGCCTCGCCGCATTCGATATAGCGCACAGCAGTTTATTACTTCGCGACCCAGATTCTGAGCCTCGCCCCAAAACACGGCCGACAGCATGGAAAACCGGCGAATCCGCCCAAAGCACACCGCTCAAGTCGATCGAGCCCTACTGTCGGACAATGAGCGACTCCGGCCCACTGTCTCCGGACCGACCGGACGCCGAGACGGCGTTTCGCGTCGACGCACCGTTCGAGCCAGCCGGCGACCAGCCAGACGCCATCGAGCAGCTCGTCGACGGATATCGGCGGGGAATGGACAAACAGACCCTGCTGGGCGTCACCGGGTCGGGCAAGACCAACACCGTCTCGTGGGCGATCGAGGAGCTCCAGCAGCCGACGCTGGTCATCGCCCACAACAAGACGCTGGCGGCCCAGCTCTACGAGGAGTTCCGGAGTCTCTTCCCCGACAACGCCGTCGAGTACTTCGTCTCGTACTACGACTACTACCAGCCCGAGGCCTACGTCGAACAGACCGACACCTACATCGACAAGGACGCCTCGATCAACGACGAGATCGACCGCCTCAGACACTCTGCGACCCGCTCGCTGTTGACCCGCGACGACGTGATCGTCGTCGCCTCGGTGTCGGCCATCTACGGGCTGGGTGACCCGCGCAACTACGTCGACATGAGCCTCCGACTGGAGGAGGGCCAGCGCATCGAGCGCGACGAACTCCTGGGCCAGCTCGTAGACCTGAACTACGAGCGCAACGACGTGGACTTCACCCAGGGGACCTTCCGCGTGCGGGGCGACACCGTCGAGATCTACCCGATGTACGGCCGCTACGCCGTCCGGGTGGACATGTGGGGCGACGAGATCGACCGCCTCGTGAAGATGGATCCCCTGGAAGGCGAGGTCGTCAGCCAGGAGCCCGCCGTCTTGCTCCACCCGGCAGAGCACTACTCGATCCCCGAGCAGCGCCTCCAGCGGGCGATCGAGGAGATCGAGGACATGCTGGCAGACCGAATCCGCTACTTCGAACGGCAGGGCGACGCCGTCGCGGCCCAGCGCATCGAGGAGCGGACCACGTTCGATCTGGAGATGATGAAAGAGACCGGCTACTGCTCGGGGATCGAGAACTACTCGGTCCACCTTTCGGACCGCGAGAGCGGCGAAGCGCCGTACACGCTGTTGGACTACTTCCCCGACGACTTCCTCACCGTCGTCGACGAGTCCCACCAGACGATCCCCCAGATCAAAGGCCAGTTCGAGGGCGACAAGTCACGCAAGGAGAGTCTGGTGGAGAACGGCTTCCGCCTGCCGACCGCCTTCGACAACCGTCCGCTGACCTTCGAGGAGTTCGAGGAAAAGACCGACCGGACGCTGTACGTCTCGGCGACGCCGGGCGACTACGAGCGCGAGGAGAGCGGCCAGGTCGTCGAGCAGATCGTCCGTCCGACCCACCTCGTCGATCCCGCGATCGAGGTCGCAGACGCCAGCGGCCAGGTCCAGGACCTGCTCGAACGGATCGAATCGATGCCCGACGAGGAGCGCGTGCTGGTGACGACACTCACCAAACGCATGGCCGAGGACCTCACCGAGTATCTCGAAGAGAGCGGCGTCGACGTGGCCTACATGCACGACGAGACCGACACGCTGGAACGCCACGAACTGATCCGGTCGCTGCGGCTGGGCGAGATCCAGGTGCTCGTCGGCATCAACCTCCTGCGGGAGGGACTGGACATCCCCGAAGTGAGCCTCGTCGCGATTCTCGACGCCGACCAGGAGGGGTTCCTGCGGTCGGAGACGACGCTCGTCCAGACGATGGGACGGGCCGCCCGCAACGTCAACGGCGAGGTCGTGCTCTACGCCGACGACACGAGCGACGCGATGCGATCGGCCATCGAGGAGACTCAGCGCCGCCGCCAGATCCAGCAGGCGTACAACGAGGAACACGGCTTCGAGCCGACGACCATCGAGAAGGAGATCGGCGAGTCCTCGCTTCCCGGTGCCGAGACGGACACCAGCGACGTGGCCGGTGACGGCCCGGCCGACGCCGACGAGGCGGCCCGACAGATCGAACGGCTCGAAACGCGGATGGCCGAGGCGGCCGACAACCTGGAGTTCGAACTCGCTGCAGACATCCGCGATCGGATCCGCGAGCTCCGCACGGAGTTCGAACTCGACGGCGGAGACGACGGTGGCGTGCCGGCACCCGGTCCCGGCGAGTTCTGACACTGTCGGCTGTCCGTCTGTGACCGATTCCGCCACCCCGGATGGCGAATCTCGTCACGAGGTTACAACCACGTATGAGGTTCGACATCTGTTCGAGACGGACGCAGCTCACGCATCGGCCGCTGAGGCACAGCTAACGCCGTATGACCGCCATTTGTGGCTGCATCGACTGTTCCAGAAACACGCGCCCGCCCCATGTCATAAACTGCTATCCGCGATACCAAAGCACGGTCTCGACGGATTCTCCGAGATCGCGGCGACGGCAATAGCGACCGCTCTCGTGTGCCGATGGCGTGATTCGTACACCGAGATCAAGATTGTCGACGATCGATCAGGCGTCGGCTCGCACCCCGATCTCGCTCTCGAACTGCTCGAAAAACGCCTCCATGAAACGCCACCGCGATCTGCCGAGCCGCCGGGCCGGTGGCGTGTGTAGTCGTGTCAGTCGTTCGCGCGCCCACTCACGAAGGACCGAAATGTCGCGACGGTCGGTCGTCGCTCCGTGGGCCGACGCGTCGTCGAGGTGTGCGTACTGGGTCCCCGTTCGCCCCGATCGTTCGCCGACGACACACGCGAGTCGGACGATCCCGACGGCACCGGTCGCATCGAGCTTGTCGGCGTCGAACAGGAGCTTCGCTTCCGGGCTCTCGGGCTCCGGTGAACTCGATCGGATACTGTGAGTTCGCAGGCAGTGTGCGACGGCGTCGATTCGGCTGGCAGCGACGCCTTCCTCGGCAAGCAACTCCCTGGCCGTGACCGTGGCCCACTCGCCGTGGTCGTCGATTTCCCCGACGCGCTCCAGGGGGCGGCCGATATCGTGAAGCCACGCCGCCCCGGACAGCACGTCGCGATCGACAGCGCGGTCCCACCTCTCGGCGAGTCGCACGGAGAGATCGCGGACCCGTTTCGCGTGGAACCGATCGTGCGCGGGGAGGGCAGCGTCGTAGTACGGCATCGCCAGCGATCGTGCGAGCGAATCGAGTGTGGAGGGCATCGCTCGGGGCGTCGTCGACCGGTGAAAAAGCGATTGTGGAACACGACGCCGTTCCCGAAGCACCGGCTGCGGACCGACCGCCCTCATTCTCTATCGCGGATAGTGCTTTATGACGCGTCTCGTCGGGACGGCGTCGTATCGGACGAGCAGACTGATGAGACGCCGCTGGGCGGGCAGCGCGTGGATTTTTGCTGCCGGCGGTCGTCGTCTCTGTATGCCGATCAGTGAGACGGTCACCGCCGACGGTCTGGCGATCCACTTCCTCGAAGCCGGCGATCCGGCAGATCCGACGATCGTCCTCCTGCACGGCGGGATCATCGACGCGGCGCACGTCTCCTGGGGCGAGGTGATCGAGCCGCTGGCCGTGGACTGTCACGTCGTCGCGCCGGATCTCCTGGGGTACGGCCGGAGCGGCGTCGACAGGGGTGAGGGCACGGACGGCCGGACGATTCTCCCACCGGGCTCCTACCCGGTCGGCCGGCACGTCGACGCTATGACGAGGTTTCTCGACGAACTGGCCGTCGACACGTGCTCGATCGCCGGGCTCTCGCTCGGCGGTGCCGTCGGTCTCGGTCTGGCACTTCGTCGTCCCGCTCTCGTCGACGATCTCCTGTTGATCGACAGCTACGGACTGGGCCGGGCACTGCCAAACGGTCGCCTCTCTTACGCCCTCGCGCGCGTCCAACTGTTCAATCGGGTCGCCATCGCACTGTTCCGCCGGAGCCGCCGGCTCACGAAGGCGAGCCTGAACGGGATCGTCGCGGACCTCGACGACCTCTCCGAAGAAGCGGTCGACGCGGTCTACGAGGAGGTCAAGCGGCCTACTGCCGGAGTCGCGTTCCGTCGCTTCCGCGAGGCCGAGGTGACGCGCTCGGGATACCGGACCGTCTACGTCGACGAGCTACCGGCGCTCGAGGTCCCGACACGGCTCCTCCACGGCCGCCACGACGAGGTGGTCCCGCTGTCCTGGGCCGAGCGGGCGGCCGATCGCATTCCGGAGGGTGAGCTGGTGGTCCTCGACTCGTGTGCTCACTGGCCGCCCCGCGAGGTGCCGTCGACGGTGGTCGAGCACGCTCGCGAGGTCGCGACTCGCTGACGGCTCTCGCGGACGTTCTGGCTGCTTCGGGAGTTCGGTAGCGTGGCCCCGGGATCGACGTGATATATCGATATCCGCGATACAGAACGAGCGGTGGCGTCGTCACCGTCCGTCGATTCGTCGGTGATCGGCCACTGCCCGGAGTCGTTCGATCCGCTCGTCGATGTAGCGTCGTGAGAAAAGCCCAGAGGAATCTGAACCGATACCAGACCTCGCTTCGCTCGGTCTGTCGTGATTCAGATCCCGTGTATAGCTTTCGCTCCTCACCTTCGTTCGTCGCAGAAAGCCTCGGCCGAGATTTGAACCGGAGGAAGACGTTCCGGGATGCTCGCTCACTGCGTTCGCTGCGCTCCCGGGACTGCGACTTCCAGGGCTCAAATTCCGGGTACGACTTCATCGATTTCAGCGATCGCTCGGCGACAGAGCGCCTCGCAGAAGTGAAATCGAGAAGCCTAGGCCGGGATTTGAACCCGGGCTCTCGTCCTTACCAAGGACGCGCTTTACCTCTAAGCTACCCAGGCGCGCATTCATCCGTTGTCCGGAGTTGTCTTTAGGCGTTACGATTCGGGGACGGCACGCTACTCTCTCTCAGTGGTCGGCCGAGGTGCGGACGCCGTCGGCGCTGGTGGCGTCGGTCGTCAGCGCCGCGAGCGTCTCGCGTACGTCCTCGTCGGCGAACGTCTCGACGGGTGGCAGCCCGTCGGTCACGAGGTCGCTGGCGTACTCACGCAGGCGTGGCGCGGGTCGGTTCCCGGCGGCGGTGACGCCGGCCACGGCGGCGAGTTCGAGCACGTCGGCTTCGAGGTTCCGATCGAGCGTGGGGTCGTCGGTCTCGCGGCGGACGGTCTGGTCGGTGCCGAACGCCCGGACCACGTCGACGGCGGCGTCGGCGGCCTCCGTTCGGGCCAGCAGATAGAACCCACGAGAGACGAGGATGTCGGCGATGAGAACGTCCAGGTCGGCGGCGTCGCGGTCGCCGCCCGCCCAGGGGTCGTCGTGGGCCAGCGCCCGCGTCAGCCGGAGTCCCTCGTAGATCAACTGGACACCGGCGGCGCGGTCGCTGAGGCCG
>Ga0207754_100618_pt1 | contig 12272 bp, 12 predicted proteins | sample A23E1SouthBayCA_FD_187728 | JGI IMG/M metagenome (GOLD analysis project Ga0207754, IMG submission 187728) | Aerobic enrichment media microbial communities from Eden Landing Ponds, California, USA - A23 E1 (SPAdes) | ecosystem: Environmental > Aquatic > Marine > Unclassified | place: Emeryville... | reverse complement strand
AATGCTGATCTGATCGGTGAGGCGGCGAATTCGCTGCGATATAAACGGTAATATCTGTGACGATGGTTCAGTGGCGACAGTATTTATGGCATCCACGTAGGCAATGATCTTGCAGTAACAGTTGTTGGTAATACGATTTCTTTATTCAGTTCGCACCGCGAATTTTTGTCGGACGATTCACCGTCGTTCATGGATTCACTCACGAGCGTAATCAGTCCTTTCCCTCAGATTCTTGATACTGTTCGCCGAGGGGCTTCAGCCGCAGTTCTCCGAAGCCGTATCGGGAGTGTGAGCCGACCCGTGTGAGGCCGTTCTTCGCGGTCTCCACCGGGCGGTCGCCGAGGTACTTCACGACTTGCCCGTGGTCCACCGTCTCCAGCCGGAACACCTCGCGCTGTTCGAGGATCTTCTCTTCGCGGAGCCGGAGATCGTCGCGGTTCTCAGCCCACCACCACGGGATAGTGCGGTCGTTCGCTTCTGGATACTCCGACGCCAGCACGAACGGCGTCACGAGTTCGATGAGGTACGTCTCCGCGCCTTCGAGCTGCGAGTAGTCCAGTTCATCGAGGTCAACCATCTGCGTGTCCTTCAGCTCGACCTCGCCGTAGCCGTAGTTGCGCTTCCCGCCGAACTGGAGGCCCTCCAGCACATCCTCGCCGAGCGGGAGAACCGCCGGGTCATCAGCGTGCAGGTAGGCGTGAACGTACCATTTCGTCGTCTGCTGCTGTTTCCGCTGGTCTTCCCGGCGGCCCATGATCGTCTCGTGAGCGAGTGCCGGGTGGCCGCCCTGGACGCGGAGATCGTGCGTGTTCAGTGCGTCCCGAGCGCGAGTATCCAGCAGCCACGGGTGCATCGCCTCCCGCTGGAGGAAGAGGTCGTCGTAGGCCTCCACGTCGGGGAGGCCACTCCCGAGGTACGGACGGATGCCCGACTGCGTGTGTTCGTCCGGGAACGTCCCAAACTGACCGGGCACGAAGACGCCGTGACTGGCCGATACAGCCGCGTGCGTCTCGGGATCGAGGTGCTGGCCGAGGGCGTGCAGGATGGCATTCCCGCTTACGTAGTACGGGTGGCCGATGTAGTCCATCCGCAGCTCCCACAGGACTTGCTGAATCGCCGTCATCGGTCGGGCCTCCAGTTCTCGAATTCTTCGACGTACTGGAGTGCCGCGCTCCAAGACTGTATCCGCCGAAGGTTGGCGTCAAGCGTCATGTCGTACTTGTCGTGGTCGGTATCGAGTGGATGCGCCGTCAGGCGGTTCCATGCTGACGCCCACGACCGCCATGGACGACTGCCAAGCCGGGTCGACGGATTCCCCTCCGTGTTTTCGTCGATACGGAGCGCGAAGCGGTCGCCGTTGAATACCGTGCGGAACGGGATGATATCGTCCGCTGGGTCCACGATGAGCCGGAGGTCGGCAAACTCGTGACCGGCGCGGTAGTTGTCCAGCAGGGCCGCCACGAGCAGCGTGTGGTACTTCAGGCTCGTGTAGGGGTGATACACCGACTCATTGAACGCGGCGGCCACGTCGGACGCCAGCCATCGCTCGTGCGCGGTCTGTGCGTCCTCGATGCCGATGAGGTCCGACACCTCGCTCTCGGTGGTCGCCCGGGAGAATTCACCCGGGTCGTAGGCGGTCTCACCGGTGAGCAGCGAGAGTCGATAGTGGTCATCGTGGGTCGGCACGGTCTGCTCTTGCTTCTGCTGAGGCCGCGAGAGTGCTGCGGCATCGCCGTCCGCGCCTTCGGGAACCGACTGATTCACGGCCACGCCAGCGAACTCCTCGCGGGCGTCCTCGTGGCTCTCTCCGGTGAACTTGTGGACATCGTGCCGGAAGGCGGTGAGCATCACGCTCATACGTCCTCTACGCGGTCTGCGAGCGCCGTCTGGAACTCCGGCAGGTAGTCGTCGCTCCATTCGGCGTCTTTGTCGTCCATCTTGTTCGTGTTGCCCTTCCCGCGGTCGAAGACACGGCGGAGTTCGGTCTCGTTGTACAGCGGATTCACGAGCTCGCAATCGACAATCCCGCCGCCGAAGTTCCGCGCGCCGCCGAGCTGGTGCATGAAGTCGGTCTGGTGGTCATCAAGGAAGTCGATGGCCTCAGCGAGCAGCGCGACAAACTCTGGTTTCGTCTCTCGGAAGGAGAGATGCCAGCAGCCGTCAAGGTTCCCGACAGCGTCGAGTTCGGCGTTCCGAAGCGGCTCACGGTTGTCTTCCTTGTTCCGGGAGACGACGTTCCGGTTGAGTCGTCGGTAGTGGCCTTCGGCCTGTCCGCGCGTGTAGTCCACGCTGGAGCGGACTGGCGAGAACTTGATGGGCCGCCGCATCACCTTCCCGGGGCGATTCCCGAAGCCGCCGAAGAGGTCGAGGATCACGCACCCGTTGTCGTCATCATCGTCCAGACACGCGCCCTTCTCATGATAGCCAGCGTCAAGGTCGCGGTTGTAGACGCCGTCCTTCCGGAAGTTCGCGTTCGACTCCCCGGGGTGGCAGGCCGTACCGTCGTGCTCCTGAATGACTTTCTCCATCCCGTGGCGAAGCCAGCCCGAAAGGCTGAACGCCGGGATGATGCCGCCGATCTGGTTCTGCGGGTCGTCGTCCTCGTAGTTGCCGTTCGAGGCGTGGTGTCTGTCAGTCATGATGCTGTCGCCGACCACCAGCAGGTCGGTCTGAATCCGTACGAACACGTCGCGGTCGATGTTTTCAATCATGGTTTGTGGGTGTTAGCGTGCTTCGAGCGCCGCTTCGACCGCCTCGGCCGAGGGATACGAAACGCCGCCGACCTCGTACTCGTGGAATGTCTCGCCGTTCTCTGTCCGGATGATTCGGGCCGTCACGTGGGCGTCACTGGTCTGCATCGGCCACCTCCGACAGAGCCATGGCCAGCTGCGCTGGCGTCTTCAGCCGGTCGCTTCCCAACTTGTTTTCGCCCACAGCAGGCTCGTCGATTCGATCTGCTACGTTCTCCCTGGTGTCCATCTTGTACTCCCAAGCCTCAGGGTGTTCAGCCCGCCATTGCTTCGTGTCACGAGCGGCCTGGATCAACCACTGGCCAAGCAGTTCGGCGCGATCCACGTCCAGGCTGATGCCCGTCTCGACGCCGCCCTTCCTGATTCTCAGTCTGATTCCCATCCCCCACTGGAGCGCGTGCTGGTAGAACTCCAGCTCTGTGACGCCGCCGAAGTCCTTGGACTCAGCCCGCGTCGATCTGTTCCAGGTGTCTGGGGCGTAGATTTCGGTGAGTGCGTGACCAGTACCGCCCTTGAGCCGTCGTGTGTTCGGGTAGTCATTGCTCAGATCCGGCGATTCGTGGACTTCGTCAACCGTATCCTCGCTTCTATCGTCAATGGAGATCGGGAGTCCAGTCGTGGCGATGGCGGCTGCACCGAGGAACTGGCGACGGGTCTGCTCAAACATCGGAACTACCCTCCTGGGCGGCTTCGCGGAGATCATCGGCCAGCTGCTCGGCGCGGTCGGCTGTCATCTCCATCCTGATACCGCCGAAATCACTGCCGAGCGATAGTGCCACGTCGGCGTCCGGGTCGTTCTCGAATGTACGGATGCTGTACGACGTTTCGAAATCGTACATTTTTGACAGTTCCAACGACGTGAAGATGTCTTCGGCGTCGGCCGTGTCGTCCTTCTTCTCATCATCTTCCGCCGCCACAGTCCCGGACGTTCCGACTCCGAGCGTAGAGAGAGCGGCCGCCGCACCGAGGAACTGACGACGCTGCATCACAGATCCTCCTGAGCCGTTTCTCGCGCCTCGATCAGTCGCGCCGTCCACACACCTGCTTCCGCGGCAATGATGCTTGGAACGTCGCTCCAGTCGGTGTTCTCGTGTTGCTTGATTAGTTCCGCGAGAGCGGAGTCAGCCTCCTCGTTTTCGGGGCTCGATTCGTTCGCCGTGCCGGAATCCTGAAGTCCGGCGGATGTCTTCATTGACATGCTTCGTCTGGTTGGCGAAGCACGGTCGGGCGTGGTCCTAACACGCCCCGGCCACCTTCTGACCGGTGTCCCGCGCTTCTCAGCCATATCTATGCGATGCTTTTGCATTAATGGTTTGCATATAGGTGAATGTTTTCCTATGGGTGAACTACAAAAGGAGATGGAACGGTAGAAGGAAGTGTATGTGTGCAGATAGGCAAACAAAGATGGCACGGACGCGAGCGCTCCTTACGGAGCGTGACCGAGAATTGCTGGCCGAGGATGATGGTGGCAACCGTAGGTATCAAGCTATCTCTGAAATACGATCACGAATCACAGAAGAAATGTCAACCGACATTGAGGTGCTGGAAGAGAACCACCCGCAACTCCTTGAGGAGTTGCGCGAAGTCGTCTGTGAGGATAAATAGGGATGAGGAACCGTCCAAGCTATGACAAACCGTAGCGGTAATCAACGAGTCGATACGCGCGGAGAGGCACATCTAAATCTGCAGCTTGAGCGGTACGTCGTCAACGCGTATGAGAACGATTTCGGAATCGATTTTGAAGTCAACCTCACTGCTGAAACCGACGTTGAGGGCGACAATCTCCAAAAGGTCACCGGAGAACACTTCTTCATCCAGTTAAAGTCATCAACAGGCTTCGACAGTGACGACTCTGTTTACGCTGACCTGCAAACCACTCATATAGAACAGTACTTAGGCCAACCTCTTCCGGTTGTATTGGCCGTCTACGACGACGAATGCGAGGAAATCTACTGGCTTGTTGTCCAAGAATTCGTTTGGGATGAACTCTCTCACGAGAATGAGGGCTGGTCTGAGCAAACCACCGTTCGTATTCGAATCCCACGGTCGCAGAAACTCACTGACCTCAACCGTCTCGAAACCGCAATCAAGCGTACACAAAATCGGATCATTCGAAACCAGTCACGGGATCTCTCTATCGGGGAAGGACTCTCATTCTCTCCTGATGACTTCACTGAAATTGAACGGCAGCGAGAAAATGATAGGCTAAGTTACCGCGGACTAACCCTTATTAAAGCCCGACAGCAACTCAAACGGGGTGATTTTGATGAGGCCGAGGAGTCGATTAGTGAAATATCTGAGTCGGACCATGACGATCAGGCGAAGGTGAAAGCCATGTTCATGGAGATGATGCGTCGGAACCCGGCACACGCTGATCAGGCACTCGAAATCGCCGAGTACGCACAGAAGGCAGAGGAGCTCGCGCAAGAGCTTGATTTAGAAGTCGATGAACTCATCGCAACTGTGTATAAGCACGTCGCTGGACTTTTTGTCATCCTCGAAAAGCGCGAGGAAATGACGTTCACAGATGCCGTTCAGAGTCTGGACGGGTTCGGGGTCTCAGATTACGATCTTTTACGCGATATGGAGTCCCGGGATCTGTTCATCGGAGAGATGCGTGCAGTTGGAGCAATCAATCGCGCACTCGCTACGCTGCTTGATAATGATTACTTCTACGAATATTCGGTTTGCCTCTCGCCAATTATTGACTATCTGGCCAGTCGTGTCATGATCAACACGCTGTCTCCGAAAGAAGAATCTGGCAGCGACAACGAGTTGAATCCACTCGTTGATCAGGCAGTCCAACTTGCGGACTACATTCCTGAACCAGAAACTGAATTCAATCTCCGAAAGTCAGCTGGCATATACTACTATCATACGAACAGTCCAGATACCGCAAAAGAACTGCTGGATGAAGCCCGTGATCTCGCTGAAGAAATCGATGACCACGTTCTGGTGGAGGACACAGAGGAATTGTTACGACGCATCGAGGAAAAGCCAGACCCTTATGACCAGTCTAATGACGGGGATGACAACAACTCAGTCAGAGACCGAGAGGAAGCAGCGAAGAAGATTCTCGAACTACAAGGCATCGACGTAGATGCTGGTAGTGACTCAGACACCGGTGATTATGACCCGACAAAAAGAGCTGCTCAACTCGGGGTTGAAGATGCCGATCCTGAAGAGTACTATCGACACTGCGAGCATCTTCATTTGGCCTACAATCCGAGTTATCTTGGGAGAATGACAGGCGTCGGCTCCATTGGGACAAAAACGCTCTGGTGTAAACACGGCGGCGGAATGTCAAGTGCAAGCCTGACACGGATGTTTCCATCTTTTAAACAGGAATATTGTAAAGGGTGTGAGCATCACTGTCCGAGGCCCGATGATTGGGAATTCACAGATGAGTTCGCTGATGAGCAAGTCAACGATCCTGAATTCAAAGAATTCCTCGACGCGCGAAATGAATCACTCGCTCCAGCTGAGTACGACGACACCTGAGTTTAGTTACATTTCCTTCTGGTATGATTTAAAAGGTATCGGAGACATCTTTATTTGTGGACGAAGAAGCCGACCGCGATCCGGAATCGCCTGGAGAAATAGCGGAGCGACGGGCGTTCGTTGGTGAACTTGATAGCAAGTTCCGGGAACGTCGGCGCGAATTGGAAGAGAAGGCAGCCGCCGACCCGTGGGATTACTTGCCGGAAACTCACGACGACCTGTACAACGAAGCAGACTATGAAATTCCACCGTTGTGGGAGCGGCTGGACTCGAACGCGGAACTGGTTCACCAGCGGATGGAAGGTGACGGCATCAATAACCCGCTCGCGGCCACTATCGGAAGAACGCGTCTGTTTCCGCACTACTGGTCGCCCGGCGACAACGGAGACCTGACTCAGAAACTTGATGGCAACGATGCCACTCGGGTGTATCTCTATCTTGACCTCTCACCAATCGCCGAGTACCGAATCTCCGACCGACTCAAAACTGGATCTATCCAGAGCGATTTAGACATTGACGACACCGTGAGCCAGTCTACATTGAATAGAATGCCCGGGAGAATGGATTCGGGTCAGCGCACCTACTACGCCAGCGAGACTGAAACGCTCGTGCGCCAATGGCAGGGGACAAAGTTCGAGGATTGGGTGCGAGAACCGACACCCGAGACGATCTCCCCCGACGGTGAGGGAGTCCCTCCGGTCCAGAACATCACGCGCGAACTCCGGTCGGAGACGTTCAAGTATATCCGCCTGAAGCGGGATGACAGTATCGAAGTCACGAAAGATGCCGCCCTACGCGTGCTGGTGGCCGCCGCGAACGGCAACGACTTTGCGAACGATGCAGCGGACAATCTCGACCTCAAGTCGTGGTATGACGGCGACGACATCATGACTGGACAGACGCTGAACATCCACATCAAGAAGTCCTCTCGGGAGCAGATCACCCGGATGTTTTTGGAAGCGAACGAGCCGCTGTTCGAGATTGCTGACGAAAACGCCTACTTCCCGGAGAAGGCTGAGGTCGCCATCGACATCACGGACTGGCCGTACTTCGGCGATCCAGACTCCGACGAGTACATTCAGGGGACGAAGGCAGGACGGAACTTCTCAAATGCGTGGAAGTACATCACGCTCTCATTGGTCGGGACAGACACGCCGCTCATCCTCTTCGTTCTCCCAGTGAAGGACCGGTCATACGCACCGCAGTACATCCGGCGGATGTTGCGCGTTGCCAGCCAGTACGTCAATCTCCACCGTGTCTATCTGGATGCCGGGACCGAGTTCTACAACTCGGATACCATTTCCACGGTGAACGAGTTCGGACTGGAGCTGGTGATGCAGGGTCGAAAGTCGGGGAAGGATATCAAGCACCTATTCAACGGAATGGCGCGAATCGACCTGGATTCGTCGCACTATCCCTACGGCGTCGGCGACCTCGACGAAGACAACTACTACGCGGTCGGCATCAAGTCGGAGAAGAAGTCCCGACTGCGCAAGTCTGATCCCGATGAGCCGGAGGACGACTACACGTACTTCTATACGAACGTGGACCCGACCGAGACACCGCCTGAGAAGCTCGGTAGTGACTTCCGGCGACGGTGGGGTATCGAAACCGGGTTTCGGAAGATTAAGCATGATTTCTTGTCAAAATCGGCGTCGCCTGAATCAGAGGTACGGACGTTCTACTTCAACTTCGCGGCACATCTATACAACATCTGGACAGTGGCGAACATCCGCCGGGCAGAGGAACTCGGAAGCGACCTGAGCAAGGGCAAGGAGCTCACCGCGGGCCGAGTGATGCAGGCCATCGAGGACGACCCGTACGACCTGGACATCCCGACGGAACCACCAGAAACTGGAAATTTACTTGCTGATCTGTTGTATTAGTGTCTCTCACCTGTGCCAGCCTGATGACATTGCTACCAGCTGGCGTGCAAGATATAGAGCATCCATACAGCAACTCCTGCGATACATTCGGGTGATACCGAGATTGAGACGATGGACATCTATACGCGGGTCGATAGATATGAGGCGTGGGAGGAGTATTTGGATTGTATCAAGCCGCTTGAATTGTAGCAGAAAGAAGCGGATAGCTGACTAACTGGCACTTGACTAACAGTGAGAAAGTGAACTCATTGGTTACTCTGTTTTTGTAGCGGCTACAGAGACCGAAGAAACTCGTCAAAGCGGTTGCATACAGATTGAGTTTGAGGTCGAGAAGTTATGCCTGGTCGGTGTCTTATTAACCCTTGAAATGCAACTTCGCAATCAATGAGTGATAGGTTCTCAGAGGGTATGCCAGTTAATCCATATACCTATCAGGAACCGGTTCAGCAGTCGAGTGAATTAGTGGGTAGAGAAGATATTACTGAGGAGATTGAATATTATCTGGAACAAGCCAAACACTCTCAGTATTACAATTTGGCTATTTCCGGGGATAGAGGGGTCGGCAAAACAAGTATGATAAATGCGACTAAAGAAATTGCACAGGGAAAAGATTTCCTAGCCGCTGATCTCCCTGTAAATCAGATGAACACTGATGATGAAATCCAATTTTTCAAAGACCTAATTGAGGTTATACTTGAGGCCGGTGTAGAACAAGATCAGATCAATCAGTCGCTACTAACCAAATTTAGAGAAATAATCAGCGGTATAGACGCGAGCCCAGAGTTCTCCCTTGGGTATAGTTCCACTTACGTGAAACTGACTTCAGGAGACACAAGCAGTTCAGTATCTCTCCCCACTCGAGAGTTGGTTGATGATTTAGACAGTATTTTTCACGATAAGGTCAACGTGCCAGGTATCGCTGTAATTATTGATGACATAGATTTTCTTGGAGGCTCAAAGGAAATTTTGCGGAAGCTGGAATCTATTGTCTCTGAAATTGAGGGTTACTTTTTAATTGTCTCTGGGGAAGACCTCTCCGAGGTATTTCCGGATGAATTGTCGCCCATTTCGCAGACATTCACGACCCTGCATCTGGAGCCGTTTGAAGAGGTAGGAAACACACAGGAGGCACTCCTACAACCTCTTTCTGAGCAGTTGGAAGAAGAGTTTGATGAGTCGTGTGTTAGCGATGTACACCAGATATCTGACGGCTCTCCGTATGAAATCCAGTTAATTGCCCATCATATTTACCGCCAGTATGAGCAGGGGGAGGATTCAATTACGGTGACATCTGAAGTTTTGGACAAAGTCGCGGAAAGCCTTGATCGTCTACGCGAGAGAGAGCATCATAAAGTTGCTAGTAGGATTAAACAACTCACAGACGATCAGCTGAGTCTGCTAGTATCTCTTTTAGAGTTTCCAGAAGTGCCAAAGAATTGGCTTGTTGAATATTCTCTCTTGGACGACTTGGATGAACTTGATTCGGGTGACTTGAGTTCTCAGAAGAAGATACGGTCAGACACAATTGACCGGCTCAGGAGAAGAAACCTGATTAGTGAACAAGAGGATAGATTGGATTTCGCAGGGGAAGCTTTTGATAGACTATATCTGAAATACTATGCGGCGACTGAAGAGGTAATTGAAGATCTTAGAGAATATACGACCGGTTTTAATGAAAAACCGATCAATATTCTCCATCTCAAGCTAATGGATATTGCGTTTGATGACTTTCCTGAAGACTATCGATGTATAGCGAAGTTCGATATGGAGTACTATCCTGACAGTCTGGGAGAGTTCTCTAAATACTGGGGTACGCTGATTCATCGGACAGGTGAAATTACTGTTGAGAGTGACGAGTGGACCACAATATTATCATTTAGAATAGGGGAGTTCCAGGAGAAAACGCCGGACTCGATCTGGTTCCGGTGTAATATTGGGTGGATGTCTCACGGCTTCGTTGCAAAGGTACAGGTAATTGATAATCCAGATGATTGTGATTATGAGGAAGCGTTGAAACGGTACGTGGAAGATCTGAAACGAGACCTCAGACATCTCGATTATGAGATCCTGTTAGAAAATGAGTACACTTGGTTCCAAAAAAGTAGAGAGGCATTCAATGACGGCGATTTTGAGCGAGCAGTCGAATATTTAGATGAGGCCATAGCCGTCAACCCACTGTTCTATGAAGGATGGCAAAGTAGAGGAATTACTCTTGAGAATCTAAAACGATACGATGAAGCATTATTTTCTTTCGAGATGGCTCTGGGGATCGGGGAAGAGAACAAGGAGATTATGCGGAAGAAAGGCCGTATATTAGCTAACAAGGGGCTTTGGAATAAGGCTATAGAGTGTTTTGAGGACCTCACTGACCAAAATCCGGAGTATCGAGTTGGATGGTTAGATCTCTCAAGAGCGTATCTACAAACACGACAGTTAGAACAATCGACAGGGGCCCTCAAAGAGTATCAGAAACAATTAAATGTATCATCAGGCACCTGACTCTATATGCAATCAAAAGGTTTAAAAAATCTCAATTATGTCTGAAGATCCGCCGCCTGGCTGGGGTGAACCTGTCCCTGTGGACGAAGTGATGGATAACCTGGCTGAAAACCTTCAGTCAATGGATGATGTCCAAGCTCTGGAGTTACTTGAGCATCTTCTCGTCAATTCTTCTGCTTCTGAGGCTGAAAAGGAAGTACACTCAATCTCATACTTGACTCTGTCAAAAAAGTTCTTGAAGATCAACAGGGAGTCGAAGCAGATCGAACAAACCTACGAGCAGTATTTTGAGCAGATTGATGCAGAGGATGTGCCTCCTAAAGCTCATCCGAAGCGGATGAAGGCGATGACTGTTAAGAAAGCCAAAAAGAAAGATCTCGCCGAGGACTTGGTGTTGTTCTATAGTCTGGCTCAAGAGGTTATTGTGGAGTTGTCCACGAGACTAACAGAGGATCGGATACAAGGTTCTGATCCGGTTGAATTTGTGAGTGGAAGGACTTCGTCGAATTTTGCTCCGGAAATCGAGAATACTATCCAGGACAATGATGATGCTGAAAAGATAGCTGACGAACTCCTGTCTCAGCCTCAGCGAGAAAAATACCTGTACTACACTGACGAGATTGGTGAGACGGTTCACTCGGATTTAGTTCATATCCGGAGGAATCTGCGTAACCAGTTGATTCACAACGTCAGAGAGAGACAGACGCTGGACTCGTTTAACGACATAGAGGGCGATATGGTGAAGTGCGTCGGTGCAATCAATCAACTCAGTCTATTGGCTGATGACGAGGTAGCGATTGAGGTGACAAAAGCAGATAACGGTGATTACATCATAACCGAAAATCAATAACCCTGGGATTCGGTTGCCGGGGGGAGAACGAGAACGGAGGTCGGCAGGCTGGCTACTCTCTATCTTCAACCTCCAGAATAGCCAGTTTCACTTTCTTGCCAGCGTATTCGGAACCCAAAGTCGCGCGGCCTCTGCTGTCCGCTGGTCTGAAATCTTCAATGATTTTCTCCGGGATCTGAGTATTTCACTGGGTCCGCCAGATTTAGTGCAGATATTCAATCATGCAAAATATACCGTCTAAACCCACTCTAATTGATTGTCTGGAAGTTATAGATCAAATAATGGTCCTAGATCGAAGGCCTCGGCACTCATAGGTTCGTCACCAGCCAAGGTACTGAATATGCGCGTTCCATCTTGCACGGCTCATTGTAACAGATTTCAGACAAGACTATTTCGCTATTTTCGGCAAGAGCCTCAGTATTACTTCTGCTAGTGAGTCAATTACTCGACTGGATCGTGGCGAACATTCTGCTTGCCGAGGGGACGAGAACAGTCTGAGAGGACCAACTCACCACCAGGGATCTGATGTAGACTATAGAAGACAATTCGAATGACATCCTAATCAAAGACGAACTACTAAAAACTAGAAATGTACTCTGTGGGTTAATTTGGTAGACGAATCGGCTTTATGACTACTATATATTTACAGACATAAATCTAAATAAATAAATCGTATTAGCAACAACTGGTAAGAGAGGAGAGGGCGCAGAGAGTTGTGAGAAATGCAGTAATTTTATGATAATTTCGGTATGATTGACTAGTATGCGAACGGTCCTCGCAAACCAG
>Ga0207754_100616_pt1 | contig 12323 bp, 16 predicted proteins | sample A23E1SouthBayCA_FD_187728 | JGI IMG/M metagenome (GOLD analysis project Ga0207754, IMG submission 187728) | Aerobic enrichment media microbial communities from Eden Landing Ponds, California, USA - A23 E1 (SPAdes) | ecosystem: Environmental > Aquatic > Marine > Unclassified | place: Emeryville... | reverse complement strand
AAGAACACGACCGTCTCGCCGGGTTCGTACCGGGAGACGACGTAGCCCAGAAAGACCACGTACGAGAGCCCCGAGATCGTGAACGCGACGGTTCCGAGCAGGTCCCGTTCCCGGGACAGTCCGGCCAGCAGGAAGCCGACGAACGCGACGAGCAACAGCGCCGCAGTCACCGTGATCGAGAGTCCGAACACCACGTCACGGGCGAAATACACCAGCGCGCCGAGTGCGAACGCGACGCCCAGTCCGTACAGGAGTTTGCCGCTGTCGAGCGTGAGATTCATGGAGGACGCTTCGGGGTTCAGCCCGAACTGTGTTATACTTTGCCGGCCGTGCGAACCGTTTTGCCGGCGGTGGCCGTCTACGTGAGTATGTCACAGCAGCCAGCCGGAGGCGACGGTGACGACGGCTCGGCCCGCTACGTCTTCAGAGCCACCGTCCGCCTGGACCCGGACCGGCCGGATCTGACGGCCGAGCCGTCGACCGTCGAGACGGTACTGTACAAGGAGGCGGCCCAGCCCGGCGACGACGGGTGGCTGTTCTTCCGGGACAACTGCTGGCGCGGGGAGCTAAACGACCCCGCGTTCCTCCGGACAGAGACCGAGGACGCGCTCGGCGTGCCGGTCGACGACGTGCGCTTTCAGGAACTCCAGACCGACGAGGCCTATCTCGCGGCACTGAAAGCCGCGATCGCGGACGACCTGGCGCTTTTCAACGCCGAGTCCGTCACCGAAGTGCTCCGGAAGTACCTGGGAAGCTCGATCAGGGTCACATCGGAGTAGCCGACGGCTACGGCGTCGTAGCCGGTCTCTGAACGGCTCGCCGGCCCAGAAGCTATTTACTCGTTGCGATCGTACGAACGCAGTCGCGATGGCCCGCACCGACTACGACTTCTGGCTGTTCGATCTCGACGGGACTATCGTCGACATCGAGCCGTCGTACCCGTCGACGGTCGTGTCGGCGGTCGGCGACCGACTCGGCGTCTCCTTCACCGAGCGGGAGGCAGAAATTCTCTGGTACGGCCTCGGCGGCGTCCGGGAACGCGTCCTGCGCAGGCGCGGCGTCGACCCCGAGCGGTTCTGGGAGACGTTCCACGAGGTCGAGCAGCCCGGCGACCGTGCGGGTGCGACGTATCTCTACGACGACGCCGAGTCGTTCATCTGCGAGATCGACGCGCCGGTCGGCGTGGTCACGCACTGCCAGCCGTACCTCACGGATCCCGTGCTGGACCGACTCGACATCCGAGACTGGTTCGACACGGTCGTGTGCTGTTCGGACGAGACCGGCTGGAAGCCCGATCCCACGCCCGTCGAGATGGCGATGACGGACCTCGGCGTCGCCCACGACGGCCACGAGGGGGTCCTGGCCGGGGACGACCCCGACGACATCGGTGCCGCCTGGAACGCCGGGCTCGATGCGATCCACGTCGAGCGCTACGATCCCGCAGAGCGCGGCCAGTGTGTCCTCGGTGACCGCCGCGTCACCGGATTCGGCGAGATGTGGTGAGCGCGTACGGATTCTCGTCTATCCAGGAACGATCGACGATAGTCCGTCTCAGGCGTGTTCCCAGTCGATCACGCCGACCGACGCTTCGGCGGCCAGTCCGTCGTCGCTCTCTTCGACGGTGACCCAGCCGTCGGCCCGGATCACGTCTCGGAGCGTGGGCTCGCCGTCGCCAAGCGGCGTCGCCACGTGATTGGCCAGTTCGACCGGAACCAGAGTCCTGACGCCGGGCGCGCTCTCGACTGGCTCCGACAGCGCGGCGTGGTGGTGTGCGTGAGCGGGCAGCGGTGCGCCCGAGAGTTCGGCGACGAGCGGACGGAGCAACTGGACGGCGGCGACGAGACAGTCGACCGGAGACTCCGGTACGAGCAGGACCGGCCGCTCCTCGACGGTGGCGACGGCGACCGTCTGGCCCGGATCGCTAGCGACGCCGTCGACATGGATCGATCCGAGGTCCGCGACGACCTCGTGGACGAGATCGCTCGCCGTCACGCCGGTCACGACCAGCGCGTCGCGGGTCAGATCCCGCTGGATCGCCGCCCGGAGCGCGTGGCGGTCCTCGCCGACGGTGTCGCGGTAGGTCACCTTCCCGCCCCAGCGGTCGACGTGCTGGGAGAGCGTGAACGCCGTCGTCTCGACGCGCTCGCCCGCGCTTGCCTCGCGCTGGACGAGCTCGTCGCCGGTCGGGACGATGCCGACAGTCGGGCGCTGGACGGCAAGTAGGTCGTCGATGCCGGCCACTTTCAGGAGGCCGAGATCCGTCGAGCGCAGGCGGTGGCCCGGAGCAAAGAGCCGGTCGTCGACCGCGATCCCGTCGGCGGGACTGCTCTCGCGGGCCACCAGCTCCTCGGCGAGCACGCGCCCTTCCGCGACCGACAGCGGGACGGTGTCGGTGCGTTCGACGGGCTCGACGAGCGTCGTGAGCGTGTCGCGGGCGTCGGCGGTCGCCGTCAGGTCGTCTGTGGCGTCGGTCATGTCTCTCTGTTCGACGCTGTGAACAAAAGTCCGGCCGTGTCCGTCCCGTCAGCGACGACCAGTGGCGCGCAGACCGGCCGGCGAGGAGCCGTCCCGACACCGTTTCTGGCCGCGACCGCGGCCTTTTTCGCCCACCATTCCCAACCACCGTGTATGTCAGCGCTCCGTGACGCCCTGGGGGATCTCCCCGCCTCGGTGTTCGCCGACGTGCTCGAATCGGACGACGCCTACCTGCTGGTCGTCGACCTTCCAGGCGTCACTGCCGACACGCTCGACGTCAGCGTCGACGGAGGGACCATCGTGATCGAGGCCCAGCGCGCGAAAGACGTGGGCTCGGAGTTCCGCTACGTCGAGGAGGACCGCTCGCTCTTTCTGGACGCAGAGCTCCCGCTTCCGCCGGACGCGACGGGGACGGGTGCCGAGGGGACGATCGACCGCGGCGTCTTCGAACTCAGGCTGCCGAAGGCCGGTGTCGGGACCGAGACGACGATCCCCGTCGAGGACGCCTGATCACGGGGTGGCACACCGGTGAATCTCCGCGCCTACTGGCGGTTCGTCGTCGTCGTTCGTCACTTCCTCCCGCTGGGGCTGTCCTACGCACGGGACCGGAACCGGTTTCTCCTCTTCGGGCGCTCCAGAGACGTCACTCCCGAACAGCGCCGCCGCCGCGCCGGCCGGCTGCTGGACTCGCTGCTGACGCTGGGGCCGACGTTCATCAAACTGGGACAGCTGTTGTCGACGCGGCCGGACATCCTCCCGCCCGAATACATCGACGAGTTCGCCCAGCTGCAAGATCGGGTGCCGCCAGCGCCGTGGGACGAGGCCCGGACCGTCCTCGAAGACGAGGTCGGTCCCGTCGACGAGGCCTTCGACGACTTCGAGGACGAGGCCATCAGCGGGGCCAGTCTCGGACAGGTGTACCGCGCCGAGGTCGACGGCGACGCCGTCGCGGTGAAGATCCGACGCCCCGGTATCGAGGACCTCGTCGAGGCCGACCTGCGGGCGATCCGCTGGTCGCTCCCGATCCTGATGTACTTCGTCGGCGAGACGCGCTCGTTCTCCCTGGAGACGCTGGCCGACGAGTTCTCGAAGACGATCCGCGAGGAGATGGACTACGGCCGGGAAGCGGAGATGCTCACCGAGATCCGCGGCAACTTCGCCGACAACGACCGCATCCGCATCCCCGGCGTCGTCGAGACCCACTCGACGAACCGGGTGTTGACCATGGAGTACCTCCCCGGAACGAAGATCAACGACGTGGAGGAACTCGACGAGCTGTCGGTCGACCGGACCGAACTCGCCGAGACGCTCCAGCGCAGCTACCTCCAGATGATCATCGACGACGGCGTCTTCCACGCCGACCCGCATCCGGGGAACCTCGCGGTGCAGTCCGACGGGACGCTCGTGTTCTACGACTTCGGGATGTCCGGGCGGGTCGACCCCTTCGTGCAGGACCGGATCGTCGACTTCTACGCGGCCGTCGCGAGCCAGGACATCGACGCCATCCTCGACGCGCTGATCGAGATGGGGACGCTGAGCCCCGAGGCCGACCGGCAGGTGATGGGCGAGGTGATGGAGCTGGCCATCGCCGACGCCCGCGGCGAGGACCTCGAACAGTACCGCGTCCAGCAGATCATCCAGCAGGTCGAAGACACGATCTACGAGTTCCCGCTCCGACTCCCGGCGAACCTCGCACTCGTGTTGCGCGTCGCCACGGTCGTCGAGGGTGTGTGCGTGACGCTGGACCCGGACTTCGATTTCATCACGGTCGCGACGGAGTACCTCCGGGAGGAGGGCCACATCGCTGCCGGCGCGAAGCAGTACGCCCGGGACCGGGCCGACGAGGTCCGGGACGCCGCCGAGTCGATGGTCCGGGTGCCGCCGAAACTGGAGTCCGCGCTCGACCGGATCGAACGCGAGGACCTGCACGTCCGGGCCGACATCGAGGACTCGGACGGCGTCCTCGAACGGATGACCCGCCGTCTGATTCTCGGCATGATCCTCGCCAGTGGGACCCTCTCGACGGCGCTGCTGTACGCCGCCTCGACGGTCGAAGCGACGGCTGTCGCGGGCGTCGGGACGCTTGCGGTCGCTGGAGTCACCTACCTGTCGTTCCGCCGGTCGAAGGGACTGCGTGCGACTCCCCAATTCACCCGACAGAGCATGCGCCAGCGCGAGGGGGCCGACGACGCCGGCTACGCGTCGAGCTACGGACCGGACGACGAGTGATCGCCGTTCGTACTACTCGACGGACCTATCGGTCGTTCAGAGGGGTCTCCTTTCCACCAGTTCGTGCCCAGAACCCGTAAGCGACCCACGACAAGCCCTTTCTCTGATTCGTCCGTGCCGGCCCGAGCGTTTAATACCTAGCGTTTTGAGACGTTCACCGGAGTGATAGCTGTGCCAGAACAGATAGACACACGACTGCTGGGACGAGAGGTAACGTTCGGCGTATCGGGACCGTGGCTGGCCTACTGGCTCGTGATCATGCGGCTGGTGGTCGGCTGGTGGCTCCTCCACGCCGGGCTGGACAAGTTCGCCAGCTGGCCCTTCGACGCGAGCTGGTTCATCGGCGGTGCTGCGGCCGGGACGAGCATCGGACCGTTCGTCACGCTGTTCAGCGACGGCATCCTGCTGTCGTTCACGAACGTGATGATCCCGCTGGGCCAGACGCTGATCGGCCTGGGGCTGATCCTGGGTGCGCTCACCCGGCTGGCCGCTTTCTTCGGGGCGTTCCTGATGCTGTTTTTCTACTTCATCAACGGCGAGACGGGCGGCTGGTCCCACGGACTGGTCACCGGTGACCTCCTGGGACTCCTGTTGTTCGCCATGATCGCGACCCTGGGTGCCGGGCGCGTGCTCGGCGTCGACGCGTACCTGGCGCGGACCGCGTTCGTTCGAGACCACCCGAAGCTTCGGTACCTGATCGGCTAAGGAGGTGAGTACAGATGGAACAATTCAACACAGCCGACAAGATCGCAGCGTACCTGGGCGGTGGCCTCGTCGTCTTCGGCGTCGTCGTCATCGGCCTGCTGGAAATGCTCTTCGGAAGCGGACACCCCGTCGACGGGGAGGGCCAGATCGTCCACGAGGCGCTCGTCCCGCTGGAAGTGCGGTCGTACATCATCCTCCTCGGACTGATCGTCTGGGGGGTTTACGCGGTGTATCGTGTCGTCGCGACGACACCGGAGCCGGTGCCAGCCGAGCCGTGAGTCCTCGGTGTGTCCGTTCTGATCCCCGTCGTCCGTGATTTTTCCCGCCGCCATTCCAAACCGTTTATACTCGCACATGGATAATCCGGGCGTATGCCACGACAGCAGACCGAAGTTCGCGAACTCGACGAGGGCAGCTACGTGATGATGGAAGAGACGCCCTGCAAGATCACCGCCTACAGCACGGCCAAGCCGGGCAAGCACGGCAGTGCCAAGGCCCGTATCGACGGGAAAGGCGTCTTCGACGGCAAGAAGCGCTCGCTCTCTCAGCCCGTCGACGCGAAGATCTGGGTGCCGATCATCCAGCGAAAGCAGGGACAGGTCGTCTCCGTCACGGGCGACGACGCCCAGGTGATGGACCTGGAGACCTACGACACGTTCACGATGCGCATTCCCGAGGACGAGGATCTCAACCCCGACGACGAGATCGAGTACCTGGAGTACGAGGAACAGCGCAAGATCGTCTAAGATGTTCCCTGGCGCGGCCACAGACCCCGACGCGGCCGACTACGTCGTCGTCGGTGCGCCACTCGACGCCTCGACGACGTTCGAGCCCGGAACGCGCTTCGGGCCGCGCCGCGTCCGCCACTACGCCGAGTCGTTCGAGGACTACGATCGGCGGACCGACCAGCGGTTCACCGACCTCGCGGTCGCCGACCACGGCGACATCGGTCCGACCGACGACGTGGCCGACTATCTGGCATTTCTCCGCGGGACCGTCCGAGACTACGCCGACGACGGGGCGATGCCGCTCCTGGTCGGCGGGGAACACACCGTCTCCGTCGCCGGGGTTCGGGCGCTCGACCCGGACGTGTTTTGCTGTCTCGACGCCCACCTCGACCTCCGCGAGGAGTACGCCGGCAACCCCCTGAGCCACGCGACCGTCACACGTCACGCGCTGGACGTCGCCGACCGGGCGATCGTGCTGGGTGCCCGCAGCGGCTGTCGAAGCGAGTGGGAGCGTGCGAGCGAGACCGACGTGACCGTCGTCGAACCCGGCGCGGTCGCGGACTGGGAGCCCGACTTCGAGGACGAGCGGGTGTACTGCTCGCTCGACATCGACGCCGCCGATCCGGGCTTCGCGCCCGGCACGGGGACCAAAGAGCCGTTCGGGCTGACCCCACGTGTGCTACGCGACGTGGTTCGGGCGGTCGCGCCCCACGCCGTCGGCTTCGACGTGGTGGAGGTCAACGACCGCGACGACGGGCAGGCCGCGGTGCTCGCCGGGAAGCTGCTGCGTTCGTTCGTGTTCGCGCACGCGGACAGCTGATCGGGCTCCGTGGCGCGACCATTTATGTTCTCGCGTACCACACGGGTGAGCATGGAACAGCTATCCTCGTGTTACTTCTGTGGTGCCGCCCTGGACGCTCAGATCGAGCCCTACCAGGTCGTGCCGGCGTCGCTGGACCCGACCGACGACCAGCAGCGGGCCGTCTCGCTGTGTCCGAGCTGTCGCCAGAAGCTCGCACACGTCGTCGAGACCGTCGTCGAAGCCAGCGACGACGGGGACGCCACCGCTGCCGTAGACGACGTGCCGGACCTCGACCCAGAGGGAGCGCTTCTCGACGACGAGCCGATCACGGCGACCGAGAGAGAGGACTCCGGAGCTGACGAACAGCCGACAGACGCGAGCAACGACACGAAGCCGGATTCGGAACCTGCACGCGAGGGGCGCTCCGACGACGGCGGCGAGTCGTCCCAGTCCGACGCCGACGGCCAGACCCAGCGAACCGGGTCGAGTTACTCGCACAACGGGACGGGCGACGAGCACGGTGTCGACCGCCGTCGCGACGGCGAGACACGGACGGACCGCGCTCCGGACGAACGCCGGGCCGAGAGCGCTGAGCGACGCGACGGTGCCAGACGGGACGGCCAGGACGCGAGCGACGACGCCGAGGCCGACCGAACGCAGCAGACACACAGTGCCGGCGACACGGGCGAGGACGACGACGGACCGTCCCTGACGGCACTGGAGTACAACAAGGTGATGCGACTCCTCCAGAACCGCGAGTTCCCGGTCGAACGCGCCGAGATCCACGATATCGCGACGAGCGCCTACGAGATCAGCGACCGGGAGTTCGACGCGATCATCGACGCCGCGATCAAGCGCGGGCTCATCGACGAGGAGGACGGCACGCTCGTGAGCGGCGACTGATCGCGCTCACTCGACTCGTTGCGTGTAGGTCACCTGTTTCTCGGTGAAGCCGTTGTCCTCGTAGAAGCTGCGCGCCCCCTCGTTGGCCCACTCACAGGAGACTTTCAGGTAGTCGACGCCGCGTTCGCGCGCGAGTCGCTCGACGCACTCGATGGCCGCAGTGCCGTGGCCCCGACTTCTGTGGCCCTGCTCGACGAACAGGTCGACGATCTGGAGGTACCTGTCCAGTGCTCGCGAGGGGTGTTCGCCTTCCCGGACGAGCACCGAGCCGACCGTCCGGTCGTCGACTTCCAGCAGGAAGGCCGTGGTGTCGTCACCGTCGATGTGGTGCCGTGCGATGCCCTCGACGACGTCTTCGGGATCGTCGTGGGCCAGTTCGTTCAGCTCCGAGTACGGCTCCATCTCGCTGGCCAGCTGGAACCAGTACTCGGCGAGCAGTTCGGCGTCGTCTCGCGTCGCCTCGACGAGGTCCATACGCCGGTCACAGGGCCATCGTCGATAGCTGTTCTGGTGATCTGGGAACCGATCGCACGGTGAGCGCGCAGCAAGACCTTTGGTGCGTCGCCGGCCAGTCGCCGGTATGTCACGTCGGCTCCCACTCGTCCCCAACTGGGTGCGCTGGCTGATCGTCGGCTGCGTCGCAGCCGTGATTCTGATCGTCTCGGTGCTTCGTCCAGGCTCGGCCAGCCGGATAACGGGTCCGCTCGGCGTGTTCGGGATCGACAAGTACCTCCACGTCTTGGCATACGGCGGCCTCGCGACGGTGCTTGCCTACGCGCTGGCCGAGTGGGAGCCACGGAGGGCCGCCGTGGCGGTGTTCGTCCTCGCGGTGGCGTTTGGCTTCGTGGTCGAACTCGTCCAGTTGCCACTGGCCTACCGGCAGTTCAGTCGTCTCGACGTGCTCGCAAACGCCGTCGGCGCGTCCGTGATCGCCGCCGGGTGGGGCGTCGTCGCGGCCAGACTGCGCTTCGAACCGGTCGCAGCCGAGGCGACGAAGTCTCCGTCCGACGGCGGCCCGTAGCGAAGCCGCTTTACGCACAGCCCCGCTTTGCCCGACAATGAGCACGCCCACGCCCGAAGTCTACGAACAGGGGAAGGGCATGGACGCCCACAACAAGGTGATGCGCGAGGTCCGCTCGCGCAACGACGCGTCCTACGATCCCCGCGAACCGACCCGCGTCTGGCTCGACGAGGACAACACGCCCGACGGCGTCTACCAGAGCCTGACGATCATCCTCAACACCGGCGGCTGCCGGTGGGCCCGCGCCGGTGGCTGTACGATGTGTGGCTACGTCGCCGAGAGCGTCGACGGCGGCAGCGTCGCCCACGAGGACCTGATGGCTCAGATCCAGTACTGTCTCGACCACGAGGCCGAGGAAGCCGACGAGAAGGCCGGCCTCATCAAGATCTACACGTCCGGGAGTTTCCTCGACGAACGCGAGGTCGGTGCCGAGACGCGGCGCGCGATCGCTTCTGAGTTCGCCGACCGCGACCGGATCGTCGTCGAGTCCCTGCCCGACTTCGTCGACCGTGCGAAGGTCGCCGAGTTCGTCGATGCGGGACTGGAGACCGACATCGCGGTCGGCCTCGAAACGGCGACAGATCGCGTTCGCCGGGACTGCGTGAACAAGTACTTCGACTTTGCGGACTTCGAGGACGCGGCCGCACAGGCACAGGCCGCCGGTGGCGGCGTCAAGGCGTATCTCCTGATGAAACCGCCCTTCCTCACGGAGTCGGAGGCGATCGAAGACATGCGACGTTCCGTGCGCAAGTGCGCCGACGTCGAGGGGTGTCACACCGTCTCGATGAACCCCTGTAACGTCCAGCGGTACACGATGGTCGAAGAGCTGTTTCACGACCAGGGGTACCGACCCCCGTGGCTCTGGTCGGTGTGTGAGGTGCTGGAGTCGACCGCCGACGAGGACGTGATCGTCGTCTCGGACCCCGTCGGCCACGGGAGCGATCGCGGCCCGCACAACTGCGGAGAGTGTGACGACCGCGCCCAGCGCGCGATCAAGGACTTCGACCTCCGCCAGGACCCGAGCGTCTTCGAGCAAGTCACCTGTGACTGTGAGGCGACCTGGGACGCCGTCGTCGAGCGCGAAGCGAGTTACTCGCTCCCCCTGGCCCGATAACCGTCCCCGGTCCCGGCCAGGAACTGGGGCTCTCGCTAACTCGCTGGTCTGTAGAGAGTGCCAGTAGGTGTCGCCTTACACCCATTTTCACTTTCACTCCGGTAACCCCGTCTTTTTATTCCTGGATCTCATACCGACGGTTAGGGGTCAGGATCTTGTCACACGCTCCATGGCCCCTCGTTCCCATCCTCCGAGGCGGTACTCGTCTAGCCGACGGTGTGGCGATCGGTTCGTGAAGACCGAGTGCTCGGATGAGTACATGCACAACTTATATCCCGTCTCCATAGGATTCCCAATCATCTATGTTGGAAGATTCGATCAAGTATCAGTTGCAGGGAGACGATTGGCTCAAGCGTGTCGGGATCGGTGGGCTGGTCGTGATTCTGGGTATCTTCGTCGTGCCGCTGTTTACCTTCCAGGGGTACATGCTCGAAGTCATGCGCCGAGTACTCGGCGGCGATACAGCGACGCCTCCCGAGTGGGACGAACTCGATCTGGTCGAGGCGACGGTCGACGGTCTCAGATACCTCCTCGTCGTGCTCCCGTACACGATCGGTGCGCTGCTCGTCGCGATGATTCCCGCTGCGATCGTCGCCGTCCTCGGAGTGGCGTCCGGGAACGAGGGGCTGTTCTTCGTCGCGGTGTTGATTGGCGTGCTGTGTTACTTCCTGGGCGTGATCGCAGTCGCCGTCGCCGTGCCGGTCGCGACGGCGAACTTCGTCCGTAAGGACAGCGTCTCAGCGGCCTTCGATCTCGACGTCGTCAAGACGCTCGTGACCAACCGGACGATGCTGGTTGCCGTGTTGCTCGCGTTCGCCGTCAACATCATCGCCTCGGTCGTCGGGAGTGTCCTCGGCTTCACGATCGTTGGCTTGCTGGCGGTCCCGTGGGTACAGTTCGTCTTTCAGTCGGCGATCTTCTACGTCTGGGGCAGCGGCTTCGCCGACGCGTACGAAGAAGAGTACGGTGAACCGCCCCTCACTCGCGACACCGACGTGAGTTCCGGCGACGCCAGCGCACCCGCAGACGGGACCTTCTGATACTGCCGGCTGTAAGTCTGTGAAGAATTTCGCGACCACGGGGTCGCGAATATCTTGAAACAGTTACAGCCGGCAGTATGAGCGCGCACACTCGTTCGATAGAAATCGTCCCCACAACGATTCGCGGACTACGCCTCCGCGAATCCGCGGAGGACGCCCTGGCCCTCAACGGCACCGATGTCGGGCAGCGAGACGCGCTCGGGGTGGGGCATCATGACGGCGACCGTGTCGTCCTCGCCCGTGATGCCGGCGACGTTGTGCTTCGACCCGTTCGGGTTCGCACCGTCGTGGACCGCGCCGCTCTCGTCACAGTACTTGAACAGAATCCGGTCGTCGGCTTCCAGTGCTTCGAGTCGGTCGTCGTCGATCTCGAAGCGGCCTTCGCCGTGCGCGATCGGGAACTCGACGACCTGCCCCTCGTCGTAGGCGGCCGTCCACGGCGTGTCGGCGTTCTCGACGCGGAGGTGGACGTGCTCACACTGGAAGCGTGCGCTCCGATTCGTCGTGAACGCACCGGGCGTCAGCGACGACTCACAGCCGATCTGCGCACCGTTGCAGACGCCCAGTACCGGGACGCCCTCGGCCGCGACCTCGCGGACCTCCTGCATGATCGGCGACCGTGCCGCCATCGCACCCGCTCGCAGGTAGTCGCCGTAGGAGAACCCGCCGGGGAGCATGACGCCCTCGACGTCCTCCGGGAGTCCGTCCTCGTGCCACACGAGCTCGGTGTCGATCCCCAGATGGGACAGTGCCTGCACGGAGTCGCGATCGCAGTTCGAACCGCCAAAGCGGACGACGGCGACGGTCATGCCTCGGCCCGCTCGACCGCCACCTCGTAGTCGTGGATGGTCGGGTTCGCCAGCAGCCGCTCTGCCATCTCACCGGCGCGTTCGGCAGCCTCGTCCTCGCTCTCGGCGGCCAGATCGAGCTCGTAGCGGTCCGTCGATCGGAGCGCGTCGAGTTCGAACCCCAGTCGTTCCAGCGCTCGCTTGGTCGTCTCGGCTTCAGGGTCGAGCACGCCCCGCTTGAGCCTGACCGTCACGGTCGCGGTGTAGTCAGTCATTGGTGAACCGACGGTGGGGACCGGGCAAAACGCTTGTGTTCTCGCCCGTGCCGGCGCAACCGGACTTCGACAGGACCCCTACAGCGTTACGTCCCGCCAGCCCTCGGGCTGACCGGACAGACCGCGAACACGAAGCTGGTGCCCGGCGTCGCCCTCGCGGAGCTCGACCCTCCCGTCGAACGCCTGCGCGACGCTCCGAATCGTCCGTTCGTCGTGTGCCGCGGGATCGACGGCACAGACACC
>Ga0207754_100614_pt1 | contig 12355 bp, 15 predicted proteins | sample A23E1SouthBayCA_FD_187728 | JGI IMG/M metagenome (GOLD analysis project Ga0207754, IMG submission 187728) | Aerobic enrichment media microbial communities from Eden Landing Ponds, California, USA - A23 E1 (SPAdes) | ecosystem: Environmental > Aquatic > Marine > Unclassified | place: Emeryville... | reverse complement strand
GACCGGCGTCCCCTGCGTCATCGTTCGAACACGGCGGTGTGACCCCTCGTCTGGACGACGGTCCCACCGGCGAGGTCGGCGAGTTCGTCGGCCTCGTCCTCGGTCGTCGTCCCGCCCAGCGCAGACCGGAGGAACTTCACTTTCACGAGGTCGCGGTCGTCGAGTTGGTTCGAGAGTTCGTCGGCGACCGGATCGATACCTTGCTTGCCGACACGGAGCGTGGCGTCGAGTTCGTGAATCCGCTGTCGGCGGTCCTTGTCACTCATACTGTCCCGATTTTACTGTTGAGGACTTAAACACTTGGCCAACGGGCCGAACGAGAACGCAGGCAATCGGCCGTCACTCGTAGGGATAGCGTGCCTGGGTCCCACAGTCGCAGGTGACGACGACGTGGCCGTCCTGGAGGCGGACCCGCGCGTTGACGCTCGGACGGAGGTAGGCGTCGCAGGCGTCACAGGTGAACCGCTTGAACCGCCGCGGGAGTCCGAGACGGTTGCGCTCGGCGACGCGGCGAGCGCGGCGGACGTACTCGCGGGCACGCTCGTCGTTGCCGTCGCCGGCCGCCTCGCGAGCGAGGTCGTGGAGTCGGCGAATCCGCTCGCGAGCGATCTCTGACTCACCGGGCGTCATCGACCACACCTCCGCCGACCCGACGGGAATACGTTTCGTATCGGACCGACAGCCTTTTGTCGGATACTGGAGGACAGATCGCTGTGCGCACGCTGAACTACCTGGAGGTCGCGGGCTGGCTGGACCGCAGCGGGATCGGTACGTCGGTCGAGCACCAGCGAGCGGCGCTCGCCGACAGAGACGTCGAGGTCGTCACCTCGCCGTGGGAGGGTGACCACCCGGTCGACGCCGTCCGGTCGAAGCTCACCGGCGGGCGCGCGTTCACCGACGTGGACCTCGTCCACTGCAACATGATCGGCCCGGGAACAGCCGCGACGATCAAGCACGCCCAGCGGACCGACACGCCGGTGATCCTCCACTCGCACGTCACTCGCGAGGACTTTCGGGACAGCTTCCGCGGGGCCAACGTCGTCGCGCCGGTCCTGGGGAAGTACCTCAAGTGGTTCTACTCGCAGGCCGATCTCGTGCTATGTCCCAGCGAGTACACGAGAGAGGTCCTGCAGTCGTACCCCATCGACGCGCCGATCCGGCCGATCACCAACGGGATCGATCTCGACCGGCTGACGGGGTACGAGGAGTTCCGCGAGGAGTACCGCGAGCGCTACGACATCGACGGGATGGGGGTCTTCGCCGTCGGCAACGTCTTCGAGCGCAAAGGGCTCTCGACCTTCTGTCGGGTCGCCCAGCGGACCGACTACGACTTCACCTGGTTCGGCACCTACGAGACCGGGCCGAGCGCGTCCGCGGCGGTGCGCAAGTGGACCGGAGATCCACCGGACAACGTCACGTTCTCGGGATGGGTCGACGACATCCGCGGGGCCTACGGGGCCGGCGACGTGTTCATGTTCCCCGCGAAGGTCGAGAACCAGGGGATCGTCGTGCTCGAAGCGATGGCCTGCGGGAAAGCCTGCGTGATTTCGGACATCCCGGCCTTCGCAGAGTACTACGAGGACGGCCACGACTGCCTGATCTGCTCGTCCGAACGGGAGTTCGTCGACGCGCTCGAACGGCTGGAAGCGAACCCCGACCTCCGGGAACGGCTGGGCGAGAACGCGAAAGCGACCGCTCGCGAGCACGGACTCGACCGGGTCGGCGAACAGCTGACGGACATCTACGGGCAGGTCCTCGACGGGAACGTGCCCGAGGCTGTCGGCGAGAGATAGCAACGGTTTAAGGCGTGGTCGATCAAACGTCGCCGATGGCACTGCCGCGCGTGGCTGCGTTCACCGACACATATCTCCCGACGGTCAACGGCGTCACCTACACTGTCAAGACCTGGCGAGAGCAGTGGAGCCGCCGCGACAGCGAGATGGACGTGATCTATCCCCGGAGCGAACACCAGGCGACGGCCGGGGAACACCCGGTGTCGAGCCTCCCGTTCCCGTTCTACGAGGGCTTTCGCGTCGCCGCACCGCAGATCCCGACGGCCGTCGAGGCGGCCGACGTGGTCCACGCACACACCCCGTTCAGTCTCGGGCTGGCCGCAAAGCGCTTCGCCCGGAGCAACGACGCGCCGCTGGTGGCGTCTTACCACACACCGACCAGCGAGTACGCCGAGTACGTCTCCCTCAACGGCACCGTCGAGCGACTGATCCGCAACTGCGCGACGCGCTACGAGCGGTGGTTCCTGAACGGAGCCGACGTCGTCATCACGCCCAGCGAACGGACCGCCCGCCACCTCCGGGAGACCGTCGGCGTCTCGACGCCGGTGGAAGTGCTCGCCAACGGCGTCGACACCGACTTCTTCGCGCCGAGCGAGACGGCGGCGTTTCGCGAGCGCCACGATCTCCCAGACGGCCCGCTGGTGGGGTACACCGGGAGGCACGGCTACGAGAAGTGCCTCGACGACATCGTCGCCGCCGCAGAGGGACTGGACGTGACGCTGGTCTTCGGCGGCGACGGGCCCGCCCGCGAGGACCTCGAAGCGACGGCCGAGGCGGCAGCCGTCGATGCCCACTTCCTGGGGTTCCTCGACCGAGCGGAGCTGCCCGAGCTGTACGCCGCGCTCGACGTGTTCGCGTTCCCCAGCCCGGTCGAGACCCAGGGACTGGTCGCACTGGAGGCAAACGCCTGTGGGACGCCGGTCGTCGGCGTCGACAGCGGCGCGCTGAGTGGCACGATCGACGACGGCGTCACCGGCTACAAGTACCCCGAGGGCGACACGGACGCCTTCCGCGACGGGATCGAGCGGGCGCTCGACGAGTCCGAGCGGCTCCGAGAGCGTTGCCTGGATCGCCGCGAGGAGACGAGCGTCGAACACTCCGTGGAGCGACTGGCGGACATCTACGAACAGGTCAGCTGACACGCTCGTCGTCGGAACGCTCACCGTTCTCTCGCCGGAAAATATCCAAAACGTTTCGTTCACCCCTGACGAGACATGGGTATGAGCGAGACACAGCACCTCCTCGTGATCGGTGCACATCCGGACGACTGCTCGATCAAGGCGGGCGGTATCGCGGCAAAGTACGCGGCGGCGGGCCACGACGTGACCTTCCTCTCGGTCACCGACGGGAGTGCCGGCCACCACGAAATGAACCGCAAGAAGCTCGCTGCGCGACGCAAGCGCGAGACCGAGGCCGTCGCGGAGACGCTGGGCATCGACTACGACGTGTTCGACATCGCCGACGGCCTGCTCGAACCGACGCTCGCCAACCGCAAGAAGCTCATCCGCTACATCCGCCGGGTCGACCCCGATCTGGTGCTCGGACCCCGGCCCAACGACTACCACCCCGACCACCGCTACACCGCGCAGTTGCTCCGGGACGCCGCGTACTCGCTGATCGTCCCCAACATCGTCCCCGACACGCCGCCGATGGAATCGAACCCGATCATCGGCTACGTCGCCGACCACTTCCAGAAGCCCGAAGCCTTCGAGCCCGACGTGGTCCTCGACGTGAGCGACGTGGCAGAACGGAAGATCGACGCGATGGACTGCCACGTCTCCCAGATGTACGAGTGGCTCCCCTACACCTTCGGCGAACTGGAGAACGTCCCCGAGGGCGCTGACGCCCGCCGCGAGTGGCTCACCGAGGAGGGAGTCGATCACCTCGCCGCCAACACCGAGATCAACGTCGCCGACCGCTTCCGTTCGGAGCTGAAAGACCGCTACGGCGAGGACGCCGGTGCCGCCGTCGACCACGCCGAAGCCGTCGAGATCTCCGAGTACGGTGCGCCGCTGACCGAGGAGGCCGCCGAGCGCCTCTTTTTCTTCTAGAGCGAAAGCGCTCTGCGTCTCACCGCTCCGATCGTTCCCGCTCTCTGAGCGCGGCGACCCGTGATTCGATCGGCGGGTGCGAGGAGGGGAGCGCGCGAGCGGCCACCGAGCGCCACCGACGCCGCGTCCGGGCGACGGCGTCGTCGCCGTCGATCCCGTCCCCGTCGTCGATCGCGTCGGGCAACACGCACAGTTCGCGGACGCCGGTCTGGGCGGTCCGCAGGTCCTCGGACGGACGCAGGTCGTCGAGCGTCTCCAGTGCGCCGACGAGAGCGGCCGGCGATCCCCTGATCGCGGCCGCCCCGGCGTCGGCGTGGAACTCGCGCACTCGCGAGAGCGATCGGTAACAGGCCGTGCTCGCGAGCCACAGCGCCGATGAGAGCGCGAGGACGATCGGCGAGAGCGCGAGCATCGCGATGTGGAACTGGCCGAACGCGACGGTGTCGCTGTCCTCGGGCTGCTCGACGCCGGGGAGGTACCCGAGTCCGGATCGGCGGAGGAACTCGATCGTCCCCCCGTTGACGCGGGCCGTGACCGTCGGCAGGAAGCCAGCGGCCGTCATCACGAACGCGTCGCCGTGCTTGAGGTGGGCGAGTTCGTGAGCCAGGACGGCGTCGAGTGCCTCGTCGTCGAGCCTGCGGAGCAGCCCCGTCGTGACGACGAGGATCTGCTCGCCGGGCCGGCCGGCGACGTAGCTGTTGGGCGTCTCGCTGTCGACGACCCGCACGTCCGGGATCGGTGTGTCAGAGAGCTGTGCCAGCCCGGCGAGCCGGGCCGCGACGCGCTCGCGGTACTCGCCGTAGTCGAACGTCGGCACGACGCGTGGATCGGGCTCGTCGTCTCCGTCCTCGGAGACCGCGTGCGAGCGGTCGGCCAGCAGGCCGCCGAAGGGCCGTCCGGGTTCGATCGGTTCGGTGACCGGCGCGAAGAGGTCCCGGAACGTCTGTCGCTCGCCGGGGACGGTGTTGGCGCTCATCCGGTAGCCAAACACCGATTGTCCCGCCAGCGTCGCCGCGGTCCCGACGGCGACGACCAGCGGCGACGGGAGCGTCCGGAACTGCAACGCGTCGGCCACCAGCCCGACGGACTCGTAGGTGATGACCCACGAGAACAGGCCGACGGCCAGGTGGCCCAGCCAGTAGACGGCGACGACGAAGACCGCATCGAACGCGACCAGCAACGCGACCAGCGCCGCCAGCCGAAACCGCATACCGAGGGCGTTGTGGGAGGGCATCGTGTAGTAATTCCCGCTACCGCAGTGAAAAAGTATCGGTGAGGATGAGAGAACGGGCAGCGGTCGTTCGTGCTTCGTAGAACCGCGTTCGAGTGGCGGCCTACGCCAGCGCGCTACCGGCTCGGATCAGCTGTTTCTCGCCGAACGCGGGACCGACCAGTTGCAGGCCGACCGGGAGTCCGTCGTCGGTCTCGCCGGCAGGCACGGAGATCGCCGGGAGATTCGCCAGGTTGACCGGCGTCGTGTTGGCGTCGGCCAGATACATCGTCAGTGGATCGTCGAGGCTCTCGCCCATCTCCATGGGCGGGATCGGCATCGTCGGCGAGGCCAGCACGTCGGCCTCCGAGAGGGCCTCGTCGAAGTCCTGCTTGACCCACGCGCGGGCGTCCTGGGCCTTCTTGTAGTACTTGTCGTGGTAGCCCGCCGAGAGCGCGTACGTCCCGAGCAGGACTCGGCGCTTGACTTCCTCGCCGAAGCCCTCCTCGCGGGCGTTGGCGAAGCTCTCGTTCCAGTTGCCCTCGTAGCCCCCGCTCGCTTCGCTCGCGGAGAGCCCGTAGCGGACGCCGTCGAAGCGCGCGAGGTTCGAGGACGCCTCCGACATCGCGATCACGTAGTAGGCTTCGACCGCGTGTTCGACGCTCGGGAGGTCGACCTCGTGGTAGCTCGCACCCTGTGCTTCGAGTTCGTCGATCGCGTCCCAGAACGTCTCGACGACCGCCTCGTCGGCTGCTTCGACGAGTTCCGTCGGCACGCCGATCGAGAGCCCGTCGACGTCGCCGTCGGCGGCGTCGGCGAGCCCCTCGGTCGCGCCCTCGTGGTCTCGGGTCGTCGCGTCGTGTTCGTCCGGGCCGGCGATCACTTCGAGCAGCTCCGCGGCCTCCTCGACGGTCGGCGCGATCGGGCCGATCTGTTCGAGGCTGTTGGCGTAGGCGACGAGCCCGTACCGGGAGACCAGCCCGTAGGTGGGCTTGATGCCGACGACGCCACAGAAGGCGGCGGGACAGCGGATCGAACCGCCGGTGTCGGTCCCCAGAGCCATGTCGGCGTCGCCGGCCGCGACGACGGCGGCGGAGCCACCCGAGGAGCCCCCGGGAACGTGGCCCGGAGCGGCGGGGTTCTCGACCGGCCCGTAGGCCGAGGTCTCGGTCGTCGTCCCCATCCCGAACTCGTCCATGTTGGTCTTGCCGGGGACGGTCGCGCCGGCCGCCGTGAGTCGTTCGACGACCGTCGCGTCGTAGGGCGGGACGTACCCCGCGAGCATCGACGAGCCACAGGTGGTCTGGACGCCCTTCGTCGAGATGTTGTCTTTGACCGCGACGGTCTTCCCGGCCAGCGCCCCCTCGTCCGCGCCCTCGATCGTCTCGTCGCTGATGTAGGCGTTGTACTCGGTCGCCATCTTACGACACCTTCGGCCCCTTGAAGTGGCCGGCCTCGCTGTCCGGCGCGTTTTCGAGCGCCTCGTCCTGGCTGAGCCCCTCGTGGCTCTCGTCCGGACGCATGACGTTGGTCAGTTCGGCCTCCCGCTCGACTTCGGGAACCTCGTCCAGCGTCTCGAAGTAAGAGAGGATGTCCGCGAACTGTTCGGTGAACCGTTCGACCTCGTCGTCGTCGAGGTCGACACGGGCGAGATCCGCGACGTGACGGACCTCGTCTGGATCGACGACGGATTCGCTCATACATCCCCGGAGCGGTGGCCCGGCGGTAAGGGTTTCGATACCCTGGGGACGACCGCTCGAAACGCAGTTCGACGACCGTCCGGCACGAAACCGATATCGCACCAGCAAAGCTTGTTTTGTGGTTCAGAAAATCTGAATTCCCTGATAGCCAAAACTTTTAAGTCGACGCAACAACAACAGTGTAATCGCTAGAAGGTTTCTCGGGTACCTGACCCGGCTGTCACCCCAACCAATGACCGATACCACCATCCGACGATTTACGGACGAGAACGAGCACACAGAGGAGACCGAAGACGAGTCAGAGCACGTCTGTCCAGAGTGTGGGGGCGATCTGGTCGCCGACAGCGAACGCGGCGAGACCGTCTGTGAAGAGTGTGGACTGGTCGTCGAGGAAGACGAGATCGACCCCGGTCCCGAGTGGCGCGCGTTCGACGCCAGCGAGAAAGACGAGAAGTCCCGCGTCGGCGCACCGACGACCAACATGATGCACGACAAGGGGCTGTCGACCAACATCGGCTGGCAGGACAAGGACGCATACGGTAACTCCCTGTCCTCGCGCCAGCGCGAGAAGATGCAGCGCCTGCGTACCTGGAACGAGCGGTTCCGCACCCGCGACTCCAAGGAGCGCAACCTCAAGCAGGCGCTGGGCGAGATCGACCGCATGGCCTCGGCGCTGGGCCTGCCCGAGAACGTCCGCGAGACCGCCAGCGTCATCTATCGCCGCGCGCTCGACGAGGACCTGCTGCCCGGCCGCTCCATCGAGGGCGTCGCCACCTCGTCGCTGTACGCCGCCGCCCGTCAGGCCGGCACGCCGCGCTCGCTCGACGAGATCAGCGCCGTCTCTCGCGTCGAGAAAGACGAGATCGCCCGGACCTACCGCTACGTCGTCCGCGAACTCGGCCTGGAGATCCAGCCGGCAGATCCCGAGAGCTACGTGCCGCGTTTCGCCTCCGATCTCGACCTCTCGGACGAGGTCGAGCGACGCGCCCGCCAGTTGCTCCAGAACGCCAAACAGCAGGGCGTCCACTCCGGCAAGTCCCCGGTCGGCCTCGCGGCGGCCGGCGTGTACGCCGCCTCGCTGCTGACCAACGAGAAGGTCACCCAGAGCCAGGTCAGCGAGGTCGCGAACATCTCAGAGGTCACGATCCGCAACCGCTACCACGAGCTGCTGGAAGCGGAAGAAGAGATCCAGCAGGTGTAGAGCGAAACGCCGACGGTCCCCGCTCTCTTCTGTGGCCGTATGGAGACTACGCGCCACTTCGTCGCGACCGTCTACGTCGTCGAGAGCGGTGCCGTCGCGCTGCACGAACACGACAAGCTCGACATGTGGCTCCCGCCCGGCGGCCACATCGACCGCGACGAACTCCCCCACGAGGCGGCGCTGCGTGAGACCAGCGAGGAACTGGGCTTCGACGTGGCCCTGCTCGCACCCGAGGGCGATCTGGAGAGCGAGACGGCCCGTTCGATCCCGCAGCCACAGCATTTCCTGCTCGAAGACATCAACGTCACCGACGAGGGCGTCGGCCACCAGCACGTCGACTTCATCTTCTACGGTGAGGCCCCCCATCGAGAGATCGATCCCGAACCCGGCGAACAGCCCGCCGGAGACTGGGAGTGGTTCACTGCGGCCGCGTTGCGAAACCGCGACGACCTGCCCGCCGACGTGGCCGAGGTCGGCCAGCGAGCGATCGAGACGGTCGAGAGCGAGCACAACGCCTAACGGCGCGGTCGTACAAGCGCCGCTATGGACCGACGCTGTCCGGACTGTGGCGTGACGATGGAACCGGTCGAGCTCCGAACTGGCGAGGGGTTCAAACTCCAGATCAACACCGACGAGCGCCGCGAGGGGCTGCTGGGCTCGCTGGGGATGACGGAGAACCACTCCGTCGAGGGGCGACTCTGTCCCGAGTGTGGACTGGTTCGGACCTACGCCGACCTCGACGACGCCTGACGGGACTGATACTGCCGGCTGTCACTTCGTGAAGATCTTCGCTACCCGGGGTGGCGAAATTATTCACAGACTTACAGCCGGCAGTATGACGCTGTCGACAGCCCCGACCTTGCCGTGGCGTCTCACAGATCGGTCGGCATCGCACTTTTGCGACCAGCGCCGTATGCACGACTATACGTGTTGGCAGCACTGTTGGGTGTCGAACGCCGGATGACGCGGACTCACGCCGTCCTCTGGGCGGTCGTCCTCGTCGCGACCACGCTCGACATCCTGACGACGATGGTGGGGCTGTCCCGTGGCTTGCAGGAGGGAAACGCGGTCGTCGAGGCCGCGATCGGACTGCTCGGACTGCCGGGCCTGTGGCTCGTGAAGTTCGCGGCGATGGTGTGGCTCGTCGCCGGCTGGGCGCTGCTCTCGGACCGGAACGCGGCGATCTTCCTCGGACTCTTTGCCCTCGTCACGGTCGCGACGGTCGTCGCGAACACCGCGACGCTGCTGGGCGTCGCGTTACAGTAGCGACTCGACGTACCTGGTGACGTGATCGTCCATCCGGCGCTTGAACCCGTCCTGGCGAGCCAGTCGGTCGAGTTCGCGGGCGGCGTACGTGCCGTACTGGACCGCCTTCTTGTCTCGCCGCGCGATCTCCTCGGGGAGCCACTCGCTGGCGGCCCGTCGCAGCGCCCACTTGCGCTCGTCCTCGCCCCGAACCAGCTGCTCGCCCGCGAGACCGAGCGCCGTCGCGACGACACGATCGTCGAGCAGCGGTGCGACCGGTTCGACGCCCGCCGCTTCGAGGGCCAACACGTCCCGTTCCAGTTGCTCGGGCAGCGTGGCGATCACCTCTCGCTGTGCGCCACGGACCGTGTCGGCCTCGATGCGGTGATCGTCGGGCGCGTTTGCCACCTTCGCGTAGCCACCGAACAGTTCGTCGGCACCCTGCCCGACGACGAGGCGGTCGTAGCCGTCGGCGGCGACGCGCCCAGCGGTCAGAAAGAGGGGGAGCGCGATCTGTACGTCCATGGCGTTCGTCCGCCCCGTCGCGCGGGCGATCCGGGGGACCGCGCTCACCAGATCGTCGTGCGTGAACTCGACGACGGTCAGCTCGCGGTCGAGGGCCGCCGCGGCCGAGCGCGCGGCTTCGATGTCGTGGCTCCCCTCGAAGCCGGTGACGTACAGCGGCGCGTCGAGGCGCGCGGCCAGGAGCGCGGAGTCGACGCCGCCAGAGAAGGCGACGGCGGTCGACGCCGCGTCGACGGCGTCGGTCGCGGTCCGGATCGCCCGCCGGACGGCAGCGACCGCGGTGTCGTCGTCGCTCCGGTCGCCCTCGGAGAGCGTCCAGCGAGCGTCGTCCTCGTCGGCCGTCAGACAGTGGCCCGCTGGCACCGACACCGGGTCGTCGAGCGCCGTCGGTTCGAACGCCCACGCGCCGTCGGCGGTCGGATCGGCGGCCCCGCGCTCGACGAACAGCGGGACCCGGCCGAGCACGTCTCTGACGAGCGTGGGCCGGCCGTCGACGGACACCTGTCCGGCGAACCCCCGTGTTCCCGGCAGTGGATCGCGGTCCCGGATCGCTCGCCGGACGAGCGACGCGTCGGCACCTCGGATCATTCGATCAACTGCGAGAAGCGGCTCTTCACCCGGCGCTTGGCCCCGCCAGCGGCCTGGCGGAAGCTGATGTGCCAGGGGGTGCGCTTACCCTCGACCGTCGTCTGTCCCTCTCGGATGGCGTCGAGAATCGCCGCGACGCTTCGCTCGTCGGTGTCGACGTGTGTCACCGCCTGCCCGACCATCTCGCTGATGTGGGCGTCGCTGCCGGCGGTCATCGGCAGCCCGCGGCGACTGGCGAACTGGTGGGCCTGCCGGTTCGAGCGCCCGGTCAACAGCCGGGAGTTGTACACCTCGATGGCGTCGGCCGCCGTCAGCTCGTCTTTCGAGATCTTGTCCAGGACGCCGCTGCGAGACTCCTGGAAGGGATGGGGGACGACGGCGACCCCGCCCTGCTCGTGGATGCGGTCGAGCGTCTCGGAGAAGGAGAGCCCGGCCGGGACGAGCTCCTCGATGCCCAGCCCCAGGACGTGGCCGGCCTGGCTGGAGATCTCCGCCCCCGGAATGCCGATCAGTCCGTACTCGGGCGCGAGCCGGGCGGCTTCGAGGCTCGCGTCGATCTCGTCGTGGTCGGTGACGGCCAGCGCGTCCAGGCCGACCGCCTCGGCCTGTTCGAGCAGGAGCTCGACCGGATCGCGGCCGTCGTAGGACAGCGCAGAGTGGGAGTGGAGCTCGACCGTTAGCACGGGCGAACGTACTGTAGCGGTCGGCAAAAGCGCCTCGGTCGCGGCCAGCGGCGCGGCGTCGCGCGCCGGTCTCTCGCTGTCAGTCCGCCGTCCCCGTGTCGGGCCGCGTCGGCGGTGGCGTCTGGATCTCCTCGTCGGTGAGGTAACACTGCGGGTCGGGCGCGAAGAGGTCGTCCTCGACGGTCAGCGCGCGCAGGCGAGAGCCGCCGCGACAGACCGCCTTGTACGCGCAGTCGGCGCACTTCCCGGTCAGTCGGGACTCGCGGTCCCGCAGCGCCGAGAGCAGGGGATTCGACTCGTCCTCCCAGATCGCGCCGAAAGAGCGGTCCCGGACGTTGCCAAGCGAGTAGTTCTGCCAGAACTGCGTGAGGTGGACGTTGCCCTGGTAGTCCACGTCGGCGACCCGTTCGCCCGTGGGATCGCCGCCGTTAGTCCGGAGGTACTCGTAGACGGTGCGGGCCTTCGCCTCGCCGTAGCGGTCGCGCGCGTACTCGACGATGTAGGCAGCGTCGGCGTAGTTGCCGACCAGCAGCGTCTCGATCTCCTCGCCGCGCTCGTGGTACGACCGGGTCATGTCACAGACCGTCTCGACGGCGTCGCGGCGCTGTTCGGGCGTCAGGTCGGCGTCGAGGATCTCCGTCCCCCGACCGCCGTAGTCGAGGTGATAGAAGCAGAACCGATCGAGCCCCTTGTCGCTGAGCAAGTCGACGACGCCCGTGAGGTCCGGCGCGTTGCGTTCGGTGATCGTGTACCGCAGGCCGGTCTTGAGGCCCTCCTCCAGGGAGTTCTGGATCCCACGGACGGCGGCGTCGAACGCGCCCTCTTTCCCCCGGAAGGCGTCGTTGCGCTCGGGGAGGCCGTCGACGGAGACTCCGGCGTACTTCAGCCCGGCGTCGCGCAGCGACCGGGCGCGCTCCTCGGTGATGAGGGTCCCGTTGGTCGAGAGGACCGGGCGGACGCCGCGCTCGTCGGCGTAGGCGATCAGCTCTTCGAGGTCGTCTCTGACCAGGGGTTCGCCGCCCGAGAAGAGGACGACCGGCACGCCGTAGTCGGCCAGTCCGTCGAGCATCGCCTTCCCTTCGGCCGTCGACAGCTCGCCGTCCGCGACCTCGGTGTCGGCGGCGGCGTAGCAGTGGTCACAGTAGAGGTTGCACTGCTTGGTGACGTTCCAGACGACGACCGGACGGCGCTGTTTGCGGTCGCGGATCTGTTCTTTGCGAGACTCCTCGGCCGCGTCGTAGCGCAGGCCGTCGCCCTCTGCGTCGAGGTCACAGAGGAGTTTGCTGACGGAGATCACGCCTCGTCGACCTCCGTGGCGGCGACCGGCGACGCGGCCTCGGTCTGGACGCGTTCGACCTC
>Ga0207754_100611_pt1 | contig 12384 bp, 8 predicted proteins | sample A23E1SouthBayCA_FD_187728 | JGI IMG/M metagenome (GOLD analysis project Ga0207754, IMG submission 187728) | Aerobic enrichment media microbial communities from Eden Landing Ponds, California, USA - A23 E1 (SPAdes) | ecosystem: Environmental > Aquatic > Marine > Unclassified | place: Emeryville, CA... | reverse complement strand
CGACCGTGAGCCCGCCGACGAGTTCGGTCGTCAGGAACGCCTCGGAAAGCGTCTGTTCCAGATACGGGAGCAGGCCGCCGCCCTGACCCCGCTTCGAAAGGAACTCCCGGACGGTCTCGTCGAACAGGTGGCCCCAGAGCGGGCCGGCGAGGGTCCCGAACCCGCCGATGATGCTGGCAAGCAGCGCGTCGCCGCTGGTCAGGAAGTAGAACCCGGACTCGGGAGTCACGGAGCGTTTGAACCCCGCGAGCAGCCCCCCGGCGACGCCGCCGAAGAAGCCGCTGATCGCGAACGCGCCCAGCTTGTAGCGGAAGGTGTCGTAGCCGATGGCCTCGGCGCGTTCCTCGTTCTCGCGGATCGCGACCATGACCCGGCCAAAGGGCGAGTGGAGGATCCGCTGCATCGCCGCGAAGCACAGGAGGACGACGATCCCCACGGCGTAGAACGAGACCGTCGTCGTCCCGAGGGTGTGGCCCGCGAGCGCCAGCGTGTCGCCGGTCAGCGTGCCCAGCGCGACGGTCAACTGATCGACGTAGGGCACCCCGAGCTCGAAGCCGCGGGCTCCGCTCAGCGCGATCCCGTCGCGGGGGTTCGAGCCGACGTAGTCCCAGTCCCGGACGAAGACGTAGAGTACCTGTGCGAAGCCGAGCGTGATCATCGCGAAGTAGACCCCGGTCAGCCTGAACGAGACCAGACCGATCACCACCGCGAGCACCGTCGCGAGGACCGCGCCGACGACGAGTGCCACCAGGAACGGCGTCTCGGCACCCAGCAGTGGGACCTTCCCGTTGGCGATCAGGAGGACGGTGTAGGCCCCGGTGCCGTAGAACGCCGCGTGGCCGAAAGAGAGGTAGCCGGTGTAGCCGCTGACGAAGTCGAACGACATCGCGAACAGCGAGAAGTACAGCACGGCGACCATCGTCTCCATCCGCGGGAGGACGGTGACGGCCACCTCGGCCAGTGGCGACTGGGTGAGGAGGTGATAGATCGCGGGGTAACACGCCAACAGCCCGACGACGACGAGATACACCTGGTGGCGCTCGACGGACGCGATCGGCCAACTGGCCCGGACACGCCGTCGGATGGAGGTGCTGGCGCTAATGGCCCCCCACCTCCTCGACGCCGTAGATCCCCTGCGGACGGACGATCAGCGCCACGACGAGGATCATGAAGATGGCGACCTCCGGGAGCCAGGTCCACTCGACGACGACGTTCTGGAACCACCAGGTCGTCGTCGCGTCGACGAGGCCGACGATCAGTCCGCCCGCGACCGTCCCCCGGAACGTGCCGAGCCCGCCGATGATGACGACGACGAACGCCGGCAACAGCGATTCGGCGGCGAGTGGGACGCTCGCACCCCAGACCGGGTCCCACATCAGGAGGGTCCCGGCGACGCCCGCGACGCCCGCCCCCAGCGCGAAGACGACGGTGAAGACGCGTCGAACGTCGATGCCGAGCGCCTCCGCCATCTCGCTGTCCTCGCTCCCGGCCCGGATGAACAGGCCGTAGCGCGTGCGCGTGAGAAAGCCCCAGATGGCAGCGACCGTCAGTGCGCCGAGGAGGATCTCGAACAGCGCGAGTCCGCGCACGGAGACCGGTCCGAGCGACTGGGACGTTTCCAGAAAGGCAGGAATCGTCCCGAGCGCCGCCTGCCACTCCGCGAGGGGCTGGAGGCCGTAGAAGCCGACGACGATCCGGGCCAGCTCTTCGAGCACGAGCGTCACGCCGAAGGTCAGCAGGATCTGGTAGATCGGCGGCCGATCGTACAGCGGCCGGATCAGGCTCACCTCGATGGAACCGCCCAGTGCCGACAGCAGGCCGAAGACGACCGCCATCGCCACGAAAAACAGCGCCAGCCGAGCCCACGGCCCCGTTCCCTGTGCCACCGTCAGGACCATCACGAGGCCGCCGAGGTACGCGCCGATCATCGTCAGTGCCCCGTGGGCGAAGTTCAGCACGCCCAGCAGCCCGAAGATCAGCGTCAGCCCGGCCGCGATCATGACGTAGATCGCCGCCTTCGAGAGCCCTCGGAGGACGACCTCCGCGAACGTGCTCGGCCGGACGAACTCGGCGAGGCCGTCGACGAAACCCACCTGCAAGAGGGCCTGCTGGACCAGTTCGAGCACGAGCGTCATGCGGACAGGTACCTCCTGAGTCGGTCGTCGTCGGCCGACACCGCGTCGGCGTCGCCCTCGTCGACCACCCGCCCGTTGTCGAGGACGTAGAAGCGATCTGCCAGATCCAGCGCCAGCGGGAGGTTCTGCTCGACCAGCAGCATCGTCGTCTCGCTGGCGGCCGCGGCCAGTGCGTCGGCCACGTCCGCGACGATCTGGGGGGCGAGCCCCTCGCTGGGTTCGTCCACCAGCAGGAGGTCGTTGTCCCCGACCAGTCCGCGCCCGAGTGCGAGCATCTGCTGTTGGCCCCCCGAGAGCGTGCCGGCCGCCTGATCGCGGCGCTGTTCGAGGATCGGGAACGTCTCGAAGGCGATCGACAGCGCCTCGGCCACGTCGTCGCCGTCGGGCACCGACACGCGGAGGTTCTCCGCGACGCTCAGCTGCGAGAAGATCCGCCGGTCCTCGGGGATCCACCCGACGCCCATCTCCGCGACCTCGTGTGTCCGGCGGCCGACGAGATCGGTCCCGTCGTAGGTCACGCTCCCCGACCGCGGGGGCGTCAACTGGAGGATCGAGCGCAGCGTCGTCGTCTTCCCGACGCCGTTGCGACCCATCAACGCGACCACGTCGCCGCGCTCGACCGACAGGGAGACGCCTTCGAGCACGTGGCTCTCGCCGTAGTACGTCTCGATGTCGGCTACGTCGAGCAGGGCCACGCTACGCGACCCCCTCGGGCTCGCCCGGTTCGTCGCTGTCTTCGGTCAGGTCGCCGGTCTCGTAGCCGCCGAGATAGGCCTCCTGGACGGCCGGATCGGCCCGAACGGCGTCCGGTTCGCCGTCGGCGATCACCGACCCCTGGTTCAGGACGACCACGCGGTCCGAGACCTCCATCACGATGTCCATGTTGTGCTCGACGAGCAGGACCGCGTGGTCTCGGGCCACGTCCTCGATGAGCGCGACGACGTCGTCGACGCTCTCGGAGCTGACACCGGCGTTCGGTTCGTCGAGCAAGAGCACGTCCGGGTCGCCGGCCAGTGCGATCGCCACTTCGAGCTGTCGGCCCGCTCCGTGGCTGAGGTTCTGTGCGAGATCGTCGGCCCGCTCGGACAGCCCGACCCGTTCGAGGATATCGCGAGCCGCGGCCAGATCCGCCTCGTAGGCGTCGCTGGTCCGCCAGAACGTCGCCGCGTGGTCGCTGTGGGCCTGTACGGCGACCCTGACGTTTTCGAGTACCGTCGAGGTCGGGAAGACGTTCGTGATCTGGTACGAGCGGTGGACGCCGAGGCTCGCGATCTCGGCCGGGGTCGTCGCCGTCACGTCCACCCAGTCGCCGTCGTGGCGGAACTCGATCCGTCCGTCTGTCGGCTCCAGTGCGCCCGTCAGCAGGTCGAAGAACGTCGTCTTGCCCGCGCCGTTGGGGCCGATCAGCGAGCACAGCTCCGACCCGAGGTCGAAGTCGACGCCGTCGACTGCCGTGATACCGCCGAACCGCTTCGTGAGTCCCCGCGTCCTGAGCATGTTACAACGAGCAGTTCATGTCGTCGCTGTCTGCCGGAATCGTTACCTGGTCGCCGGAGATTCGGGCCAGGGGGTCGCCGGGCTGGATGAGCGAGTCCCAGCTGTCGGCCCACTGGTCCTGTGTCGGAACGGGGTTGGCGACGGTCATCTCCGAACGGGCCTGGTTGTTGTACTCCTGGAAGGTGTAGCCGTTCTCCCCTTTCGGCGTGTCGGTGACGGTCATCCCCTTGAGCGCGCCCGTGATGTCGTCTGGATCCGTCGAGCCGCCCTCGGTGACGGCCTGGTGGATCGCCGACGCGCCCGTGAACGTGCCTGCGGTAAAGAGGTCGGGAACGACGCCGTAGGCGTTCGTGTACGACTCGACGAAGGCGTCGTTGATCGGGTTGTCGTACTGGTTCCAGTGATAGCGCGTCGTGAACGGTCCCAGTCCCGCGCCCTCGATTTTCTCCTCTGTGAGCGGGTCGCCGAGCACGCGCTGCATCGTCTGGCCGACGACGGCGTTCGTGATCCGGGTGGCGAACCCGCCGAAGACGCGATAGGAGTAGTCGCCCGAGAGGAAGGCGCTGAACAGGTTCGGGAGCGTCGCGACGGTGAACCCGCCGACGATCCCCTCCGCGCCCGCGTCTTCTGCGTTCTCCAGCAGCCCGTCCCACTCCGAGTACCCCTGGTTGACGAACCGCTCGCCGACGATCTCGATGCCCTCGGACTCCAGCACCGATCGGTAGTTGTTGACGACGGCCCGACCGAAGCTGTAGTCCGCACCGAACAGGTACACCTTCGATACGTCGGTCTCGGTGGCGACGTACCGGCCGCCAGAGCGGGCGTCCATCGCCGTGTTCTCGCTGGCACGGTACACCAGATCGCCGCAGGTCTCGCTCTCGGCGGTGATCCCCGCCGACGCCGCCGGCCCGACCATCATCGGGACCGACGACGCCTTCACGACGTTGGTGATGACACGCGAGGCCGCGCCCGAGGACGAACAGCCAAAGAGCATGTCGACGCCCTCGTTGCTCACCAGATCCGTCGCGGCCGACTGCGCGCCGTCGGCGGTGAACTCCGTGTCGCGGACGATCAGCTCGTACTCCACGTCGCCGGCCGAGACTGTCGTCGTCCCGGTGCCCACGTCGGTGGGCGGATCGGCGTCGCCCTTGTACGCGAGCCCGGAGAGCATTCCCCAGAGGCCCTGCTGGCCGTAGTACGACAGGTCCCCCGAGAGCGGCTGGAGGACACCGATCGAGAGCCGTTGCGAACTCGACTGTGTCGTCGACGTGTCTTGCATGTTTGTCTCCGTGTCGCCGCCGTCGCCACTCGCCTCCGTGTCGCCGTCACCACCGTCGCCGGTACAGCCCGCGAGCGCCACGACGCCCGCACCACCGAGCGATCGGATCGCACGCCGTCTCGTGACAGTCCGGTCCATAACGAATAATGACTAGCTCCACAGCCACAAAGCCACGAAGGTTTACATGTTAACGAGGGCGGGAGCGCTACTCGATGTCGTCCAGCGCCGTGACGACGCGGTGGATCATCTTTCGCTGTCCCCGACGGAGGTTCTTCGAGACCGCCGGCTTGGACACGCCGAACTCGTCGGCCAGGCTCCCGAGGGTGGCGTCGCGCGGGGTCTCGAAGTAGCCACTGGAGACGGCGGCTTCCAGGGTCTCGCGTTCGGTGTCCGAGAGGTCTTGACACCCCTCGATCAGCGTCATCGCCGCCCCGGCGTTTTGCACCAGATCGCCCATCTCCGGGAGGGAGGTGTCGGTGCGCTCGACGACCTCGTACTCGTTGTTCCGGTCGAGCTCCGAGAGGGCGCTGTCGGCCTCGCTACTCGCGTCGAATCCGACGTGCCAGACCTCGCTCCCGTCCTCGATGTAGAAGGGGCCGGTGACGTAGCCGTCGTTGCTCCTGATCGTCGCCATCGCGTCGGTCTCGGCGATGACCGTCCTGATCTGGGCGACGTTGTCGCGCCGTGCCACGAGCGAGCAGTCGTTCATGTTCCCGTGCTCGCGCAGCGTTTCGAGCCCCACGGAGAGCTCCTCCCGGTCGGCCCCCTCCACGACCATCCGCGTCTCTAACTCCCGCGTTCGCCGATCGAAGTCCCAGTGGACGGCCGAAAAGGTGAGAGCGTGATCTGCCGTCGTGTCGATGAACGGACAGTCGTACTGCTCTACGTCCATTGATAGTTCGATCATGCGACGACCTTTCGCCCTGAACCTCACACTAGACCATGATAAACAATTCCGCCCTCGAAGGTAGTAGAGTGCTATTACTGCGCTGATACCGTCGCCGGACCACATTGCCGCACGCCACTGTGTCACGACAGTCGACGCCCAGGCGCGGCGACACTCGTCACAGACAGTATCAGGAACCGTACTCGTCAGCGACCGCGTCGCGGTCGATCTTGTCGGGGCCGCTGCGGGGGAGCGCGGAGACGAAGACGAGGTCTCTCGGTCGCTTGTACCGCGCGAGTCGGCCGTCCAGAAACGACGTGAGTTCTTCGAGCGTGAGCGAGTCGTCGCCGACGACGACGGCCCGGCCGACCTCGCCCCACTGGTCGTCGTCGACGGGCACGACGACCACGTCGTCGACCTTCGGATGGGCCGAGACGGCGTCCTCGACCGCTGCGGGGAAGACGTTCTCGCCTCCACTGACGTACATGTTCTTCTTGCGGCCCTCGATGCTGACGTAGCCGTCGTCGTCGATCCGCGCGAGGTCGCCGGTGGCGAGCCAACCGTCCTCCCGGAAGGTTGCGGCGGTCGCTTCGGGCCGGTGCCAGTACTCCGTCGCGGCGTGGGGCGACCGAAGGTGAAGTTCGCCGACTTCGCCGGGAGGGAGTTCCGTGCCGGTGTCGTCGACGATCCGCACGTCGACGTGGACGTTCGGGACACCGACGGTGTCGGCCTTCTCGCTGGGCCAGTCGTCGGGCATCGCGAAGTTGTTGGGGCCACACTCGGTCAGCCCGTACCCCTGTGAGAGGTCGACGCCGCGGTCCCACCACGCCGACAGCACCGATTCTCGACAGGGGCCGCCGCCGGACTTGGCGAGTCGCAGCGTCGAGAGGTCGGTTTCGGCCCACCGTTCGTGGTCGACCATCATCCGCAACACCGCCGGGACGGCCACGAGGAGCGTGGCCGACCGCGCCTCGATCAGTTCGAGCACCTCGCCGGGATCGAACTCTCGGGCGAGGACGACGGTCCCGCCCATGTGAAAGACCGGCACCGTCAACACGTTCCACCCGCCGGTGTGGAACATCGGGAACGTCAGCGGCGTCACGTCGTCCGGCCGCAGCCCCCAGGCGGTGACGGTGTTGGTCGCGTTCCAGACGATCGCCTCGTGGCTGAGGACGGTCTCTTTGGGGGTCCCCGTCGAGCCGCCGGTGTGCAAGAACAGGTGTGGGGCTGCCGGCTCCAGCGTCGGCCCGTCGTAGGGGGATCGGTCGGCCGGCAGCGATTCGTCGAGGCGGTCCCAGGTCGTCTCGCCGGCCGTCGCCAGCGAGCGCACCGGACAGTCGATGTCGGCGTCGGCGAGGGCCTCGGCCGCGTCGTCGGCGAATGGCTCCTCGACGACGAGCAGCGACGGGGCCACGTCGTCGAGCAGCGTCCCGAGTTCCGGCGGTGCCAGGCGATGGGAGAGGGGCGCGAGCACGCCGCCGGTCTTGCCCGTCGCGAAGAACAGATCGACGAACTCGGGACGGTTTCGTGAGAGCACGGCGACGCGGCCGCCTGCGTCGGGATCTGACCCGCCCTCGCGGGTCACGCCGTGATCGGCCAGCAAGCGCGCCCAGCCGTTGGCGCGGCGGTCGAGTTCCGCGTAGGTGTACTCCGTGCCGCTGGTCGCGTCGACCAGTCCGACCCGGTCGGGCGACAGCGCCCGCCTGCGTGCGCTCCAGTCACCCACCCACCGCTGGGGCCCGTGCTCAGACATCGCCGAGGAACGACCGGAGGTGTTCGCTGACGGTGTCGGCCTGTTCGATGAAACAGAGGTGCGAGCCGCCCTCGACGGCCACCAGGCGACTGTGGGGAATCGCTTCGTCGAGCAGCGTCGCGTTCTCGAAGGGGATCACCTCGTCGGCGGTGCCGTGGACGATCAGCGTCGGCAGGTCGATCGCCCCGAGCCTGTCGCTCTCGTCGAAACCGACCGCGGCGGCGCTCTGCCACTCGTAGGCCTCCTCGGAGGGGTCGGTCTCCAGTCGCCACTCGACGATGCGGTCGACGACATCGGACCGGTCCTCCCAGAACTCGTCAGTCACGGCCGGGCGCATCTTGTGTCGGATCGTCGCCGCCTCGTCGTACTCCTCGGGGACGTTCAACATCCGCTGCTGGGTGTCCGCCGGAATCGGGACCGCCGCCTCGCCGCCCGGCGTCGTCGCGATCAGCGTCAGCGAGTCGGCCCGGTCGTAGTCGAGGACGTACTGCTGGGCGATCATGCCGCCCAGGCTCGCACCCACGACGTGGGCCGTCTCGACGCCAGCGTCGTCGAGCACGGCCTCGAAGTCGCCCGCCATCTGCTCGGTGGTGTACGGCCCCGGCGGCTCGTCAGAGTCGCCCGTGCCGCGGTTGTCCCAGACCAGCGTCTCGTAGGACTCCGAGAGCGCCTCGCGCTGCCAGCGCCACATCCAGGTGCCGTAGCTCAGCCCCTCGACGAACGCGACCGTCTCGGCGTCTGCGGGTCCCGAGCGTTCGTAGGCGAGCGTTACACCGTCGTGCGTGGCAGTCGGCATAGTTTCACTTGGTCGTAATATCCCATCAACATTGACGTTCACGTGTGAACCCTGGCTCTCCACACCGGCGGCCGCCGCGACTGTTCCGTTCGACGGAACGCCCGCTGGCGGTCGATCTGGGACCGAGCCACGACGTTCCGTGGCAAGGCAATCATAAACAATGGACGAATGCTTACAGTGGGACGACAGGCATTTTGACTTTCGCTAGAGTTTTAGGACTCCCCCGAGTCTCCACTGGTATGAATTTGCACGCCAGGGAAATAAACGAGGACGTGCGCGAGCTGGGGGAGCTCCTCGGGGAAGTGATCGAGGCACAGACATCCACCGAAGGGTTCGAGACCGTCGAGAACATCCGAACGTCGTCGATCGACTACCGGCGCGGCGACGCCGACGACCGCGACGACGTCGAACGGACGCTCGACCGTCTCTCGCCGGACATGCAGGACATCGTCGCCCGTGCTTTCACCACCTACTTCGAACTGATCAACCTCGCAGAGGAGCGCCAGCGGGTCCGCGAGATCCGCGAGGGGAGCCAGGAGGGCGTGCTCGAAGACAGCGTCACCGACGCCGTCGAGAAGCTCTCCGAGCGGGGAGCAGACCCAGAGACCCTCGAACAGGTCCTCGACGACGTGCTCATCGAGCCGACGTTTACCGCCCACCCGACCGAGGCACGACGCAAGACCGTCAAGGCCAAGCTCCGGTCGGTCGCCAACGACCTCGAAGTGCTCGACGAGGTCCGACTCACGGACAGCGAACAGGAGGACATCGAGGACGACCTCGCCGCGGAGGTCACGAGCCTCTGGCAGACGCCACAGGTCCGCGACCGCCGCCCGGAAGTGACCGACGAGGCGCTCAACGTCCAGTGGTACATCGAGAACGTCCTCTTCGAAGTGATCGACGAGGTCTACGACGAACTCGAAGACGCCATCGACGAGGAGTACGATGGTGAGATCGACGTGCCCAAGCTCTACGAGTTCCGCTCGTGGGCCGGCTCCGACCGTGACGGCAACCCCTTCGTCACGCCCGAGATCACCGAGGAGACCCTGGAGCGCCAGCGCGACGTCGTGCTCCCGCTCTACCGGGACCGCCTCAAAGAGCTGTCGGGCGTGCTGAGCCAGGACGCCAGCAACATCGACACGACCGACGCCTTCGACGAGCGGCTCGAAGAACACAAGGAAGCGCTGCCCGGCGTCGCCAGCGAGGCCGAGGAACGCTACCCCGACGAGCCGTACCGCCAGAAGCTGAAGCTGATGCGCGAAGGCGTGCTCCGGGTGGGCGACGTTCGCTCCGGAGGCTACTCCGATTCGAGCGACCTGCTGGCCGACCTCCGCGCCATCGCCGACGACCTCCGTGCCAACGACGCCGACGTGATCGCCGAGGCCCACGTCGATCCGCTGATCCGCAAGGTCGACACGTTCGGCTTCACGCTGGCCGGACTGGACATGCGGGACCACCGCAAGATGCACACCGACGCCATCGCGGAGACCGTCGACCGCGAGGGAATCGACTACGCCGACATGGACGAAGACGAGCGCGTCGAGTTCCTCACCGAGGCCATCCTGCAGGACGGCCAGATCGTCGACATGGAAGACGTCGACGGCCTCTCGGACGACTCGGCCCGCGTCATCCGACGGTTCCGCAAGCTGGCCGACTGGCAGCGCGAGTTCGGCGTCGACGCCATCGACACCTACGCGATCAGCTGGTGTGAGGAAGCGAGCCACGTGCTGGAAGTGCTCTTCCTGGGCGATCAGGCCGGTATCGTCGACCTGCCGGGCTACTGCGGGCTCGACATCGTCCCCCTGCTGGAGTCGAAGTACGCGCTCGACGGCGCGCGACGCATCATGGGCACGCTGTTCGAGAACGACGCCTACGAGGCGGCACTGGCGGCCCGCAACGGCGTCCAGGAGATCATGCTGGGTTACTCCGACTCCAACAAGGAGAACGGCTATCTCGCCGCCAACTGGTCGCTGTACCGCAACCAGAAGCGACTGGCGGCGATCACCGACGACTTCGACGTGGAGATGCGGCTGTTCCACGGCCGCGGCGGTTCGATCTCGCGCGGTGGCGGCCCGATGAACGACGCGATGCTGGCCCTGCCCAACGAGACCGTGACGGGCCAGATCAAGTTCACCGAGCAGGGCGAGGCCATCGCCGAGAAGTACGCCAACGAGGCCATCGCAGAGCGCAACCTCGAACAGATGCTCAACGCACAGGTTCGCTCTCGGTACAACGCCCTCGAAGAGCCCGTCGAAGAGATCCCCGACGCCTGGGAAGAGGCCATGGAGACTGCCTCGGAGGCGGCCCGCCAGAAGTACGAGTCGCTCCTGCAGACGGAGGGATTCGTCGAGTTCTTCGAGCAGGCGACGCCGATCTCGGTGATCGAGAACCTCAACATGGGCTCTCGTCCCGCCTCCCGGTCGGGCGACCGCAGCGTCGAGGACCTGCGAGCGATCCCGTGGGTGTTCTCCTGGACCCAGGCCCGCTGTATCATCCCCGGCTGGTACTCGATCGCGACGGGGCTGCAGGCGTATCTCGACGACGGCGGCGACGTGGAGACCCTCCAGGAGATGTACGAGGAGTGGCCGTTCTTCCAGACCAAACTGGACAACGCGTCCCTCGCGCTGGCCCGGACGGACTTCGACATCGCGGAGGAGTACGCCGCGCTGGCCGACGACGACCTCCGGGAACGGATCTTCCCCGACATCCGCCAGGAGTACGAGGACACCGTCGACATCGTCACGGAGATCACGGGCCGTGACAGCCTCCTCAAGCGCGAGTGGCTCGAACAGAACCTCGACCGCCGGAACCCCTACGTCGACCCGCTCAACCTCCTGCAGGTGCGCCTGCTCGCACAGAGCCACCTTACAGAGACCGAGCGCCGGACGCTGCGCCTGACCGTTCAGGGGATCGCCGCCGGCATGAAAAACACCGGATAGCGCCTCCCGGTCGACCGGTTGGGGGTATCGTGATACGACCGGCTGTAAATCTGTGACCGATTTCGCCACCCCAGGGTGGCGAAGATCCTCACGACGTTACAGCCGGCAGTATGAGACAGTTGCCGATGGAGACCGCTTTCGACGGAACTTCCGACTCGGAAACTCTCGTTCTGCTTTTATACTCGATCCGATCCACCAGTGGGTATGGTCCTCCACACTGGCCGCGAGATCGATCGTGACATCGGCCGACCGCCCTCCCGCTCTATCGCCCCGCCGACGGTGACGCCGCCGTCCGTCCCCGACATCGAGGGGAGGGATCGGTGACGATGCAGCTCGAACTCGACGGGATCGAGAAGCGGTACGGCGACGAACACGCGCTTCGAGACGTGGATCTCGTGCTCGAACCCGGCGTGGTCGGGCTGCTCGGCCCCAACGGTGCCGGCAAGTCCACACTCATGCGGATCGTCACGACCGTGCTCCAGCCGACCGATGGACGAGTCCGCTGGAACGGGACGGACGTGCGCGAGGAGCCACGCGCGATCAGGGACTCGGTCGGCTACCTCCCCCAGTCGTTCGGCGTGTACCCGAGCCTGACCGCTCGGGAGTTCCTCCGCTATCTGGCTGCGATACGGGGCGTCTCGAACGTCGGCGAGCGCATCGACGACCTCCTCGCGCTCGTCAACCTCGAAGCGGCGGCCGATCGTCGCCTGGGCGGGTTCTCGGGCGGCATGCGCCAGCGCGTGGGCATCGCCCAGGCGCTACTCGCGGACCCGGACCTGCTCGTCGTCGACGAACCGACCGTCGGACTCGATCCGACAGAGCGCGTCCGCTTCCGGAACGTCCTCGCCGAACTCGCCGAGGATCGGATCGTGGTGCTCTCGACGCACATCGTCTCGGACGTGGAGGTGACCGCGAGCGACATCGTCCTCCTCCACGACGGACGCGTGCTGGCCCACGAGTCCCCGGCCGCGCTGCTCGACGAGGTCGCGGGTTCGGTCTGGGAGTGGACCGTCGGCGACGACGACCTCGCCGCGGTCAAACGCGAGTACACGATCAGCGGGACGGCCCGGCGCAGCGACGGCGTCGCGGTCCGGGTCGTCTC
>Ga0207754_100609_pt1 | contig 12392 bp, 16 predicted proteins | sample A23E1SouthBayCA_FD_187728 | JGI IMG/M metagenome (GOLD analysis project Ga0207754, IMG submission 187728) | Aerobic enrichment media microbial communities from Eden Landing Ponds, California, USA - A23 E1 (SPAdes) | ecosystem: Environmental > Aquatic > Marine > Unclassified | place: Emeryville... | reverse complement strand
GACCCGCCGGCACGGACCGAGTACACGACGACGCGGACGATCCGCGACACGAAGCTTTCCGCGATGGCCAAGGAGCTGTACGACCACCGGTGTCAGCTCTGTGGCGACCGCCGCGAGAGCCGCGACGGCAGCGCGTACGCGGAGGCCCACCACGTCAAACCGCTGGGAACGCCCCACCGTGGGCCGGACACTGCGTCGAACCTCCTGGTGCTCTGTCCGAACCACCACGCCGACTTCGACTACGGGCGCGTCCGGGTCGATCCCGACTCGCTCGTCGTCACGCACGCGTTCGACGACGCCATCGACGGGACGTTCCTCACCGTCGACGCCGAGCACGAGCTCGATCCGGCGTACCTCGAGTACCACAACGACCGGATCGCGTCGTTCTGACCGGCTGACACGCGCTTTCTCGACCGAAACGTTTTGCGGGGAGCCGGTCGCTGGCAGGGGTATGAACAAGAAAGGTCACGTGCTCAACGCCATCCTGCTGGCGATCGGCGTCGGGTACGTCCTCGAACCGTCCGGGGACGTGCCGACGTTCGTCGCCATCGTGGAGGTGTCGCTGCCGCTGGTGCTCGGTGCGCTGTTCCCCGACGTGGACACCGCCTTCGGGAAGCACCGCAAGACGCTGCACAACCTCCCGGTGCTCGGCATCGCGCTTGCGTACCCCTTCTTCTTCGGGAACCTGAGCTTCGTCTGGGCGGGGATCCTGAGCCACTACGTGCTGGACATGCTGGGGAGCAAGCGCGGCATCGCGCTGTTCTACCCGTTCTGGAGCGAGGAGTTCGGCTCGCCGACGGGCGTGACGACCACGAGTAAGTTCGCCGACGTGGTCACCATCGTCGTCACGCTGATCGAGGTCGCGGTGTTCGCTGGATTCGTCTACCTGCTGCCGCAGTACCTCCCGCCGGGGCTGGAGCTCAGCGGCGTGACGACGATGCTCTAGTACACCGCCACGTCGTCGAACCGGCCCTCGTAGGCGATGTGGTCGGGGTGGGTGGGCTCGGTGCCCGAGAGGAACAGCCGATCGACCTTCCCCCACGAGTTCTCGTAGCCCAGGTGGGCGAACTCCGCGGCGTTCCAGAAGCGGTGGCGCGGGCCGGCGTGGTGGACCACCTGTCGGTCGGCGCCCGAGACGAGCGCCTCGACGAGGTCGGCCTCGCTCTGGATATCGGCGTCGAACTCGGTCCAGGCTTCCCCGATGCTCCCGCGGAGATGCGCGTAGGAGGAGCCGAACGACGGCAGCCCGGCCTCCTCGATGATGCGTTTGGCCCGGCTGTTGACGTGTGGCGGCGATTTGACGTTGTAGCTCTCGACGGCGTCGATGTGGTCGGCGTACGCCCGGATCTCTGGGCGGCCGAAGCTGACGTTCAGCAGCGTCGGGTGGGGGACACAGAGCGCGGCCTCCTGCTCGGCCAGCGTGGAGAGCGCCCCCTCGAAGGAGATGAAGTCCGGAACTGGCTCGGAGAGCCCGACTGCGAGCAGGTGCCGGCGGTTCTGCCAGTTGCCAGTGAAGATCTCCCTGGCTGGAACCACCAGCAGTTCGTCGTCGCTGTGGCGCTCGGCCTGCTCCCTGATCGCCGGCAGTCGCGTGAAGTGCGGGGCGTACACCAGCACGTCGATGCCACGGGCTTTCGCCCGCTCGACGACTCGCCCGTCGAGCATCTTGACGTGCATGTCGACTCGCGTCGGCGCCGTAGTCACGTACGGACGCAGTTGGCCGCCGCCCAAATAGCCTCCGTGTTCCGGACCGGGCGTCGGGGAGAACCCTTTTGGCGTCGCCCGACGAGCAAGCAGGTATGAACCGCTGGACCTGCGGGATCGCCGGCTGTGGCCGGGAGTTCGACGGTCCCGAGGAAGTGATCGTCCACCAGACGACCGAACATCAGCGCCACGAGTGTGCGGTCTGTGGGACGATCGTTCCCGAGGGGTACTTCGCGATCCGCCACGCCTTCGACGAACACACGCGCTCGGAGTACGTCCGCGCCTACGACGCCGACAGCAGCGACGTGCGGGCCCGCGAGGCGGTCAAAGAGGAGATCGAGGAGAACGCCGACCTCCAGCGCGTCGTCAAGCAGCTGAACGCGCGCTCGGAGTAGCGACCGCGTGCCCACGCTGTGTCTGTCGCTCGTGAACCGCTCGGCTCTCGAGGGGTAGGGGTGATCGAAAAGCGGAAATCGCTGAGTCAGTCCACCCGCTACGGGCTGGCGCGGAACTCGCCGTGTTTCAGCCCGAAGAAGAACGCGACGATCGAGAAGACGATCATCGAGGGGAGCACCATCATGAACACCGTCGAGGGCGTCATCATGGCTGTGAGTGCGATCGTCGCGACGGCGACGATGGCGACGAGTGGGGCAACCGAGCGTGTGAAGTCGTACTCCATACCCGCTATTGTGGCCGGATAGACAAAGTCGTTGAGAAACCAGCACTCGGCCGAACAACGCCATAGCGCACTGGGGTCCGCCCCGAGCAGTACGCGTGTTGTCGTTCCTCGAGCGGGGCCTATCGCTCTTCGCTGTCGAGCACGCGGATCTGGTCGCCACGAACCGTGACCGGGATCGGCACCGTCGCCTCGTACAGTTCGACGGTCACCTGGTCCTTGCCCTCGTCGATGCGCTGGACCTGGGCCTTCTCGCCTTTGAACGGGCCGGCGATGAGCTCGACGATGTCGCCCTCGGCGATCCCCTCCACGTCGGGGGTCGGCGAGAGGAAGTGCTCGACCTCGGTCATCGACGACGTGCCCGGCACGATCCCGTTGGCGTGGGGGATCTCGTCGAGCACGCGCTCGATGATCGAGTCGTCCTCGGCCTCGACCATCACGTAGGAGGTCAGCGAGTCCGGCGCCAGCACGGCGTGGATCTCGGGCATCTCCTTCGAGGCGATCATGTCGGCGACCGTCTCCTCCTGGCTCGCGGTGGTCTTGACGGCGTAGATCGGCATCTACGCACCACCCGGAATGAAGCTCATAACCGCGAACATCAGGAAGCCGAGCAGCCCGATGAGGAAGATACCGGCGCCGGCGACCTTGGCGACCATCGAGAACTCCTCCCACTCGGGGGTGCTCGCGAGTTTGAGCACGCGGATGTACTCCGAGAGGTCGTATTTGACGTCCATCTTGGCGGGAACTTCTCCCTGGCGCCTTTTCTATCTATTGAATACGCTTTCAGTGACCGATCGGCGAAAACCAGCAGCAGCTCCGCCCGCGCCGATCAGTTCACGTCCTGCAGCTGCTCCTTTGACGGGCCGCGCTGGGCGGCCTCGCCGCCGCCGTAGATCTGGGGGGACTCCACCCCAGTCACGACGATCATCGTGCGCATCCGCCCCTCGATCTCCTCGTCGACGGACGTGCCCCAGATGATGCGGGCGTCGGGGTCGATCCGGTCGTAGATCTCCTCGACGACGCCCTCGGCCTCTCCGATAGACATGTCCGAGCCCCCGGTGACGTTGACCAGCGCGGAGTTGGCGCCGGAGATGTCCACGTCCAACAGCGGCGACCGGAGCGCCGACTGGACCGAGTCCTCGGCCTTGTCGTCGGTGTCGGACTCACCGAGGCCGATCATCGCGACGCCACCTTTCTCCATCACGGTCCGTACGTCAGCGAAGTCGAGGTTGACCAGGCCGGGCTTGGTGATGAGTTCGGTGATCCCCTTGACCGAGCGCATCAGCACCTCGTCGGACACTTTGAACGCCTGCTTGACGGGCAGTTTGCCGACCGCGTCGAGGAGCCGGTCGTTCGGGACGACGATCACGGTGTCGGACACGTCACGCAGCCGTTCGAGGCCGGCCTCGGCGTTCGTCCGCCGGACCTCGCCTTCCGCGGTGAACGGGGTGGTCACGATCGAGATGGTCAGCGCGCCGGCGGCCTGTGCGGCCTTGGCGACGACGGGCGCCGAACCGGTGCCGGTGCCGCCGCCGAGGCCGGCGGTGACGAACACCATGTCCGAGCCGTCGATCGACTCCTTGATCTCCTCCTGGGACTCGATCGCGGCCTCCTCGCCGACCTGGGGCAGCGAGCCGGCGCCGCGGCCCTGGGTCTTCTCCTTGCCCATCAGGATCTTCGTGTCGGCCTCGATGGAGACGAGGTGCTGGACGTCGGTGTTCGCCGCGACCAGTTTCGCGCCGTGGATCCCCTCCTCGTGCATTCGGTTGACGGTGTTGCCACCGGCGCCGCCGCAGCCGACGACGGTGATGTTGGTCTTCAGGTCCTGCAGGACGTCCTGCAGCTGCTCGTCGGTCATCTTTCCCGACGTCGGCGTCTCGTCGGTGCCCGGATCCGACGGGGTCTCCTCCTCGGCCGGCGCGTCGGGCTCCTCGCCGCCCTCGCCCTCGGCCTCGTCGATAGCTTCCTCTACGATAGAGTCCATTTGACCCTGGCTATACAGTGGAGCCTATTCATCTTTCTCCCTTTCCGGCCCCCAGCGCGGCGTCGAGGGCGGCTCAGACGGGAAATCGCTCCTCACGCTCGCTCAGCACCGCCGACGGCGGGATCTCCTCGTCGCCGACCTCGACGGCTTCGCCGCCCGAGAGCTGCCCCATCTTCGGCCCCTCGGGGACGCCCAGCTTCTGGGCTTTCTCCGGATCGAACGCCTGCTCCCGGGCGATTACGGCGTCGTCGGCGATGCGCACCTCGTCGTACGCAGCCCGCAGGATCGCGGCGAGTTCGTCGACGAGTTCCTCGTAGCGCTCCCCGTCCGGCACGGCGGCCTCGCCTCGCGCGCGGGTCCCGTTCTCGATGGTGTCGAACGCCACCGTCGCCCCCGCCACCGCCGCCCGGGTCGCCTCGCCGTCGACGTTCTGGGCAGCCGCGAGCAAGTCGTCGGGGAGGCTCACCACCTCCCACGCCTCGGGGTCCTCGGGAACGTGGGCGCCGAACCGCAGCCCCTCGTCGACGGTTGCGACGCCGGACTCCAGTGCGTCGACCAGCGCCAGCGGGCGGTCGCCCACGGTCCGGACCCACGTCTCGCTCACGACGCGGTAGCCCAGCTCCTCGATGGTGCGGGCGAGTTCGGGGTGGTCGCCGTCGAGCAGTGCGTGGGTCGCGCCGCTGCGTTCGAAGGCGGTTTCCAGCACGGCGCGGGCCTCGTTGCTTCGCGGGTGGCCGAGCTCCGAGAGCTGCCAGTCGCTGGCGATGTGGCCGACTGCCCACGGCGTCTCCCGCAGCACGCGGAAGAACCGCGGGGCGTAGTGGCCGCCGCCGATCCCGACGAGCTGTCGGTCGCGGTGGGCGTCGACGCCGCGCAGCGAGAGCACCGCCTGGGCGACCGCGCGGGCGCCCTCGGGGTCCTCCCACTGCTCCTCGCCGCTGCCCAGTTCCGCGAACATCGACGGCGTGTCCAGCGCGGTTGGCCCGTGGTGGGTCCCCTCGATGGCCACGTCGTACCCGTCGGGCGCGTGCGCTCCGAGGGCGCTCACGTACGCCGAGAGCGCGCTGGGCGCGGCTTCGGCGAGATCGCCGTCCTCGCCGCCGTACTCCGCCTCGCCGAAGTTCCCGGTGAAGTGGCCGGTCAACAGTGCGCCGGTCTCGCCGGCGTGGCGCGAGACGAACACCAGCAGGCGCGGCTCCTCACTGAACACCGGCGCCGGGTCGTCGAGGTGGATGTGCAGTTCGTCGAACGACCGGAGTTCGAACGGGCCGTCGCGGTAGTACGTGCCGCCGCCGGCCGCGTCCGGTCGGTCCTCGTCCTCGTGTTCGGTCCAGTCCCCCTGGGCGAGCAGCTGCTCGCCGATGTACTCAGACGCGCGGTCGGCCCGCGAGACGACGATCCCGATACTCATTGCTTCGAACTCGACCCCCGTCAGGCAAGTAGGCGTCGGCTCCGGCCGCGCCCGCGACCTTTTTCCGGCCCGCTGACCCCACGGGAGTCATGGACGTGTACGGGCTGATCGGCCGGCCGGTCGAACACTCGCTCTCGCCGCCGATGCACGAAGCGGCCTACGATGCGCGCTCGTTGGACGCGCGGTACGTCACGCTGGAACCGGACCCCGGGCGCATCGAAGAGGCGATCGACGGCGCCGACGCGCTGGGCGTCGCGGGCCTCAACGTCACGGTGCCGTTCAAACAGGACGTGCTCCCGGCCGTGGACACCACGCCCACCGCGGCGGCGGTTGGAGCGGTCAACACGATCAGCTTCGACGGCGGGACGCCGACGGGGCACAACACCGACACCGAGGGGGTGATCCGCGCGTTCGACCACCACGACGTGGCCATCGAGGGGCAGTCGGCCGTCGTCGTCGGCGCGGGCGGCGCCGGGCGGGCCGCGACGTACGCGCTCGCGGACGCTGGCGCGGAGACGTTCGTCGCCAACCGCACCGTCGAGCGGGCGGCGGAGCTCGCTGAGGAGTTTGCCGATCTCGGCGTCGAGGCCGGCGGGCTCGAGGCGCTCGACGATCGACTCCCTGCGGCAGACCTGCTCGTCAACGCCACCAGCGTCGGGATGGACGAGCCGGACGCGTCACCGGTGCCCGCCGAACTGCTCCACGGCGATCTCGCGGTGCTCGACGCCGTCTACTCCCCGCTCCGGACCAAGCTGTTGCGTGACGCGGCCGACGTGGGGGCGACGACCGTCGACGGTGCGTGGATGCTGCTGTACCAGGGCGTCGCCGCCTTCGAGCGCTGGACCGGCGTCGACGCCCCGGTGGCGGCGATGAACCGGGCACTCCGGGACCGGCTCTGACGCCGGATCGCGGGTTTTCGGGGGGGCGAAACGGCCGAGGGCGACGCTGGCTTTTTACCATCGGGGATCATCTTCGGCGACAGTATGGTACTGGGGAAGCTCAAACGGCTCCTCGGACTTGACTCCGGCAAGGACGATGCCGGCCGGTCCGAGCGCGACGTGACGGTGCAGGACCGTGAGGACGCCGACGCCGAGACCGAGGCGGCGGTCAAGGGCACCGACGAGGGGGGCGTACAGACCGAGGCGGACGATTCGGCCACCGAGGGGGACGAGGCCGACGAGTCAGGTGGTTCGACTACCGAGGCGGACGAAGCTGACGAACCGATCGCCGCCGACACCGACGCCGACGCGTCGACGGAGTCGCTCGTCGACGAGGAGATCGCACAGGAGGAGCCGTCGGGGCGTGCGGAACCGGCCGAAGCCGCCGGCCCTGACGCCGAAGACGAGACGACCGACGTGGAAGAAACCGGTCCTGAGGTCGAGGAAGAGGAGGCAGTCGAGGTGATCGACGACTCGCCGCCGGTCGACGAGATCAAGGGGATCGGTCCGGCCTACTCCGAACGCCTGGGCGAGATCGGCATCGAGATGGTCGCGGATCTCCAGGGCCGCGACGCTGCGGAGATCGCCGAGCGAACGACGGCGCCGGAGGGGACGGTACAGAAGTGGATCGACCGCGCGGACGACTGGGACTGACGACGGACCCGCCCGTTTTTAGCGGCTTCCCGCCGACGGTAGAGTCATGACTGAGACCACGGTGGTCACGACGCGCGAGCAGTTCCACGCCGTGGCTGCCGACGCGCCGGCGGGCGCCCGCGTCCCCGTCGAAGTTCGGACCGTCGTCGCCGACCCGTTCGACGCCTACCGCCGGGCCAGCGGGGAGCCCAGCGGCGCGTTCCTCGAAACCACCGGCGGACAGGCCGGCTGGGGGTACTTCGGCGTCGACCCCGTCGACGAGCTCACCGTCTCCGGCGACGCCGTGCTGGCCAGACACTCGCAGCGAGCGGACACCGACCGCCGGTTCGGCTCGAAGCGCTCGGAGACGTTGGCGGCGCTCGACGGCCTGCTCGACGGCGAACAGTTGGCTCGCGGGGACTGCGACGTGCCCTACCCCTGCGGCGCGATCGGCTGGCTCTCCTACGACATCGCCCGAGAGTTGGAGTCGTTCCCGGAGCTCACGGACGACCCCGACCGCGGGCTCCCGACGATGCAAGTCGCCGTCTACGACTGTCTCGCCGCCTGGGAGGAGCCCCGCGACGGCGACACGACGCTGCGGATCACCGCCTGTCCCGAACTGCCCCCGGACGCCGACGAAGCCGGGCTCGACGCCTGCTACGACCGTGCGCTGGCCGACGCCCGCGACCTGGCTCGACGGGTCCACGTCGGCGACCCCGAGGTCGGCCCCGCGCCCACGACGGCCGACGAGGCGGCGTTCGAGAGCACCTGCGGGCGCGAGCAGTTCCGCGAACGCGTGCGCCGCGTGAAGGCGTACGTCCGCGAGGGCGACACGTTTCAGGCGAACGTCTCCCAGCGGCTCGCGGCGCCGGTAGCGGTCCACCCCATCGACGCCTACGCGGCGCTTCGGGACGTGAACCCGGCGCCGTACTCCGGCCTGCTGGAGTTCGACGGCATCGACCTCGTGAGTGCGAGCCCGGAGCTCCTGTTGGATCGAGACGGGGATCGCCTGCTCACGGAACCGATCGCCGGGACGCGCCCGCGGGGCGACACGGCCGAGGAAGACGCCGCGCTGGCCGACGACCTCGGAAGCGACGAGAAGGAGCGCGCCGAGCACGCGATGCTGGTCGATCTGGAGCGCAACGATCTCGGCAAGATCAGCGAGTACGGCAGCGTCGAGGTGACCGAGTACCGCCGCATCGACCGCTACGCGGAGGTGATGCATCTCGTGTCGCTGATCGAGGGGCGCCTCCGCGAGGACGCGACGCTCGCCGACGCCATCGCCGCGACGTTCCCCGGCGGCACCATCACCGGCGCCCCCAAACCCCGGACGATGGAGATCATCGACGAGCTCGAAGCTCGGCGGCGCGGCCCGTACACGGGGAGTATGGGCATCTTCGGCTTCGACGGCCGCGCGACGCTCAACATCGTCATCCGGACGCTGGTCCGGCACGCCGACGAGTACCACCTCAGCGTCGGCGCCGGGATCGTTCACGACTCCGAACCGGACGCGGAGTACGAGGAGACGCTCGACAAGGCTCGGGCGCTGATCCGGGCGGTCGACGACGCACTGGAGCAGGGGGCGCTCGAAGTCGCCGAGGGTTCGGGGGCTGGCGCCGACGCTGGCACGGACACCGGTGCTGACGTTGAGACGGACGCCAGTGCTGACGCTGAAAGCGATGCCGTCGCCGACGACGAGGTGGGGGCCGAGCGATGAGCGGGCCCGAGATCCTCGTGATCGACAACTACGACTCGTTCGTCTACAACCTCGTGCAGTACGTCGGTGAAGCGCTCCAGCCGGTCGACGGCGAGGTGACCGTCCGACGCAACGACGCCGTCGACGCGGCCGACGTTCGCGACCTCGAACCGGACGGCATCGTCGTCTCGCCGGGCCCGGGGACGCCGCAGGAGGCGGGCGTCTCGATGGCGGTGTTCGCGGAGCTCGACTACCCGACGCTTGGCGTCTGTCTCGGCCACCAGGCGCTCTGTGCGGCCAACGGCGCGCCGGTCGGCCACGCAGACGCCGTCGTCCACGGCAAGCCGTCCCGGATTTCCCACGACGGCGGGGGGGTGTTCACCGACCTGCCGGAGGGGATCCGTGTCGGCCGCTATCACTCGCTGGCGGTCGAGCGCTCGGCGATCCCGGACTGTCTGGTCGAGACGGCGACGACCGACGACGAGAGCGTCGTGATGGCGGTCCGCCACCGGGAGCAGCCCCACGTCGGCGTCCAGTTCCATCCCGAGAGCATCCTGACCGAGCACGGCAAGACGATGATCAAGAACTTTCTCGCAGTGAGCCGAGCGTGGGACCGATGAGCGACCGATCCGACCGCGTCTTCCATGTCGACGGCGACCTCGTCCCGGCCGGCGAGGCGACTGTGTCGGTCGAGGACCGCGGGTTCCAGTACGGCGACGCGGCGTTCGAGACGCTGCGGGCCTACGGCGGCGACGTGTTCGGCTGGGACGCCCACGCCGACCGACTCGCCGCGACCTGTGAACTGCTCGCCATGGATCACGGGCTGACGCGCGGGGATCTCCACGGGCGCATCCTGGCGACGCTCGAGGCGAACGGGCTCGAAGACGCCTACGTCCGCCTCTCGATCTCGCGTGGGGTGCAGCCGGGGACGCTCGACCCTGACCCCGAGGTCGATCCGACCGTGGTCGTCGTCGTCAAACCGCTTCCCCGCGGTGGACTCTCGGGTGAGTCAGTCTGGGACGAGCCGGCGACGCTGCAGACGGTCTCGACCCGGCGGATTCCCGACGCTGCCGTGCCCGCCCGGGCGAAAACCCACAACTACCTGAACGGGATCCTCGCCCGCCTCGAACTCCGGGGCACCGACGCCGACGAGGCGCTCATGCTCGATTCGGCGGGCCACGTCGCCGAGGGCGCGACCAGCAACGTGTTCGCGGTCGACGCCGACGGACTGCTCACCCCGGCGCTCTCGGGGCCGGTGCTCCCGGGAATCACTCGCGCGACCGTGCTCGACATCGCCGCGGAGGAGAACATCCCCGTCCGCGAGGGGACGTTCGGGCCCGAGACGCTGCGATCCGCCGAAGAACTGTTCTGTACGAACTCGACGTGGGAGATCCGTCCCGTCGAGTCGATCGACGGCGCGACCGTCGGCGGCGGGCCGGTGACGCAACTGCTCGCACAGCGCTACCGGGAGCGCGTGGAGACGGCGTTCTACTAAGCCGCCGCCAACAGGATCGTTGCCACCGCGTACACCAGGATCAGCAACACTGCGCCGATAATGAACTTGAGCAACAGGCCGTCCTCCTCGGGGCTCTCCCCTTCTGGCAGGCCGTCGTCGTACAGGTCGCCGTCCTCCTCGCTCATCGTCGAAGCGAGGAGCCCCGAGGGTATCAATCCGTCCTTCCTCAGAAGCCGATCCGTGACTCTGTCGACCGGTCGATGTCGGCGTCATCGTCGCTCTCACTCGCGCCCAGGCGGACGAACTCGTAGCCGTCGGCGTCGAGGAACACGCCGCCGTCGGCCGTCTCGACGGGGAGTTCGTCGAGCACGGCGCCCTCGCAGGGGCCGAACGTACACTCGCCGCTGTCGCGTTCGAACGTGGCGCCGTGGCGCTTACAGACGAGCTCGCCGTCCCGGAGCACGGCGCCGTCGCCGGTGTCGAGGTTCACGTCGCGCCAGTGCTGACAGTAGTTGAACCACGCCGCGACGCCGTCGCCGGTCCGGACGAGCACGGCCTCGCGCTCCTCGCCGCTGTCACGGTCGGCGACGGTGACGAGGAGGCTGCTGTCGTCCGGTACGGCGTCGATGTCGGCGATGCGTTCCCCGGTGGGCATTGGGGCCCGGTAGTCGAGCGGTTCTGAAGGGCGTTTGGGTATGGCGTCGACGGCGCTTTCGGCGGTCGACGATCCCGCCGTGGGAAGTAGATCTGAACCGCGAGGAGTCCGCTTCGCTCGGCCTTTGGGTACCAACCGACTCCGTCGCTATATCCCTGCCGACCGGACTCACCGCTCACGGTTCGTCGGTGGTCGGCAGGAGAATATAGCGGGAGGTAGATTTGAACTACCGATCTCCGGGTTATGAGCCCGGCGGAATCTCCTGGCTATCCCATCCCGCTACTTCTACCAAATTGCGTTCAACGGTTAAGCGTTCTGTTTCGGTCGCCCTCTGTCGGTTCTTCCCGTGGTCACTCAGCCGTCACCCGCCAGGTGAACAGGCTCTCGAGCACGTAGTTCAACAGTAGCGAGCAGCCGATCGCGATCGGGAACGTCGCCAGCTCCCAGAGATCGACGCCGAACGCGTCGAGCGCGATGGGGAGCCGCGTCAGCGCTGCCACCACTCCGACCTGGACGGCGACGCCGCCGCTACGCACCAGGTTCGACTTCAGGAACCGGCGCAGGATCGCCCAGCCGCCGTCGGCGCCGTGGGCCGCGAACGTCCAGCGCTCGTTGACGACGAACATGACGATTATCGCCACCTCGGCGCCGACGAGCTTCGCGATCTCGGGGGAGACACCCAGGCCGGCGGTCAACACCGAACTCGCCGTGAGATCGAACACGGCGCCGACGGCGCCGACCGAGACGAACTGACCGAAGCGATCGACGGCGAGTAGTTCGTCGGGAATCCCGTTCACTGCTCACCTCGCTCGATCAGCAGCGGTCGGTCGAGCCGTCCAGCCAGCAGTCGGTGGAGTCGGGCCCCGCGAACCGCCTTCGCTCGGTGGCGCGCGGCGAGTAACCCGGTGAACAGCGAGAGGGTGTCCCGCACCGGGTCGACCGTCGACTCGGGCTGGTCCTCCCAGACCACCGGCACCTCCGCGATCTTTCCGCCGAGCGCGCCGGCGACCGCGAGCAGTTCGATGTCCCACGCGAACCCCGACTCGGTGAGGTGGCGCCGGAGCCGCGACCAGAAGTTGGCCGACACCGCCTTCGCACCGCACTGGTAGTCGTACAGATCGGGGTCGAGCAGCTGGCGGGCCAGCCACGCGAACCCGTCGCCAAGGAAGCGCCGCAGCGTCTTCTGGTGGGACTGGACGGTCGCCTCGGGGTGGCGTCGGGAGCCAGCCGCGAGATCGA
>Ga0207754_100604_pt1 | contig 12496 bp, 13 predicted proteins | sample A23E1SouthBayCA_FD_187728 | JGI IMG/M metagenome (GOLD analysis project Ga0207754, IMG submission 187728) | Aerobic enrichment media microbial communities from Eden Landing Ponds, California, USA - A23 E1 (SPAdes) | ecosystem: Environmental > Aquatic > Marine > Unclassified | place: Emeryville... | reverse complement strand
CCGACCAGCTGCTCGACTAAGGGACGGAGAGCAGTCCCTCGACGACGACGGCCCGCGTGAAGTAGAACGGCTTCCCCTCTGCCTGGTGTCGGTTGGCGCTGATCGTCCCCAGACCGAGGAGGAGCGCAGCACCGGCGAGCGCGGCGGCCCCACCGACTGCTTCGGACGACAGACCGCCAGCGGTACCGAAGACGAACACCGCGAGCGTTCCGAGGGCGGCAAACGGGAGGGCGTCCAGACCCGCGTAGAGGGCGGAGCGAGACAGGGTCATGTGGCGACCATCGGCCACCCGTCAGATAGAGATTGTCCTCGACAGAGGCGGGCGGTCTCACCCCTCCGTCTCGCCCAGTTGCTCGCACATCCACTCGTACTGCTCGCGGAGGCGCGCCTCGCCCGCCTCGGTCAGCGAGTACTCGTCGGCGATCCCGGCGGTCTCCTTCTGCAAAAAGCCGCTGTCGACCATCGCCGAGAGGCCGCCGTAGAAGCTCTTGGGGTCGATCCGCTCGTCGTAGTGCCGTTCCAGTCGCGTCTTGAGCGTCTGACCGTTCAGCCCGTCTTCGCCGGCGAGGATGATACAGATGTCCCGGCGGCGACCGCTCTGGAGCCACTTCGTCATGGGTTCACCGAGGCGCGGGCGACACTCGACTGTTGCCCTTCTCGGTCGCCGATCGACACGAGTACGTCCCAAGTTCCTTCCGGCGCTGTGGGTCCGGCCCGTCCAGTCGCGTCGGCTCGGCGACGAACACGAGGCCGACCCGTTCGAGCCCCCGGTCGTGAGTGCGGTTCCAGCGCTGACAGAGGGAGCCAGCGAGCGCCGCCCGGCGCGGTTCGGTGTCTCCGCTCCGGAGTCGGAGCAGGTACTTTCGCCAGCGCGTACTCGGGTACGCTCGTTCGAGGTTCGACGGTCGCTCCCAGCTCAGCGGTGCCGTCGCGAGCGCGTCGACCTCCCGCCCGTCCGTCGTCGTTCCCGGTGCGACGAACCACCCGTCGACGCCCGGAGGCGCGGGAGCGAACATGTCCCAGGACTGCTCTGGCACGTCGGCGTCGGCGACCGGAGCCACCCCCAGCGTGGCGGCGTTCGAGACGAGCATCGCCGCCAGCACGAGGACGAGTAGCGGCCGTCGGAGCCTGCCGAGTGCGCGCCGAACCGACGCCGGGATCGTCGCGGCGGCGTGGTCTTCGAGACGCGACGCGCCACCGCGATCCCACCCGTCGGGGACGCCAGCCCACACGCGGTCCCAGACGAACGCCGGGAAGAAAGGGAGCAGCGCGGCGATCGAGACCAGCGGAAAGAGGCCGACCCAGACCGTCACCAGCATGCCCGCGTGGCCCGCGACGAACAGCCCGGCGAGCGCTCCGCGCGCACGGCCGATGAGGCCGACGAGCAGCGGCGACGCCACCAGGAGGGTCAGCCAGCCCCAGCCGAGCAGCGCCGGAAGCAGCGGGACGGATGCCAGGAGATCGCCCGCGAGGACGGTGTAGTGGTCGAGATCGAAGACGAGCGCCAGCGCCCGTCCGGAGGGCCACGCGTCGCCCCGGAGCTTCACGACCGCGTTGACGGCGTAGACCGCGACGACCTGCCCGAGCAGTCCGACGGTCGCCAGCCCGCTCACTGCCCGTCGGGGCGTCGTCTCGGTCGCGTCGACAGACAGCCGCTCACCAAGTGGCAGGAACAGGCCCCAGAACAGCAGTCGCCGCAGGAGCGTGTCGCCGCCGTTGAGCACGAACGGGTTCCGGATCTGAAGCGAGAGCAACAGGGCGAGCGAGAGCAGCGTCGCGAGTCGCGTTCGGTACCCGACCAGCAGCGCCAGCGCCGCGAGACCGGCCGCGAGGAAGAGACAGATCTGCAGCCAGACGCTCCCCGAGAGAGCGTGGACCGACAGCAGGGCGGGCGTCCCGACGACAGCCCGCAGCGTCGACGTGGGGAGGACACCGGCGTCGGTGTAGAAGGCCGCGAGGTGGCGCGCTCGCAGGAGAACGTCGAGGAGCAGTATCGTTCCCAGGGCGATCCGCAGCGCCGCCAGCGCGCGCGTGTCGACGCGAAATCGCCGCTCGAACCACTGTCTGGCGTCGCTGCTGGCACGAGCGACGAGACGACCACTCACGGGCGGTGGCTCGGCGCTCTGGCCTACAAGCGTTCCGTTCTGGCACGCACCGACCGACAGTTTCGACTACCCCTCGTCCCTAGGGCCGACGATGACAGACGACGTGGCCGAAGCCGACGGGATCACGGCACGGTATCGCGAGACCGACTCCGAGCGCGTCCTCGAATACGATCGCGACGGGCGGACGGCCGCGATCGCTCAGAACACCGACGGGTACGCCATGCTCAAGGTCAGGCCGACCGCCGACGACGACGAACTCGAACGCTACTACGGCTTCGACATGGCACTGGACCACGCCGCCGAACTCCTCGGTGTCGGTCCCCACGACCTCCCGGTACCGGATGCAGCCGCCGACATGGGGATGTGAACGTCACGACGCCGAGATCACGACAGCAGCGCGTACGGGACGACGAACAGCAACAGGAAGACGACCAGTAGCACGAGCCCGTAGCTGATCGTCGTCGCGACGGCTGCGAGCCAGGGCGGTTCCTCGAACCGATCGAGTGCGTCCATACGGCTCTGTTGACGCCGAGCGAGCAAAGACGTTCCGGCGAACTCGACTCACCGGCAGGAACGTCGTGACGAACCGCGTCGTTCGGCAGTGACTCGCTTCGAAGGGGAAACCGGCAGAATCAGGCGTAGGTCGGCGACACGTCCTGTTCGTCGCTCTCTTCGGACTCGATTTTCTCCCAGGCGTCGGTGAAGTCCTGCATCCGGACTTCGGTGCGATCGTCACGGATGGCGAACATCCCCGCTTCCGTACAGATCGCCTTCACGTCGGCACCCGACGCCTCGTCGATGTCTCCGGCGAGTCGCTCGAAGTCCACGTCGTCGGCGACGTTCATGCCGCGGGTGTGGATCTGGAAGATCTGTTTGCGACCCTCGTAGTCGGGCTTGGGGACTTCGATGAGGCGGTCGAAGCGGCCGGGCCGGAGGATCGCGCGGTCGAGCATGTCGAAGCGGTTGGTGGCGGCGATGAGTCGGATCTCGCCCCGTTCGTCGAAGCCGTCCATCTCGCTGAGCAGTTGCATCATCGTCCGCTGGACCTCGGCGTCGCCGGAGGTCTTCGAGTCCGTCCGCTTGGCCGCGATGGCGTCGATCTCGTCGATGAAGACGACGGCGGGCTCCTCGTTGCGCGCGAGTTCGAACAGGTCCCGCACCAGCTTCGACCCCTCGCCGATGAACTTGTGGACCAGCTCGGAGCCGGCCATCTTGATGAACGTGGCGTCGGTCTGGTTGGCGACGGCTTTGGCCAGCATCGTCTTCCCCGTGCCGGGCGGACCGTGCAGGAGGACGCCGGACGGTGGATCGATGCCTACGTCCTCGAACATCTCGGGGGACTTGAGCGGGAGTTCGACCGTCTCGCGGACCTCTTCCATCTGCTCTTCGATTCCGCCGATGTCGGCGTAGGTCACGTCGGGGCTCTGGTCGACCTGCATCACGCGAGCCCGCACGTCGGTCTCGTCGTCGAGCCGTTTGACGATCGACAGGGAGTTGTTGACGGCGACGCGGGAGTCCGGTTCGAGGCCGTCGCGCATCTCGTCGGTGACCTCGGTCAGGGCCTCCTGGTTGTTGCCGTGTTGCTTGATGACGACGCCCTCGTCGGTCAGCTCCTGGACGGTGGCGACGAACAGCGGCGACTGCTTGAGCTTCTTGTTCTCGTGGGTGAGCCGTTCGAGCTTCTGCTGGTACTTGTTGTTCTCGGCGTTGGCGTCCAGCAGCTTGTCGCGCATCTCCTCGTTTTGATCCTCCAGCACTTCGAGACGCTCCTGTAACGCCTCGATTTTCTCCTGCTGGGACGCGTCGTCGTCGTACGGCAGATCGACCTCGTCGACGGTGTCGGTCATTACCACTCGCTAGCGGGTCAGCCATTATGAGGCTTCGGGTCGGGTCAGGTTCTGACTCCACCGCTTCTAGGCTCTCTATCGCCGAATATCTGGCGTCTCAGGTATTCCACCCACCGCCACCGTATAATTACTAATGGTTATGAAATAGAACAGTAAATATTATCACTCTGTATTTCCAACGGTGGGATACGATGAGCACGTCAGAACTCGATCGACCCGGTGGTGCATCGGAGCCGACGACCGTCGAGTGGGACGCGGTCCGCGAGCTCCCGCCGAGTGCCAAACTCGTCGCGAAGGTCCTGGAGTACAACGGAACCCTCACGCAGAGCCAACTCTCCGAGGAGACGCTGTTGCCCGCACGGACCGTCCGCTACGCGCTCAACCGCCTCGAAGAGACGGGGGCCGTCGACTCCCGGTTCTCCTTCGCGGACGCACGGAAGCGCATCTACACCCTGACCGTCGAGCAGTAGCGCGCCACAGCCTTTTGTGTGAACGCGCCACAGCCCGCCTCGTGACCGACGAAGCGACAGTCAAGGCGCGGCTTCGTGCGCTCGCAGACACCGACGAGACCGACCGCTCGGACGCGACGCCGACCGCCCTCCAGGCCGAGCACAGGGAGACGATCGAACGGGCGACCGACGCACTCGACGATCTGGCGGCGGCCGCGGCCTTCGTCGACGACGGCGGACTGGCGGACCTCGAACGAGCCGTCGAGGCGGCCGAGGAGTCGGTCAGCGCCGCCAGCCAGCGCGGACGCGAGACACTCGCTGCATACCGGCGGTACCGGGCCGCTGCGTCCGGCGATCAGTTTCACCCCGGTCGCGGAACCTCTTTAGGCGACGGTGCCAAAGTCGAGAGCAGATGACGCGGGTCATACACACCGGCGACACCCACATCGGGTACCAGCAGTACCACGTGCCCGAGCGCCGGGACGACTTCCTGGACGCGTTCCGACAGGTCGTCGACGACGCGATCGGTTCGGGGGCCGACGCCGTCGTCCACGCTGGCGACCTGTTTCACGACCGGCGACCGACGCTCACGGACGTGCTCGGAACGCTGGACGTACTGGAGCGACTCGACGACGCCGACATCCCGTTTCTGGCCGTCGTCGGCAACCACGAGGCAAAGCGCGACGCCCAGTGGCTCGACCTCTACGAGTCGCTGGGGCTGGCGACGCGTCTCGGCGACGAACCGCGCGTGATCGGGGACACGGCCTTCTACGGCCTCGACTACGTCCCGCGCTCACAGCGCGACGCACTCGACTACGACTTTGCGTCCCACGACGCCGACCACGCCGCGCTGGTCAGTCACGGCCAGTTCCAGCCCTTCGACTACGGCACCTGGGACGCGACGGCCATCGTCGACGAGGCCACCGTCGACTTCGACGCGCTCCTGCTGGGCGACGAGCACACGCCCGGCACGAAGCAGGTCGACGAGACGTGGCTCACCTACTGCGGGTCGACCGAGCGCGCCAGCGCGGACGAGCGCGACGACCGAGGGTACAACATCGTCACGTTCGACGGCGACGTGACCATCACGCGCCGGGGGCTCGACACCCGCGAGTTCGTCTTCGTCGAGGTCGAGCTGGCCGGCGACGAGGGGCTCGAACACGTCCGTGAGCGCGTCGGCGAGTACGATCTGACCGACGCGGTCGTGATCGTCCACGTCGACGGCGAGGGCGAGCCGATCACGCCGGCCGGCATCGAGGAGTTCGCGCTCGAACGGGGAGCGCTGGTCGCGCGCGTCACCGACCACCGGGAGTTCGCCGACGAACGCGAGGTGGAGGTGAGCTTCGCCGACCCCGACGAGGCCGTCCACGAGCGCGTGCGGGAACTCGGTCTGAGCGAAGCAGCCCGAGACATCGACGAGACGATTCGCGCCTCGAAGGTCCCCGACTCGAACGTCGCCGACACCGTCGAAGAGCGCGTCGCCGACCTCGTCGAAGCTGGCGATCTGGCGGTCTTCGACGGAGCCGACGCCGAGAGCGCGCACCCGGAGACCGAAGCCGACGGCGGCCACGCGCCGACCGACGACCGCAGTTCCGCGTCGGACGAGAGAGCCGACGACGCCGCGGCGGACCAGCCAGCCGACGACGCCGCGGCGGACCAGCCAGCCGACGACGCCGCTGGCGAGACGGAGTCAGGGGACCCGGACGACCAGTCGACGATGGAGGAGTACCTGTGAGAGACGACACTGCTTCCCCAGAGGTGGTCCGATGAGGATCTCTCGGGTCCGGATGGAGAACTTCAAGTGTTACGGCGAGGCCGACCTGCGACTCGACCGCGGCGTGACGATCATCCACGGGCTCAACGGCAGCGGGAAGTCCTCGCTGCTGGAGGCCTGTTTCTTCGCGCTCTACGGGACCAAGGCACTCGACGAGAACCTCGGCGAGATCGTCTCGATCGGGGCCGACGACGCGACCGTCGAGCTGTGGTTCACCCACGGCGGCGGCGACTTCCACATCGAGCGCCGCGTCCGGGCGACGGGCGAGCGAGCGACGACCGCCAAGTGCGTCCTCGAAACGCCGGAGGGGAGCTTCGACGGCGCTCGCGCCGTCCGCCGCCGCGTCACCGAACTCCTCCGGATGGACAGCGAGGCGTTCGTCAACTGCGCGTACGTCAGGCAGGGCGAGGTCAACAAGCTGATCAACGCCTCGCCGGGCCAGCGCCAGGACATGCTCGACGACCTCCTCCAGCTCGGGAAGCTAGAGGAGTACCGCGAGCGGGCAAGCGACGCCCGCGTCGGCATCGGCCGCGTCCGCGACGACAAACAGGGCGCGCTGGGCCAGCTCGAAGAGCAGATCGCCGAGAAGGAGGACCGCGACCTCTACGATCGTCTCAACGAACTTCGGAGCCAAATAGCCGAGACCAGCGAGGAGATCGAACGCATCGAAGGCCAGCGCGAGCGGGCAGTCCAGACCCGCGACGACGCCCAGTCGATCATCGACGACTACGAGGAGAAACAGGACGAGCTCGACGAACTCGAAGCCGAGATCGACGAGCTCCGGGAGACGATCGCAGAGACCGAACGGGAGCGAGACGAGATCGACGAGCGGATCCGGGACCGAAAGGAGACGCTGAGCGAGCGCGAGACGGAACTGCGCGAGGCCGTCGCCGAGACCGACCTCGACAGCGCCGACCCCGATGCCGTCTCGGACCGGATCGACGAACTGACCGCCCGCGACGACGAGCTGCGAGACCGGATCGAAGCGCAGCGGGTCGCGGCCTCGGAACACGGCAGCGAGGCCGAGTCGCTGCGCGAGAGCGCCGCGACTCTCGACGAGCGAGCCACCGAGAAACGCGAGGAGGCCGAGCGACTCGAAGCCGAGGTGGCCGACACCCGCGAGGACGTACGGGAACGGCGCGACCAGCTCGACGAGATCGACGAGCGAATCGAGACACTCGCGGCCCGCCTCGAGGACGCACCGGTGGATCGGGACGGCGTCGAAGACCACCGCGACGAGGTCGCGTCGACGCTCGAAGACGCACGCCAGCGGGTCACGGAACTGGAGACGACGCTCGAAGCCGAACGCGAGCGCGTCGCCGAGGCCCAGCAACTCCTCGACGCCGGGAAGTGTCCCGAGTGCGGGCAGGACGTGACAGACTCGCCTCACGTCGAGGAGATCGACGAACGGCGCGACCGCATCGAGGAACACGAGCGTGAACTCGACGCGGCCCGAGAGGCGGTGACGACCCGCGAGGAGCGACTCGAACGAGCCGAGCAGCTCGTCGAGACGGCCGCCGAGATCGAGACCCTGGAGACGAGACGCGACGACGTTACACGCTTGATCGAGGACCGCGAGTCGGGGCTCGACGAGGAGGCAGACCGGATCGACGAGCTCCGGGCCGACGCCGAGGCGTTGGCGTCGGAGGCCGACGAGAAGCGCGAGGCGGCCACCGAGGCCGAGCAAGCGGCCCAGGAGTGTCGCGACGTCGTCGCCGACTGCAATCAGCAGCGCCAGGAGTGCAAGACGGAGCTGGAACGGCTCGAACGCATCGAGACGCTGCTCGCGGCGGTCGAGGAGTGCGAAGACGACCTCGAACGACTGCGCGAGCAGCGCCAGCAGAAAGACGAGATCAACGACGAGCGCCGCGAGCGACTCGCCGACAAGCGAGAGCGCACGTCCGCTCTCGAAGCGGAGTTCGACGACGCGAACGTCGAGGAGGCCCGCGCCGAACGCGAGCGGGCGACGGAGTACATCCAGCAGGCAGACGAGAAGCTCGACGAACTCCGGGCCGAACGCGACGACTTGCAGGCGAGCGCCGGTGCCGTCGAAAACGAGATCGAAGCCCTGGAGGAGCTCCGTGAGCGCCGCGACGAACTGGCGGCGACCGTCGAGAAGCTCGCGACGCTGTACGAGGAGGCCGAGGAGCTGGAGTCGATGTACGGCACCGTCCGGGCCGAGCTGCGCCAGCGCAACGTCGAGACGCTCGAACGGATGCTCAACGACGTGTTCGATCTGGTCTACCAGAACGACTCGTACTCTCACATCGAACTCGACGGGGAGTACCAGCTGACGGTGTACCAGAAAGACGGCGAGGCGCTCGATCCCGAGCAGCTCTCCGGGGGCGAGCGCGCGCTGTTCAACCTCAGCCTCCGGTGTGCGATCTACCGACTGCTGGCCGAGGGAATCGAGGGGGCTGCGCCGATGCCGCCGCTGATCCTCGACGAGCCGACCGTCTTTCTCGACTCCGGGCACGTCTCACAGCTGCTCGACCTGATCGAGTTCATGCGTGACGACGTGGGCGTCGAGCAGATCGTCGTCGTCAGCCACGACGAGGAACTCGTCGGCGCGGCCGACGCGCTGGTCCGCGTCGAGAAGGACTCGACGACCAACCGCTCGACGGCACAGCGGGTCGAGGCGGGCGTCGTCGCGGACGCCGCCGACTAGTCGCCTCGCAGCGTCGCCAGTGCCTCGCTGGCGAGCGCAGTGGTGTCGTACCCGCGACCGCCCGGCACGTCCGCCTCCGTGACCAGCCCGGCAGCGCGAAACTCCGCCAGCAGGCCGTGGAGATCGCTCTCGCACAGCTCGTACCGGTCCAGGAGGACGCGCACGTCCGTCGGACCGCGCGCTTCGAGTGCCACCAACAGCCCCAGCGCGCGGTCGTCGTGTGTGGCGGTCACGACTCGACGGAGCGGCTCGGACACCGCAGTTGCCGCCGTCGAGAGCGGGCTCGTCTCCGTCACCGGTTCGAGAGCGTCGTTCGGGAGGTGGCGCTCCTCGCCGGTCGCCGGATCGCGGACGAGACTCGACTCGCTGGACTGCTTGACCAGCAGATACCGATCGCCGTCCCGGTCTTCCACAGTTCGCATCGGTCGCCGTTCGGCCGGAATGCGTGTATGTGTTGTGTTGTTTCCAGACCGAGCAGTCCGAGCGCCGCCGACGGCGACGCTGTCACCGAGCGTCTTCCGGCCGGTCCCGGCGGAAGCCGTAGTACCTGACGAGCCCGTACACGAGCGCCAGCGCGCCGACGGCGAAAATCTGGAGGCCCCGGTCCCAGTCGCCCAGAAAGTACCCGAACATCGGGCCGACGGCGAGCCCGAAGACGGCGACGTTGAACACCAACACCAGTTTCCAGAACAGGCGGACGCTCTCGGCGTCGGCGTCGGCCGCGCCCGGTTCCGGCGGTTCGGGAATCTCCGGCCCCATCGATTCCGGATCGGTCTCCGTTCCGGGTGCGGTCGGCACTCTCGGACCGATCTGTTCGGGGTCGGGACCGTCGACCGATGGGGGCGTCGGCCCCTCGCCCGCGGCGCTATCGTCTGGCTCGTCGCTGCTCACGTCCGGGTTTTCGTGCCATCGGGCAAAAGCAGTTCGCCCTGGCCTACACGCGCTCGGTCAGTGCGACGGCCGAATCCGTCTGGAGCCAGGCCAGCGGGTTCTCGGCGTCGTAGAACACTGTCCCCTCGTCGGTCTCGTAGGTCTCGGTCGTCTCTACTGCCGACGGTAGTCCGGGTTCGGAGCGTCGTTCCTCCGTGCTGTCCCACTCGTCTGCGTGTGCGTTGTCCGACATGGGGACTCGAACGTAGGTATGTTATGAGTTACCATATACCTTCTGGCTGCGACCATACTTTCGTCTTGCGATTCGAGCGACACGTTGGGCCGTGGATCGCCGACCGCCGTAGTTTTTATCGGGCATCCCGAACGACGCCACATCATGAGCGAGCAGGGCCAGCAGGACCTCGGCGCGTTCGTCGACAGCGACGACTCTGACGACGAACGCGACGTCGCCGAAGAGGCCGCTGCGGTCGCGGGTACGACCGCCTCGACCGCCGACGTGGTCGACGCCAGCGAGCGACTCTTCGAGGACGTCGAGGAGACGGTTTCGATGGCCGTCACCCAGATCGACTACACCATCGAGGGGCGCGGCGACGACGAGTACCCGGTCATCCACGTCTTCGGCCGGACCGAGGACGAGAACGCCGTCCACGCCCGCATCTACGACTTTCGACCGTACTTCTACGCGCCCGCAGCGAACGTCACCGAGGAGCGGCTGCGAGGCTACGACAGCATCACCGGCTGGGAGGAGACCGACGCAGACGGCGATCCCTACGAGTCGATTCGGGGCGAGCGCCTCGTCAAGATCTTCGGTCGGACGCCCCGCGACGTGGGACAGATCCGCGACGAGTTCGACCACTACGAGGCCGACATCCTCTTTCCCAACCGGTTTCTCATCGACAAGGGCCTGACCAGCGGGATCGAAGTCCCGCGCAGAGAGGACGACGACGGCAGTCTCAAGGTCCATCACGCGGAGGTCGCGCCCGCGAACGTGCAGGCGACACCGCGAGTCAACGTCTTCGACATCGAGGTCGACGACCGCTCGGGGTTCCCCGAAGACGGCGAGGAGCCGATCGTCTGCCTGACGAGCCACGACTCCTACCGCGACGAGTACGTCCTCTGGCTGTACGAAGCCCCAGAGGGCGTCGCCGGGCCGGACTCTCTGCCCGACTACGAGCCCATCGAGGGGTCGATCGACGTGGACGTTCGGCGCTTCACCGAGGAGGAGGCGATGCTGGAGTCGTTCGTCGACTACATCGAGACGACGAACCCGGACATCCTCAGCGGCTGGAATTTCGACGACTTCGACGCGCCGTACTTCCTCGACCGACTGGAGGAACTCCAGGGCCCACACCACGACTACGATCTGCGTATCGACCGGCTCTCGCGGGTCGACGAGGTCTGGCGCTCGGGCTGGGGCGGCCCCGACATCAAGGGACGGGTCGTCTTCGACCTCCTCTATGCCTACCAGCGGACCCAGTTCAGCGAACTCGACTCCTACCGGCTCGACGCGGTCGGCGAGGTGGAACTGGGCGTCGGCAAGGAACGCTATCCCGGCGACATCGGCGATCTCTGGGAGGACGACCCCGAGCGTCTGCTGGAGTACAACCTCCGGGACGTGGAGTTGTGTGTCGAACTCGACCGCGACCAGGACATCGTCGCCTTCTGGGACGAGGTCCGGACCTTCGTCGGCTGTAAGCTCGAAGACGCGACGACGCCCGGCGACGCCGTCGACATGTACGTCCTCCACAAGCTCCACGGCGAGTACGCGCTGCCCTCCAAGGGCCAACAGGAGAGCGAGGACTACGAGGGCGGAGCCGTCTTCGATCCGATCACCGGCGTCAGAGAGAACGTGACGGTGCTTGACCTGAAATGCTTCAGTAGTGACACTGACGTGCTGACCCCCGAGGGTCCGAAAGACATCACCGAAATCGAAGTGGGCGACGAGGTCTACACGCTGAATCCGGACACGTTCGAGTGTGAGATCAAGCCGGTCGCCGAGACACACCAGTACGAGAACCAGTTCGGTGAGCTTCACCATCTGTCGGGCAACACGCACGACCTCAAAGTGACGGAAAACCATCGCTTCCTGCTCTCCTCGGAACGGGGGTGGGACGAGCAGACGCCTGACGACTTCGAGTTCGCCGAATACCGCGACATTCCTGAGTACGAGCGATTCGCGTTCCCACAACATGAACCGATGGCAGGACGTTCACCGGAGTCGTTCGAACTCGTCGACGAGGTTTCCGGTGGGCACGTCGTGGTCTATTCTGACGACGACCTCAGAGTGTTCCGAAACGCGATGCCCGATCCAGTCGTCAATTCGCTTGATCTCGTCCACGGGTCGTCGGAAGCCATGGATATACAGCAGTCCGTCGGCAAGTACCTGATCCCGATCTCGGTCTATCGTTCGCATCGCGAAGTCATCGACGAACACGCAGACGACGTGTTCCTGAAGTTCGATTCGGGCCATCGAGAGACGCCGTTCTCGTTCGAGATGGGGAACTGGCTCGAGTTGCTCGGGTGGTACGTCACAGAGGGCAGCATCGACGAAGTGAACGGCCGAATCACGATTCACCAGGACGGTGGGACGGAACGAGCGGCGATCCAAAACCTCGTGGCCGAGATGGGAATCAACCACAACGTCGACGAGCGCGGCATCAACATCTCGAACGTGTTCCTGGAGGAGTGGCTGGTCGAGAACTGTGGCAAGGGGTACGCCGAGAAGCGACTGCCAGACTGGGTGTTTGGACTCGACTCGGAAC
>Ga0207754_100602_pt1 | contig 12501 bp, 15 predicted proteins | sample A23E1SouthBayCA_FD_187728 | JGI IMG/M metagenome (GOLD analysis project Ga0207754, IMG submission 187728) | Aerobic enrichment media microbial communities from Eden Landing Ponds, California, USA - A23 E1 (SPAdes) | ecosystem: Environmental > Aquatic > Marine > Unclassified | place: Emeryville... | reverse complement strand
CTTGAACGCGATAGTACCGCCCAAGCGTCACCTCACGTATCTCGTCGGCGACGACGCTTGTATCTAAAGCGTCCATGGCCATCTCTTGTGCTTGAGACAGCGTAATATCGGCGACCTGCTCAGTCGCCTCCTTGTCGAAGATGACCTCTTGGACTGTATCGCCGTTGTCAATCACGCCCTTTATGCGGAGGTCGAACTCGCCTTCACCCTCGCCGTGTTCACTGCATCGCCCGTTTTGCAGAACACGTGTGCAGTCGTCTTCGGGGCAGCGTTTGATCAGCCCGCTACCTGACTGGATATCAACGAGTGCCCCTTCAGCGTCGGTGGTGTCGTCGCCGACTTCGATATCCCGTTCGAGTGCTTCGATGGTGGTGGTGCGATTGAGTTTGATCGAATACTGGCCCTGATACTCATCAGTGACGACGTTTCCAAGACGGTAGACTTGGCCTTCAGTGAGTGTTTCGAGGTCGGATTTGGCCCACTTGGTGAACTTGATGGTTCCAGTTTCGTCACCGAGGAGGCCGACTTGTGCTATCGAGTCGCTACGGGGCTCCCAGAGGTCGGCGACTTTCGCGGTGATATCGACCCACTGTTCGGCTTCGGTAATTTCCTCGACATCGACCTGTTGATTCTCGTTCTCGCTGCTGACATCGTCACGGTCGACATCGCTGTCGGACAGATAGGTACTCACAACACTGCGTCGAGCTTCGTCGAGCGGGACTCTGTAGTCGTCGACAAGTGTGGTGAGCCGTTCCTCAATGTCGTCGAGGGAGGCATCAACTGATTCTGGTAACTGGTCGTGGATATCTTGGGCTTCCTGCTGTATATCTGAGTTGCTCATAGTGTTCTCCGTCTCGTTTGCGATGGGAGACGGCTGGCGGTACGCTTGGCGTGGTCTAAAACCCATGCAAATCGTGGTGAAAGTGAAGCTGTGCCACTCCGACTGTCCCGTGCCAATCACTGGACAGCGGCCGACTGGTTTCGGATGTGAGTCGATCTGGTTTCCTCGTATATACACACGCTTTCCTCTGCCGGAGGTGGGCCTTGTGCTCTCTCTGATGAGCGTGGTACAGTGGGTTCACTGGGATTAACCATACCAGGCTGGTAGTTAGCGGTGAAATGCACGATCTAACCGGTTTCCAACGTGACCTACTCTATATAGTACATGGGCTGGCCGAGCCCCATGGCCTAGCGATCAAAGACGAGATAGATGAGTACTATCAGCAAGATATCTATCACGGGAGGCTATACCCAAATCTGGATACGCTTGTTGAGAAAGGACTCGTCGAAAAAGGAGAGAAAGACGGGCGGACCAATGTCTATGCAACCACACAGCGTGGTGAACGTGAGCTTACTGCTCGGGGTGAGTGGGAGAGCCAGCACGCACCCACTCAGCTTTCCTGACAGCCTATATCAGGGGCAGCATCGTAGTTCACGCAGTAGCTATTTTTCAGCGCTGAGTGGTTGAATACCCCGTTCGATAAGTGTGCGTGATGGCTACAAACTCTCTTGATATTACCTTTTCAAGAGACGGATGGAACTGTACATCCTAGTATAATGGGGGGTGTGTGGGCGGAAAAGCAGACTCTGGCCCATGCTTCACGGTCATGACCTAGTGTCCGTTCTTCCGGTTCAGTTGGGATTGTGGTACCAACGCTATGAGTTCTGAATCGTAGCGCTTGTCAGAGGCGACCTTATTCCCACATCATGCTACTCTGTGACTGGGCATAACCCCTGCTTTATTTTATATAATCAAAACAGATGAGTTATTGGTAGCAAATTGGATTTATATCGGTCTTATTTAATTGCTCACTACGTATTCTGTACTGACCACTGCATAGTACCGCTTGCGGCAGAGTTCTCACCGGCCGGTAAGAATTGCACGCTGGAAGTCGATATTACTCTCAGTCAGAGCTTGATCTCTGCAAAGGCCTGGTCAATAATCTCCTCACTCGGTGCGTTCAGATATGGTTCAATAGCAGCGAAACTGTCCCAACCACCGACAGCCATCACCACGCGGGGATTCATTTGCTCGTCGACGAGGAGTCGCTGGGCATACCGGCGACGGAGGTCATGTGTACTCACCTTCTCAAAATCGCCCTCACCGGTCGCTTGTGCTGCACGGTTGGCGGTACGCCGGACGACCGCACGAACGCCGGGCTGAGTCAGATCGATGAATGGGTCGTTGGGAGTGATGTTGTGTTCGTTCTGATACCGTTTGAGATCGCGCTCAACGCGGTCGGGGAGGTAGGCATCGCGAGGCTTTCCACCGTTACCGCTGGTGTCTTTCCCAGCTGTGACTCTGAGTCGGTACTGGCCGCTGTCAGCTTCTTTCACGTTGGCAGGACACACCTGTGGAATCTCGAAGGCCCGAAGACCGACAAATGCCCCGAGTTGAATAATTATGTCGTCGCGTTGGCTGTTGGTAGCTCGGCGCAGATCCTCGATTTCACCGTCGGTGAGCCACACCTTATGCTCGTTTCCAGCAGTCGATTCGATACGCATTACGATTACTATTATTTCCGTTAGTAAAATATCTAGCGGTTGGTAGATGAAGGGGTATACACACCGGATTTCCGCTGTCAAACACCGAATCTGTTACGACTTATGCAATAAGTCGTAATTACGCTAACGTCGGGATTTGGAATTAACCACGACGTTCGTTGGACGCCGTAACACGCCTCGAAAAGTGAATAAGTTACGCGCGCTCTCTATCTACCTCAACCAAATATTCAATAACAAAATCCCACTCGTCGAGATCATAGTGAATCGTTGCGACGTGAGTCTTTGGCTCATATTCGCCTGGATTGATATTTGCTCGCACTGCGTCCCATGCTGGTGTCTTGAGGTCCATTCTCCAACCGTGGTTGCTCTCATCGCGGATATCCGGCGGTTCCGAATCAGTGGTTGAACCGAGGCCGCCAGCTTCCCTCACAACAATCTTTTCGTACCTCATACTGTCTTTACTCATCACCTTCCTTCCAGAGATAAATCTGCTCGTTTGACTCTGTTTCGACGGCGTCAATCATCGGCAGGTTGTCGGATAGTGACGCTGGATCGACCAGCGGCCATGCCGGGCCAGTATTGCGACAATATGTTTAATACTAAACAAAACTATGACGAAGTTACTAACACCAATACGGGGGCTACATGGATGTTCAACGACGAACTGGGTGATAACGAGACGTTCCTGTATAAACTCGAACGGGAATCAGAAGTTCAGAAGCTCATCGCACACCTAAAACGGAGCAAGAAGACCTACATCCGACGACGAGCGGCCACAATGCTGGGGAACATCGCAGAAATCTCGGATCCCAACGAGCGACGGCAGGCTGTCAAAGCACTGGTCAGCGCTATTAAAACGGATGAAGACGATAGCGTTCGAGCGGCTGCCATCGACGCGCTGTATCAGCGGGGTGAAGAAGCGTTCGATTATCTGGTTGCGGAACTCGCTGAGATAGGGCGCTCGAAGGCAACTGAGCGAACCGCCACAAGGGAACTCACTGAGTGGCTATCAGCTGACCGGCTTGAGTTCCGGATGGTTGCGGCGACGGCACTCGGCGAACGTGGTGCGACGGCGGCCGTTCCGAATCTGGTTCAGGCGTTAACTGATCCGTCTCCTCGTGTTCGAACGCGGGCAGCACAGGCGTGTGGGCAACTGTCAGACCCGCGAGCTGTCTCACCACTAAGTGAACGCCTCTCAGATGATCGGCAACAGGTGCAGGAAGCTGCCGCTAACGCGTTGGGTGCCATCGGGACTGATCGTGCGCTTGCAGAGTTGGTCCCCGTAACCCAGGCAGACGAGGAGGCGCTTCGACTCACTGCGGTTGATGAACTCGGACAGTTTGGCTCGGTGAAACCGGTTGTGGTCCTTGTTGATGCTCTCGATGATGACTCATCGACTGTCCAGCGGGCAGCGATGCTCTCTCTGCTAGAGTTGCTCACGACAGCCTCCCCGGAGGAACTCGAACTCATTCGCGGGACCGTTGTCGACGAACTGGCTCGAGCAGATGTCCAGGCAACAGTGCCGGCGCTACTTGATATCGCTGCAGACGGGACCCGGCGGCGGTACCGGCAGACAGCGATTTGGTTGTTGAGCCGCATTACTGGTGACCGATATCGATCCGAAGTGATTGACTGCCTGCTCTCGGCTATAGACAAGCCCGACGAGGAAACCGCACAGCTAGCCGAAGCAGTGCTCCCAGAGCTACGGAGTCCCGAGTTAGAGAAGCGCCTTCGGGTGTATCTTAGCCGTGAACGTGGATCCGAAGAGGCACGGGGCCGCGCTCAAGCAGTTCTTGATGAGATATGCGACGGCTCCTCGGGAGAACTTGTGACAATGGGTGTCGACTATACATATGTCGACAGTCCGGCCGACTACACGAACCAGCACAGTTCGCGTGACTGACTGCACCTCTTATACGGTCCTAAATCGTGAACCCTTTGCCCGAATCTGCAGGTCGAACAGTTCCTTGAGTACGTTGATTTCTGATTCGGGCTGTGCGTTCGGATTCAGGTAGTAGTGGGTGAGCGCATCCATGTTTGCCAGCCGAGAGTTTAAGACGTGAACGAACTTGAATGCCGTCTCAGTGTCGAATAAACGAAGTAGTTCGCTGAGAATATCAAATCCAACGGTTAGTCGTGAGTTGCTTGTTTGTTGTTCGTCCAAGACACGAACGAGCGTCTCACCAAGTTCGGTCATGCTTACTCCCTTATCCAAGATAGCGATGTCAAGTGGAGCCGCCTCCAGATCAATATCCGTAACATCGGCAAACGGCTGTGCTTTGGTCGTGAGGATCGTCGTCCAGGCTGGCCAGGATTGAAGCGCGTTGTCAAGAAATCGAACGCGCTCTGCTGGGTTATTAGTGACAAAAACTGCGACGTCTGCCGGCGATGTGAAATGCACGCGGGCGTTGTCGGCGCCTGCAGTTTCTAGTGGTGAGAGAATCAGGATATTACCGACCCGATCAATCCGGTCGGCCACATGAACACCAGAGTCGATGAGTGCGGAGACGTGTTTGAACAGGTGATTTTTGAATTTGGCAAGCCCCTCGTCGGCGTCGTAGCTCTGACTGGTCTGGTTGCAGTACGGGCAGTCCCACCTGAGGCTGAACTCGTCCGATTCAACGGTGTGTTTGTAATGGGAGAGTAAGTGGGATTTTACTGCATCTACGAGTTCTGACTGCTTCGACGACCAGACTGTGAACTTACACTCCCGACACTGCCACTGATGGACCATTCGGGTAGGGTATAATTCACTTCGAGTCAGAAATAAACTTATCTATACGTTCTCTGCTGTGATCTAGCCAAACGTAATGAGGGCGATACAGTCGATTAACTCGCCGACTGCTACTCAGCGCAAAGCGGTGGGCAAATATGGTGGTGTGGAAATCTATAGCTTATCGAATAGACTGCTCTATTGATCGCTCAGCTAGTATGCGACGGTATGGACGCTGTGCAGACATCAAAGCTATTTCATCTGAAACCCATCTGAATATCAATACTGATAATCTAGCCAAGCTGTTTTTGCAAATATCATCAAACAGTTACATATGTCGAGCAGTGTTCAAGATGGAATCCAGGTCCTCCATGTCGACGATGAGCCGGGTTTCCCAGACCTAACTGACGAGTTTCTTGAACGTGAAGAGGAGGAATTCAGTGTCGTAATAGCTACCGATGCGAGTGAAGCCTTGGATATAATACACGACAATAAGCCAGACTGTGTGGTTTCAGACTTTGATATGCCCGGAATGAACGGGCTTGAATTTTTGCAGATAACTCGGATAGAGTACCCAGAGCTGCCATTTATTTTCTTTACTTCACGTGACAGCCGGGCGATCGTCGCCAGTGGTGTCGCAGTTGACATTACGGAGTATGTGGAAAAGGAGGCGTCTCCTGAACAGTACGAACTTTTAGCCGACCGAATTTGCAATGTCATCCAAACACACAGTGAGTAACTGAAATAGTATAGCACTTCTGGGTGTGATAAAACCCTCTACACGCCTCAGCTGTTTTGGAAAACCGGTGTCTGAGAACGAGAGGGGGTATCACCGCTATTCAAACTCTCCATTGTGCCCCTGCACGCGCAGGTGTCAATTGAGATTCAGGGTGAGAAGAGGTAGACATCCCTGTCTTCTCGCCCTGTCGCTGGTGCCCACTCACACCACTCCCCCGAAACACTCTAGGAACAGTAGCTAGTCACCTTGACATATAGGTCAATGACGAACTCTGACCTACAGCCCACGATGCACGAACGCCAAGCCGACCTCGTCGCCGCACTCGACCTGGATGAGTTCTCGCCAGACGCCTACACGTCGGCACCGTATCTCGAAGCGGCCCTTGAAGCTGGCTTCACCGTCGTCGACCTCGCCACCGCACACGATGTCTCGAAGCGCTCAATCTACCGAGTGCTGGACCGCCACAATATCGACTACGAAACGCCGCTGAAGAACGGCCCCGCCCGCCGGCTCTGGAATGCCCATCCGGACACGGTGCCCGGTGATGACTGATGGGCGTGACCGACACAACTGAGACTGCCAACGCTCGTGTCGATCCGGCGCTTGTCGACACGATCCAGGCCATCGAGGAGGGTGACCTTCTTGTCGTCAGCGGCGACTCCCGAACCTGGGATGTCACTGATGTCGTCGACCGCTCCATCGAAGACCCGAGTGACGCTCGCGAGTCCAAGCGCGTGTGCCGACTGTCTTGTGGGGAGTCGGTGTTCGGGTTGGAACTCGTCACGTATCCGGACCGCTACACGGCGTCGCTGCATGTGCTTGCGACCGAGGACTGGACCGAGGAGGGCCAGGTGTTCGAGGTCCACGATGTCACCATCTTTTTGCAGGACATCCCGTGGGTAGTCGTGACCGGTGGCGCAGACAAGTACCACTTCCCGGACCCACAGGCAGCCGCGTTCGGTGAAGCGCAACCGGCTTGTGGCGGTAGCAATCAGAGCGCGACATATCGTATCGTCCGCTCGAATACTGTTCGGCCTACATACGCTGGCTGCAAAGATTGTCTGCGCCGCGAGGAACCCGTCCCACTCGACCATGTCACCTGTCCGTCCTGTTCACGGTCGGTCTGTCACGGAATTCTCCGAGGCAGTGCTGTGGGTGCCGTCGACGGGCTGTCGATCACGTGCCCACACTGTGACTTCGAGAGTGTGGTGGAAGCCACTCTCGAACGCTGACCCTGGGGCGTGGTTGCTGCTGTGGCGTTCCGTCGGATAAACCATATCTGGATATATGAAATCTCTCGAGTGCCTACAGCAATCCCTATAGGATATCATACAGCGAATGCTACAGCAAATCCTATAGGAAAAGCTATAGGCCTTTTGTCGCTTGCTTTCGCACCGCTTCGCGGACGGCTTCGAACTGCTCTGGGGCTGCCTCCTGGAAGCCCACCCGCAGCGCCAGCCGAAGAACGGAGCTTCGATCCGCTTCAGTCTCCTCGATATCGAGTTGTTCCTGGAGGCCGTTGCCGACTGCATCCAGATGATCGGGGTTGGCCTCGAGCGCACGAATGAACGCGGCGAGCTGACCATCCCACACACTGACAGTTTTCTGCTGGTCGCCGGCGTCGATCGCCTCGAGTTCGTCGACGATATCGTCGACGAGGTCCTGTCGGTCCATCTCTTTCGCTGCGGAGTCCAGCCGGTCACCCTGTGAGGTCTGTGCTTTGAGATCCTCAAGATCGGGATCGTCACTCATTGGTCTCACTCTCCAGTTGTTCGACGAGGGCGCTTGCGGCTTCGAGATAGGCTTCACGGGCTCGGTCTGCCGTGGTCGAGGGTTCAGCTATCGCGAAGGCAGTCTCACCGCTCTCGGCCGCATTGCGGATGTCCTGTGAGTACGGGACGTATGCGGGCGCAATCGCATCGGGATATGCCGATTGGAACGATTCGAGATACTCCTCGGCCAGATTGGTCCGCGTATCGACCTTGTTCGGAAGTACCAGCGAGAGGTCAATATCGACTTCAAAATTCTCCGCGATTTTTTCGAGATCCTCGCGAAGAGCGTTTGCCTGCTCGGCTTCAAACGGCCCCATTTCGACCGGCGTGATGACGTGCCGTGCCGCCCAGAGACCGTTGTAAGAGACGTTGTTGGTCATACCCGGCAGGTCGATGAGGACGACATCGTACGAGAGCGGATCGACGTACTCGTCGAGGAACTGTTCGAGCCGACTGTACCGCTCGCGAGCGTCGTCGATATTCCCGAGTTCGGCATCCAGCGTGTCCAGCCCCGGGTGGGCGGGGATGAGGTCCGGTCCCTCATCGGTTGCGATAACCAAATCAGCGACGGCGTCGTCACCGAGCTTCCCAGCAATGGTATCCCATGCATCGTCGAAGACTGTGCTGATGTTCGGCCATGCCTCATCAGCGTCGATCTGGTCTCGGTACTGTCCCCAGACCCCGAAGTGCTTCGCGAGGTCGCCTTGCTTCCCGGCGAGATCGATGAGGAGAACTTCATGCCCCTGCTCGCTGAGTGCGACGCCGAGGTGGGCCGTTGTGGTTGTCTTGCCGGTGCCGCCCTTATCGAGGAACGCGGCGGCGCGTAGTGTCTCTGTCATGTGACTATAGTAGTTCCTATAGGATACTCTGTAGGCTTAAAACTGCGTCAGACAAGAGCCAAAACTTGAATATAGAGATTCCTATAGGCGATTACAATTCGTTGCCACAGCCCGGACAGGTTGGGTTCTCACCGCCACCCGATGGTACCACACTGAGCTGGCAGGTGTCACACCACACACGCCGTTCGTGGGTGCCGTCTGGAGTGTCGTGGGTCATGCTTTGGAGTACGCTCGCCGGACGCAAGAAGTCCCGGCGTGGTTAACCAACACTTGCTGCCAATCGACGGCTCTTGTTGGTTAATAATTCGTGGGTAGCCCGTTCGCGATTCTTGTTGATCAGTCACTGCACCACCACGACACCGTCGAGACGGTCGACAGCGCCGTCGCGAGGACAAGGTGGAAACCGATCAGGTCCTCAGCGCTGGGCTCGTACAATTTTGCACGGTCGATGACGGCAAACAGGACCTGCGCGATGACGACCGACAGCGATAGCTCTCGGCAGTGTGAATCGACAGAGTATATGCCACTACCGTACTGACCCTACTCCGCTAACCAGATGTCCAACAGATAGAGCGGCACCCAAGCCATCACTGCCGTTGATCCAAGGATAGTCAATAATCCAGCTGCGAAGAACCATGAAATGAACGATGCCCCCAACGGCTGCACGTCTAAAAACAACGGAACCAGACTCACAGCGGCACATAGAACACCAGCTGCCCAGAGTGAGAAGGCGATAAGTATCGTTCCAAAAGAGAAATCTAGCGAATTAAGCCACTGAAAAGCAGCTCGTCTGACCCGCTGAAGCCGCCGGTTTGGCCGTCGCCTCCCCTCTCCTTCCCACTGATAGAACGAGCGTTGCTCCGATGTAATACGGTCGTGGCCTGTTGACAGAGCCGAGAGTGAATTTGCGACGGTGTCTTCCGTGCCGGCTGGACAGTCGCTTCGGATCGCCTCGAAAACCGAGTCCGGGTCGTGCTCTTGCTCTGGATTCTCGTACAAAAATTTGACAATTTCTCGTTTAGTCCCCTGATTCGCCCCATCGTGCTCGTCTAAAAGTTCTTCTTTCGTTTTCATCGAAAATCACCCAACAGGAGCGGGTCATGACTATTATCACGGCCGTTAAGAAGAGCTGTGATTATCATCACGATATCTATGCAATATGAACTGTCTCGGGATGTTATATTATTTCCGCTGATACGGGAACTTGGACAATGGCGAATAAAAAGAGTTCAAACCAGACGTACAGCGAGCAAGACAGTACAGAAAAAATGACGGAACGAGGCTTGGTTGAGCCGCGAATCATATTGGGCGCCTTCGCCTTACTCTTAGTCGCAGGTCCATTGGTGACGCTCGGAATCAAGATTCAGTCGAGTTTGGCGGCCACGCCCGCGTTTTCATGGCTTTCCGCCGGTTTGATTGCATTCCTACTGGTCGCCATAGTAGTGGCGCGGCTGCTGGGGCTGGAGTAGACGGCGCCATGACTGATCGAAATACTTGGGATACGCTCTTCGAGTGCCTGCAGAAACAGCCTCGACGCCGGCTCCTGACCGGGCTCGCTGCTCATCAACCGACAGAAGCGATCCACTTCACAGAAGTTCGTGGCGACGAATCCAATCCCGAAACACCAATCCACGCCGAATATGTCCATCGGCACCTCCCGAAACTGGCCGACGCTGGCTACATCCTGTGGGATGACCAGACCTATGAAATTAGTCAGGGACCGCGGTTCGCCGAGATTGAACCGTTCCTCGAATTAATCCAGAATCACAGTGAGCGACTGCCGGACGGCTGGGTGTAACGTCTCGATGACGCATATTGGGGCGCTACCACAGTTGCCACTCGTTGACGAGTTCTACCGTCGGCTCACGTTCAGGAAGCGACGTGCCACGCAGTCACTGATACTGAGTATCCTGCTGTGGTACGTCTTCCAGGTCGGGACACTCTATCTCGGCTGGACGGTAGAGCAGTGGCAGTGGGTGTTCACGACAGCGTCGTTTCCGGCGCTGTCACCGGGGCTCGTCTTCGCGATTATCTCACATGTACCTCCGCCGAATGTGACGCATCTGCTTGGAAACGTTGCCTTTCTCTGGCTGTTCGCCGGCGAGAGTGAGCAGCACATGGGTGGCATCGAGGTGCTGTGGGTCTTTGTCGCGGCGGCGCTGGTGGCAGTGACGGTCAGTTCAGCCGTGACCGGACAGAGTACGCTGGGTGCTAGTGGCGGCGCACTCGCGTTTGTGGGCTTCTACGGGGCACACCTGTCTCTCGCACATCGAGAGGGACTGGAACTGGATACGAGCGACTATGGGCCTGTTCAGTACGAGGCACTACGCGCGTATTGGCAGGGCGCGGTACTCTTGTTCCCGCTCGGCTTCGGGATATACCTGCTCGGGCAGTCTGTTGGATTCTTTCCGGCCGGAAACGCGGATGTCATCGGACACCTCGTTGGTCTCGTCTTGGGTGCCGGGTATGCGGTGGGCCGGAAGTGGCTGCAGTAAGGACACCCGCGAAATTCCAGCGTGTCGTACTGGGTATGCAGTCCTTCTGGCGGTAGAGGCGCAGATATTGGGCCACCGCACTCGCTTCGACAGCCGCCAGGTTGGGTCCTCTCAGTCACGAACCGCTCGCGCTCTGTGTCACTGAATGGGCTGGCTCTCGTGTCCGGGCACGTCTCGCAAAGCAAATTTCAACCGAAAGGGACCCCAGAGATTTTTGTGAGCGATGGTTGATTGATAATGCGCGGAAGTGACAAACAGAGTGAAAGAAGCGATCAAACAGACCCGACTTGCCAAGCAGGAAGTGGACGACGCCGACGTTTCCGAGAAGTTGGAGGACGCGATAGAAGCGATAGAGGACGCGTCGGAGACACTCGCAGACAACGATTGATATAACCGTTGTAGGCGGTGGTCACGCTACCCGCCGGCTGATGATTCGTGGAATGACCGACCCGATCGGAACTCGGTCAGTTCAGCGATCCGGTCTTCGAGTTCTTCGATTTCCTCGCGGAGTTCGTCAGCTTCGTCGCCTTCAGTTGCCTCAAGCTGGTCTTTCAGCCCTTGCAGGCGTGTCTCTTTCTCTTGTTCGTCGACATCGGCCTTGCGAACGTATTCGCTCGGTTCAATGTCGTACACGTCGGACTCGGACAGTTCTGTCACCTCGAGTGCGTCATCCACTTTGCTGGAATCGACCGTCGTCAACCGTTCGCGGTCGATGCCGGCGGACTCGAACGCGTTCAACACCAGTTCGTCGCCTTTGAGCGACCGGTTCCGGCGAGTGGTCCGCTGGACGGAGCCAAACTGTCCAGAAACTGGCTGGTCGTGATGGAGTCGGTCAAGCAAGACACTGCGAACGTCTGTCCGGAGGTCGTTTGCGTTGCGCTGGACGTCCGACAGCAGGGTGTAGATGTTCACGAGTGCGGGCGTGTCGACAGCTTCGAGCGTCGTCAGGTCATGGCGTTCGAGCGCGTCAATCAGCAATAGCGCATCTGCATACACGTCCAGGTCCGGTTCTGCGCGCTCGGTCTCGTCGGGGCCCTTGCTATTGCTTTGTGCTTCCACCAACGGCGACCCTGTGGACTGATCGCTTTCGGTCAGTGTCCCAGCTCGGTCGTCCACCTCGAAGCGCGGATGCAGAGACAAGACAGTCGCGTACGGTTCCGCGTCCGGCGGCAGGCGGTCAATATCGAATTTTCCCCGGGATTCGCTCACGCGTTCGTACAGCGTCTCAAATTGGTCTTTCTGGAGGGGGATCGTCTTGTCGTCGTCCCGGTACTGAATCAGGACGCGATGTTCCTGCACATCCTCGATGCTGAAGGCTTTGCGTGACAGCGGGGTAACGAGGGTTGCACCAGACTGGAGTGCGTCAACGTTGTCACGGAGATTGTTCCACGTAGGCCCGAAGGTCATGGCCAAGAGTATGTGGTGACCGGGGAAAACG
>Ga0207754_100601_pt1 | contig 12515 bp, 8 predicted proteins | sample A23E1SouthBayCA_FD_187728 | JGI IMG/M metagenome (GOLD analysis project Ga0207754, IMG submission 187728) | Aerobic enrichment media microbial communities from Eden Landing Ponds, California, USA - A23 E1 (SPAdes) | ecosystem: Environmental > Aquatic > Marine > Unclassified | place: Emeryville, CA... | reverse complement strand
GTCGAGGACCGCGGGGTGTGGCTCGACGAACCGGAACTCAAGGGCAGCGTGTTCAGCGTGACGTTACAGCGGGCCTGATACGGATTATTGTGGCAGCCGCCGACTCCAGGGTCCGACGTAATCTACAATAGACCGTATGAGAGTCGGCTTTCGAGCGAAGGTTGTCGCTTCGCGTGCGCTCAGAGCGGAATCCGGAGCCGAACGGTCGTCCCGTTGTCCGTGACGTCGGCCGATACCTCGCCACCGACCTGTTTGATAACCATTCTGACCATCCAGAGACCGAGCCCCTGGCCGTGAGTCAACGGCGTCTCTTCGCCGGTCTCGATGACGTCGATTTCCGTCTCCGGCATTCCCGGCCCGCAGTCGGTAATGGTTAGCTCGAGCCAGTCCTCGTTCGGTCGAGTGCAGCCAAGTTCCACGCTTTCGGGAGCGCTCACTTCGACGGCGTTTTTGAGAAGTTCAGTGACGGCCTCGCTGAGAACCGCTGGAGCAGTGACCGAGTCGACGCCGTCGAGGGCCGTCTCGATTGCCGCGTCGGGGTACATGGCAGTCGTTTCGGTGATTGCGCGTTCGACGAGTACCGGCACCTCGGTGGCAGTTTCGTGATGCTGCCGGGAGTCGAGGACCTCACGGACCTGTTTCATCCGGGTCGTCATCCGTTCCCACTTGTCGAGGGTTTTCTCGACTGTCGCCACCATCTGAGCGCGCTTGTCTGGGTCCGACTCGTCGGCGAGTGCCTCTGTCCGGCCACGGAGTACCGTCAGGTCGTTTCGGATGTTGTGCCGGAACACGCGCTGCATGACCTGCAGGTGCTGGCGTCGCTGCTGGCGGGCCGTGATATCGCGTCCTTCGACGACCAGCAGCGTGACGTTCTCATCCTGGTCGGTGACGGGTTTCACCGAGAAATCGATTGTCCCGAGTCCGTCGACGCCGCGCACCTCTGTTTCGTACCGGACGAACTCACCGCTTGCGGCCCGCTCTAGGGCGTCTCGGACATTGTCTCGTTCGGTGTCGGAGTGACTCCACCACGGAATGTCGGCGAAGTGTTTCCCGACTATCTCGTCTCGGTCCAGCCCGCCGAAGTCCAGTGCGGCGTCGTTGGCCTCGATGACTGTCCCGTCCGGGTTCAACAGTCCGGTAAACTGGTAGGTCTGATTGAAGATGCCCTCGAATCGCCGGGCGCGTTCTCTCTGTTCTGTCACGTTGCGGAGATAGACGAGAATGCCATCGATGGCGTCGTCGTCGAGCATGTTCCGGCATCGCCCTTCGACATTGAACCAGCCGCCATCTGGTGCCCGGAGCCGACACTCCGCTGTGGTGCTCTCAGAATTTTCGACACAGCTAAAGAACGTCTCCGTCGCGTGCTCACGCCCGTCCGGGTGGAGATAGTCGAAGATATTCTCTCCGGCGAGCGAATCGGGCTCGTAACCGAACACCCCCTTTGCGGACCCGCTGGCGTAGGTGACGGTGCCGTCCGGGTCGACGACTGTCACCACGTCCTCTGACTCCTCGACGAACCGCTCGGTCCGGCGTCGCTGACGCCGCTCGTCGGTCATATCGCGGACGATTTTCGCGTAGCCGCGGGACTCGCCGTCGTCAGTCTCGAGTTTCGCGTACCGGACATCGGCGTAGAACTCCGACCCGTCAGCGCGGACCCGCCAGCCTTCGTGGCTGCTCTCGCTGCCGATTCGGGCTTGTTGGAGCAGACGATCGGGAACCCCCGACTCGCGGTCCGATTCGCGATGGAGCTGCCCCATCGACATGCCGACAGCAGTGTCGGCGTCGTACCCGAACAGCGTCTCCGCGCCGCTGTTCCAGGTCTGTATCGTCCCGTCGTCGTCGACGACGAGGAACGCGTACTCCTCGATGCTCTCGGTCAGCAACTGGAACCGTTCACGTTCCTCGAACAGTTCGTCCTGGCGGACGAGCGTGTCGAGTACCGACGCGAAGTTCCCGGCCAAGACCTCGACGAGTCGCTGTTCGCTCTCGTCGAGGCGGGTACTATCGGCGGCTCCAACGACGAAGACACCCTGCTCACCGACCGGGATGTACAGGCCCTTGGACACATCCCCGCGCTCGATATCGCCCCAAAGTGACCCGTAGTCCTCAATCATCATTGATTCGCCGCTCTCTATAGCGTCCCACAGAGGCGTTCGTCCGCGTTCGATTCGATTAGGCGTTGCGTCCGGAGTCGCACCGACTGTCCCTGCGTGGACGAGTTCGTCCCCTTCGCGCAGGTAGACGCCAGCGAGTTGGAAGTCGAGCTCCTCCGACAGAGTGTCGAGCGCCTTCGCCACTGCCTCGTCCTTGTCGTCGGCTTCGAGGAGTTCCCTCGTCGTTCCGTGGAGCGCTCGTATCCGTTGCTCTCTGGTCTTCTCGTCGGACACATCCTGCTGGATGCCGATGTAGTTCGCCAGCGTGCCGACATCGTCGTAGATGGGGGTCACAGAGAGGCGGTTCCAGAACTGCTCGCCGTCCTTCCGATAGTTCCGTAGCTCGACGATGGATGGCTCCTCGCTGGCAATCGCCTTCCGAAGCTCATCGAGTGCCGACTGATCCCTGTCGTCGCGTTGCAGGAACCGACAGTTCCGTCCGAGTGCTTCTTCGCGGGAGTAGCCGGTCTGGTCGACGAACCCGTCGTTTACATACACCAACGGGTTGCCCTCCCGGTCGGGGTCGCTGATGGTGATTCCGACGTTCGCCTCGTCCATCGCTCGCTCTTTCAGTTCGAGTTCGCGTTTTCGCTCTTCCCGGTCGGACACGTCGCGGAACACACCGAACAGAACGGGGCCGTCGGGAAGTGAGACGGCGGCGGCGCTGATTTCGATGGGAACGGTCTCGCCGTCGGGAGTAGCTAACTCCGGTTGGGTCCCGTCTGGGAGTTCCGTGATTGTCGACGCATCGTCGAAGGCTTGCTCGAAGACGTCCTCGTACAGGCCCCCGGCCTCTTCGGGATGGAGCTCGGTCTGGTGTCGTCCGATGATGTCGTCCCGTGGCTGTCCCCGTAGCTCCTCGGCGGCCGCATTCGCTTCGACTATCTCGCCGGTCTCGGCGTCCGCGACGAATATCGGGTCCGGGGCGGCCTGCAGGAGCGTCTGGTACCGTTGCCGGCTGTCTTCGAGTGCTTGCTCACGCTGCTTGAGGTCGGTGATGTCCGTCGCGATTCCCACGACTCTCTCTGTCAGGTTACCTTCGTCATCCGTGACCGGTACAGCCTGTCCAACGACCCATACGACCGTGCCGTCCGGTTCGACGAAGCGGAATTCGACGCTGTTCGGTTCGCCGCTGTCTCCTGCGGTCTCGATTTCGGAACGGATGCGCTCGCGGTCATCAGGGTGAATCGTTTCGAAAAACTCGTCGAGCGTCTCCGGCGAGCCGAACTCGCTGCTGCCCATCGCCTCGTCCCACTGGACTGACCCGGCGGCGAAATCAAATTCGGCAAACGTCGTGTCGGTGTTCGATAAGACGAGGTCGAGCTTTCGCTGTCGGTCCCGGAGTTCGCTCCGCTGTCGCTCGCGCTCTGTCACGTCCCGTCCGGAGATGAGCAGTGACGTGACTGTCCCGTCGGTATCGGTCACTGGACGGATTACTCCCTCGATGTGGCTTCGGTCCCCATCGGGTCCGGGGTGAATCGCACTGTACTCGACGTACTCCCCGTCGGCGGCGCGCCGAATCCACTCGCGGAGGTCTTGCTGCAGCGCTTCGGAGTGGCTCCACCACGGGGTCTCCGGGAACGGTTGGCCCGCCAGTTCCGCTGCCGTCTGCTCGACGTACTTCAGTGCCGTCTCGTTTATCTCCAAGAGCGTGCCGTCGGTGTCGAGCAACCCGACGAGCATCCCCGGGTCCGCGAACAACGACTTGAACCGTCGCTCGTTGCGTTGCCGCTCGCATTCTTTGGCTTTTCGCGTCGAAATGTCCGTTACGATAGCGAGCACGCTCTCCTGATTCCCGTCGTCGTCGTAGGTCGGGACCGCCCGGCTCTGCAGCCATCGCGTGTCGTCGTCGTCGGTTTGTACGCGGTACTCGATTTTGGTCGGCGCTCTCGCAGCAAGGTTCGCTTCCAGCGTCTCCCGGACGTGTTTTCTGTCGTCAGGGTGGATGACGCACTCGAAATACTCCTCGGCAGTGTCTACGTCTTGGCCGACAAGGTCGATGAAGGTATCGTCCGAGTTCAACGCGTCCGTCTCCAAGTTCCACTCCGTGATTCCGGTATTCGTTCCCGACAGCGTCAGTTCGAGTCGCTCCTGCTGTTGACGCAGTTTCTCGCGAGCGTCACGCTGCTCGATTTCGTAGCCCACCCATCGGCCGAGCAGACTGACGAGCGAGCGCTCGAACTGCCCGAACAAAGCGTCTCGTGACTCGTTCGAGGCGAAACACAATGTCCCGTACAGTTCGTCGCCGGCAACGACGTTCCCCCCGATATACGTATCGAGTCCGAAGGTCTCGTACGCTACGTCGCTTATCAACTCGCTCTCGGCAGCGTCTGTGAGTGCCAGCGCACCCTCATGGTCGATTGTCCGATGACAGTACGACTCCGAGAGCAGCCCCGATTCGCCCGGCTGGATGCGTTCGTGAGAGCCGACTGCGCTGATAACATGGATTCCGGGGGTTGGGTCGTCGTCCATGTCGATGCGGCTCAAGTACCCGTACGAAAGGTCCAGATGCTCACACCCTGCTTCCAACAGACCGGAAATCTTCTCTTCGAATCCTGTCTCCGGATCAGTCGTCACCTCGTACATGCGTTCGAGGAAGTCGACCCGCGCATCTGCCTGCCGTTTTCGCTCTCTCCGCTCGGTGACATCCTGTTGAATGCCGACGTAGTTCGTCACCGTTCCGTTCTCGCCAGTCACCGGCGTAATAGAGAGCCGTGCCCAGTATGGCGTCCCGTCCTTGCGGTAGTTCTTCAGTTCGACCGAGACCGGCTCGTCTGCATCGATTGCCTCCCGGAGTCGTGCCACCTGCTCGGGGTCGGTGTCCGCACCCTGGAGGAATCGTGGATTCCGACCGAGGGCGTCCTCAGCAGTGTAGCCGGTCATCCGCTCAAAGCCGTCGTTGACGTAGACCAGCGGGTTGTCTGCCTGTGTCGGGTCGGTGATCTGGATGCCGACGGTAGCCTCGTCCATCGCTCGGTTTTTCAATGCGAGTTCGCGTTCCCGAGCCTTGCGCTCAGTCTCGTCACGGACCGTACAGACGAGCCTGCCATCGTCGATGATGGTCAGAGATAGTTCGGCCGGGAACGTCGACTCGTCCGGCCGTGTTCCAGTTACCATTCCCTGCCAGTGGCCGTCGGCTTCGAGCGCCGGGGAGGCCTCCGCTTCGAGGCGGGCCGTCTCCTCGTCGTCGTACAGTTTCCGCCACGACTCGCCGAGCAACTGGTCTTTTTCGTCGAAGCCGTACATGTCGACGTGGGTCTGGTCGACGTACTCGTACTCGCCGTCCGCCAGAATCGCCACGCCGTCGGCCGCCTCCTCGATCGCCCGCTGGAATGATTCGAGTTCGCGCTCGCTCTCCTTTCGCTCGCTGATGTCCCTGATGATACCGGTGAAGTACTGCTCGCCCTGGAACTCGTATTCGCTGAAGGAGACACCGAGGGGGACTTCCGTCCCGTCGGCGCGGCAGCCAGGAATTTCGATGTACTCCCAGTCCAGCGCCCGCTCGCCGGTACTGAGATAGCGACTGATGCCGGCGGCGTGGCCGGCCCGTAACCGCTCGGGAATCAGGGCTGTCATCGGCTGACCAATCAGTTCTTCGGGTTCGTACCCGAAGACGGCCGACACGGCGGGGTTCACGTTCTGGACGACGCTGTCCGTGTCGATTGTGATGATTACGTCCGAAGCAGTTTGCGCGACCGTCTCGTACTGTTCGAGTTCGCGCTTGCGCTCCTGTCGAGCAGTGACATCCCGGAGGACCCCTGCAGTCCCGCGGAACTCGTCGTCCCCGATCAGGGCGAGGCGGTTCTCCACGATACGACGCTCTCCGTCTTCTACCTGCAGTTCGAACTCGGCAGTGGCCGACCGCTCATCCGTGCCAAGCAGTTTCTTGATCTGTCCCTGAATCCGTTCGATGTCCGCTGCTTCCATCCCGATGGAAACGTGTTCGCCGATGATCTCCTCGCCGTAGCCGAACTCGCGTTTCGCGGCGTCGTTGACGAAGGTGAAGCACCCGTCGGTGTCGAGCGCGTACATGGGGTCGTCGACAGCCTCGACAATGCTTTCGTACCGCTCCAAGTCCTCGACTCGGCGACGACGCCCGAGTTCGTTTCCGAGCCACTGCGCGAGGAGTTCGACGAACTCCCGTTCCCGCTGGCCGAACGGCCGCTCGCGTGTGGCCGGTCCGGTGAACTCGACGACGCCATAGTTGTCATCTCCGACGATGACGGGCACACACATAGTCGCTCCACGCACGTCCGAATCGGGGGACTCACGCTGGCCCTTGGCGACGGTGAACGCGCGCCGCTCAGATGCACCCCCGGTGACGTGCTCGTCAATAATAGTTTCTTCAAATGGCACGGCCCGTCCCTGCTCGTACACGTCAGTCTCGCCGGTGGTGTGCTCGACAACGTACGTGTCGTCGTCGACACGTGCGACCGCACCGGCGCTCGCTCCGAGGTACTCACAGCCCAGCGCGAGCAGTCGCTCCACAGTGTCTTCGACGCTGTCGTCGTCCATGGCCGTTCGTTGTAGTCGGCTGAGGGCGTCCACTGTAGACATCGGCGGCTCGTCACGGCTCGTCGCTGACGCCGCCGCCTCGCCGTCACCCGGAAACAGCACCGTCGTGCAGACGTGTGTTTCTGCCTCCGGGCGAACCGTGTAGCTCCGTTGTTCGACGGTGATTCGTGATCCATCTGCGCACTCGAGAAGTCCGTGAGAGCGGCCCTCCGTCTCAGATACCGGAGCCCGGGTATGTCCGCTGTGGTTGTCACCGTCTCGAAGCCAGAACAGGGCAGCCGTCTCCATCCCAAGTAACTCCGATTTCGAGTAGCCGGTCACCCGGGGAAGGGGTTCGGTTACGTCGACAATCATGCCATCAGAGTCACTCACAATCAACCCTTCGTCGTCGTCAGGGTCCGGGCACAGGCCTCCGCGTGCGCTACCATTCATACGAGCAGCCCACCCCAGAATCAGTCGAACTCGCGTCTAACATACCAATTAAGTAAGTGTAATAGCTATTTATATTCTACCTAACCGCGCAGTAGCGGTGAAACACACTTCCAGGTAAGTGCACATCCGACAGCCCGCAGTTTGCGATTCGTCCACCCCATTGTCGCTTTTGACACAACACGATACCGGCCGCGATATCCGTTGTACCTGACGACTAGATTCTCTCTTCGAGCTGCCCGGTGATTCCACTGGTTCTACTATCTGCTCGGCTCTGCACGTTTAATTCGGCGCACGATGTATGCCGTCTAACGGCCGATGCTGCCAATAACGGACTTCCTCTCGTGTACTGACCCACTGGACGAGTTCGATTCGTTGTCGTATCACCAGACACGTCACGCCAAGACGTACGTGACAGGTCTTGCTGCAGCCCGCAGCAGGACCGTGACTGGGATCGCACGAGAGGTCCTTCCGGCAGGGAGTGACCGAACACTCAACAAGTTCCCCACCGAGTATGACTGGGACGAAGACCAGCTCAACCATGAGCGGTTAGAGGAGCTGCAAAAACACGGTGAAACGCGGTGGTCACAGGACGGCTACATCGTCATCGACGATTCGGTGTTCCAGCGAACCGGGAAGGAACTTCCCGGTGCTGGCAAGTTCTACGATCACACCGAAGGCGAACCCGTCTGGGGGCAGGATCTCGTTTACTCGTTCTATACCGACGACAAAACGTCCTATCCGCTCGTGTTTCGCCAGTACAAGAAAGCTGACGACGAGGATCAGGATGACGCAGACGAGACGAAGTACGATCTTTCCCGGGAGATGGTCACGGAACTGGAAGAAGAGGTAGGTGTTCCTGCGGACGGCACTGTCTAGTTGAGCGAGTTTGAGAAACGAGGAGGCCATAGCGAGAAGTGTCCATGCAACTCGCAGACCTCCTCAGAAAGACGTTAGATGAGGACAGCCAAGACGTTTGGGAGAATGAGCGCACCCCAACACCCGTCCGGCGATTTGGGGTGCGTCTCCATACTGCGGGGCTGTCGATCAGGGAGACGGTTGCTATCTTAGACCTGCTGGGTGTCGATCGTTCTCACGGCGCGGTCTGGAATTGGGTGCATACACTGTCTGAAGCCCAGAGCGACCCGCCGACGGCGGAGCCGTCGCGGGTCGCGGTCGATGAGAAACAAATCGAGGTTGACGGCGAAAAGAAGTGGTTGTACGCCGCTGTCGACACCGAGTCAAAACTGCTGCTTGAAGTTGACGTGTTCAGCCGCCGCGGGACTGACCCCGCGGCGGCGTTCCTGCATCGACTCACTCAGAAACACGATGTCGCCGATTCAGTGTTTCTCGTTGATGCTGGCGCCTATCTGACTGCCCTCTCACGTCACGATTTGAGCGGTTGGCTCGACTACCGAATCCGGAACCACATTGAAAAGTGGTTCCAGACTGTGACCATGCGCATCGACCGCTTTCACTCCTTCTGGAGGGGCAGTCAATCAAGCGCGAAACAGTGGTTACGACGATTCAGACACCACTACAACCACGAACGGCCGAACCAAGCTCTTGACGGAAAAACGCCAGCTGAGGAGATCCAGAACTAGACAGTGCCGAAATCTCAATACCCCCTGAACGGGAAACTGTCAATTCGTAATTGCCCTTCTCAGTGATTTGGAGTGGGACAGATATTGTTTGGTCAGCCGCTACCTCATATTCTCCCTGCGTTATAACTGAATCCGACCCCTGTACGATGAGAGAGATACTCTCTTTATTTTCGGCCCGATTACGAATTTCAAGATACTGTTCGTCAAAGTCTTCAGGGTCGCCAGTCATCGTAGAGGGGGTGCTTGTACTGCCCGGCGACGAAGCACAGCCTGCCAGACAACCACAGGTGGCGGCGCATAGTATGAGAAGGTTCCTTCGGAGCACTGAGATGATGTGTGTGTTTGTTTTCATAAGTACCTTCTCAAAAATACGTTCCACCGTTAATTGGCTGGTGAACCGCTTCTGAGTCAAACCAAGCACACACCTTGTCTCTGGTGAACGTTATAGCGTACTTTTCTCGAAAGTATTGGTCATAGGAGGAGATATGAGAACTGGTGTGGATGCGCTCCAGACCACGACACCTCCAACCGGCAGTCGACGTTGATACATTGCGTTCCTCAGTCTCAAATCTGTCCGTACTTTCTCTCGAACAAATATGGGCCCAGAGAGTGTCTGAAACCAAAAGCAGGCGGTTTGCTACTGCCGGAAAGGTTCAGGCACCACTTGCTGCGGACTCGCTCGGCCGCTCTCTGCCGACGTATTCGAACTCAACGACGTCAACGACAAGTTCCGGGTCCCAGTCGCCGTTGATCTGCGTCCATGCCTTGCGGAACTCGGCCATGTCATAGCCACCTTCCTTTCGAGCGTCCTCGTGGCTCATCTCGCCGAGCGGTTCTTGATACAGGTTAGTGATACGAAGATAGCAGTCACACGCTTCGTCGCTGGTGAACATCTCTGTCACAGCCATTCGGATGTCGCCCTCGGACGGTCGCGGGTAGTTGTCAGCCCAGTCACGGCGGGTCGCCGTCTTCGTGCCGTCTCGAATCGCCGCAATGTGGCGGGGTTTGAACAGAAGTGTCATTTCATCCCGGTTCTCATCTTCTGCCGCTTGTCCACAACAGTTTGGGATTCGTCGTTAGCGGCCAGAATGATGGCTTTGAGCACGTCGATCTTGCAGACAAACACGAATCCGATCAGGCCGGCAAAGAGAATTTTGCGGACCATTATGCTACGTCTGCCACGTCTACCTAAAAAAGACCTGGTCAGTTTACGTGTCTGGTCCTCAGCCCGATTAGATATTTACCGGTGGCCATTGTCTCAACTGATATGAATCTGCCCTCCAGACAGTGGTCTTCTGAGGTACGCCAGTTGGTTTTTATAGGGTTCTCAGCCATCACTGCCGTTGTTTTGTCGTACAGTTACGTGGCGACTGTGGGGCTCTCAGAGATGTTGTTTGCTATCGTCGGAGCTGGGCTGTTGCTTGCACTGGTGGTGATTCTTCCCGTCATACTTCTCGACTGAATCGGGAGGCGAACTGCTGTGGGGTAACCTTTCAAATCAGGCATGTTCGATGTGTGAGACTATTCTGAGTCGGTATCCGCCCTGAGCATAGGCGGATGTGGTGCTGTACAGTATCAAACGCCCCGATACTCTGGAGAAATGTTAATTATACTACCGGACTATTGTAAAATCTCACACATGGAATACACACGTGAGGAGTCGCTCTTGCGACTTCGAGAGACCGTCGAGCAGGGTAATCCGATAATTGGCGCCGGTGCGGGGACCGGAATCTCCGCGAAGTTCGCCGAGCGCGGCGGCGTCGACTTGCTTATCATCTACAACTCCGGCCGCTACCGAATGAGCGGGCGCGGGTCACTCGCTGGACTACTCCCATACGGTGACGCAAACGAGATCGTCTGTGAAATGGGCCACGAGGTCATTCCCGTTGTCGAAGACACGCCGGTGCTTGCGGGCGTCAACGGCACTGATCCGTTTCGGCAAATGGACGTGTTCCTCGCAGATCTAAAGCGGCGAGGGTTCTCCGGGGTGCAGAACTTCCCGACAGTCGGCCTCATCGACGAGGACAGCGGGTTTCGGCAAAATCTCGAAGAGACCGGGATGGGCTACGACAAGGAAGTCGATATGATCCGAGAGGCCGCCAGCCAGGATATGCTCACTTGCCCGTACGTGTTCAACGAGACACAGGCCCGTGAGATGGCCGAGGCGGGCGCTGATGTTATTGTCTCACACATGGGGCTGACGACATCCGGCGACATCGGTGCGGAGACGGCACTTGATTTGGAAGCGGCGGCCGAGCGGGTGCAGGCCCATCACGATGCCGCGAAGGACGTGAACGAAGACGTCCTCGTCATCTGTCACGGCGGCCCGATCGCGTGGCCCGATGACGCCACGTACGTGCTTGAACATACCGACGGCGTCGTCGGCTTCTTCGGAGCCTCCAGCATTGAACGGCTGCCGACGGAGGAAGCCATCGAGAACCAGGCTCGCGAATTCAAGGAAATCGACATCCAATGAGTGACTACTTCGTCGCCTCCGACGACGTGGAGAGCCAACTGTTCGATTGGGGCGCTCTCAAGTGGCTGAGCACACCTGAAGTCACTGGTGGAGAGCGGTTCAGCGCCGGTGTCGTGAAACTCGAACCCGGCAAGGGCCACGAGCGACACACCCACCCCGAGAGCGACGAGATCCTGTACGTCGTTCGCGGCGAGGGCGAACAGGAGGTCGACGACGAAACTCGTGATATCGCCACCGGCGATATGGTGTTCATCCCCGAAGGCGTCGAACACGGAACGGTCAACACTGGATGGGAGCCGCTCATCCTGTTCGCGGTCTACGCGCCGCCGGGACCGGAAGACGTGCTTCGTAACCTCCCTGAGTGTGAGATAGTTCCAGCCGGCAAGCTTCCAACGCCCGAAAACGTCGATTCGGAGGCGAAGTGATGGCGATCGTTCTCGTGGGGACGCTCGATACAAAAGGCGAGGAGTTCGCCTTCGCCCGCGATGTCATTGAGGCTCAGGGCGTCGACGTACACGTCATCGACGTGGGCGTGCTTGACGACGCCGAGTTTGAGCCGGACACGACCGCTACCGAAGTAGCCGAAGCTGCTGGGACGACCCTCGACGTATTACGTGAGGAAAGCGATCGAGGTGAGGCGATGACAGCGATGGGCGAGGGGGCTGCTGCCGTCGTCACCGACCTCTTCGAGTCTGGGGAACTGGCGGGCGTCCTCGGACTCGGCGGATCCGGGAATACGTCGATTGCGACCAGAGCGATGCGGGCCCTCCCAGTTGGCGTGCCGAAGCTGATGGTCTCGACGATGGCTTCGGGCGACACCGAGCCGTACGTCGGCTCGACTGACATCGCGATGATGTACTCCGTCGCAGATATTGAGGGGCTCAATCAGCTCTCACGGCAGGTCATTTCGAACGCCGCGCTGGCGATGGTCGGGATGGGAACTACCGAGTCAGACGTGACGGTCGAGGACCGTCCGACCGTCGGCATCACGATGTTCGGTGTCACCACGCCCTGCGTCCAGGCTGCCAGAGAACACCTCGAAGAATGGGGATACGAGACCATCGTCTTCCACGCCACCGGCACTGGCGGGCAGGCGATGGAGCGGCTGATCCGGGAAGGTATCATCGACGGCGTGCTCGACATAACGACGACGGAGTGGGCGGACGAACTCGTCGGCGGTGTGCTCAACGCCGGGCCAGAGCGACTGGACACCGCAGCCCAGACGGGCGTTCCGCAGGTTGTCTCGACGGGGGCGCTCGACATGGTAAACTTCGGCCCGCGTGATTCGGTCCCCGATGAGTTCGAGGGGCGACAGTTCCACGTCCACAACCCGCAGGT
>Ga0207754_100600_pt1 | contig 12520 bp, 11 predicted proteins | sample A23E1SouthBayCA_FD_187728 | JGI IMG/M metagenome (GOLD analysis project Ga0207754, IMG submission 187728) | Aerobic enrichment media microbial communities from Eden Landing Ponds, California, USA - A23 E1 (SPAdes) | ecosystem: Environmental > Aquatic > Marine > Unclassified | place: Emeryville... | reverse complement strand
CGGCGGGAGCCTGCCACTCACAGTCGTGGCTGTGCTCCTCGTCGCGCTCGCGGCGGTCACGGTCTACCAAATGGTGGAGATCGTGGACGCCTACGAGAAGAAGGCCCTCACCGTCTTCGGGGAGTACCGCGGTCTCCTCGAACCCGGTATCAACTTCATCCCGCCGTTCGTCTCGCGGACGTACACCTTCGACATGCGGACGCAGACGATCGACGTGCCGCGCCAGGAGGCGATCACGCGCGACAACTCGCCGGTGACGGCGGACGCCGTCGTCTACATCCGCGTGATGAACGCCAAACGCGCCTTCCTCGAGGTCGACGACTACAAGCGCGCCGTCTCCAACCTCGCGCAGACGACGCTGCGCGCCGTGATCGGCGACATGGAACTCGACGACACGCTCAACAAGCGCCAGGAGATCAACGCGCGCATCCGCAAGGAACTCGACGAGCCCACGGACGAGTGGGGGATCCGCGTCGAGAGCGTCGAGGTCCGCGAGGTCAACCCCTCGAAGGACGTCCAGCAGGCGATGGAGCAACAGACGTCCGCGGAGCGCAAACGCCGCGCGATGATCCTCGAAGCGCAGGGGGAACGCCAGTCCGCGATCGAGGAAGCCCAGGGCGCGAAGCAGTCGGACATCATCCGCGCGCAGGGCCAAAAGCAGTCCCAAGTCCTCGAAGCGCAAGGTGACGCCGTCTCGACCGTTCTCCGGGCGAAGTCCGCCGAGTCGATGGGCGAGCGCGCCGTCATCGAGCGCGGAATGGAGGCGATCGAGCGCATGGGCGAGAGCGAGTCGACGACGTTCGTCCTCCCGCAGGAGCTCACGAGCCTCGTCGGGCGGTACGGAAAACACCTCACGGACAGCGACGTGGCGACGCAGGCCGAGGGGCTCGATAGCCTCGACTTCGACGAGGAGACGCGCGAACTCCTCGGGCTCGACAGCATCGACGAACTGCTGAACGAGATCAGCGAGGAGGCGGACGTCGACCCGGAGGAACTCGAACAGCAGGCCGAGGAAGTGATGGCCGGGCAGGACACGGGCGCGACGGAGACCGATCAGGTCATCGAGGAGATGGACGCCGAGTTCGAAGGCGGCGATACCGGGAGTGCGTCGCCCGCGGAGACGTCGGGGTCGACGACTGCCGACGCGGCCGACGACGCCGAAACCGAGACCGACCCGGAACGCTAGCGCGTCCGAAACTTTTTGCGCAGGGATGTCGTACTCGTGGTTGAATGGGGATCGACGAGAGCAAGCGTGCGACCCTCCGACGGTTCGCGGCGGTCGGAGCGGCGAGCCCGCTCGTCGGTCTCAGCGACGATGCGGCCGGCGAGAGCGACGTCCGCGGGGCGATCGGCGGCTATCTGACGACGACGCCCGGCGCGCACTTCTCGAAGCTCCGCGACGACCTCCAACTCGGTACCGGTGAGGCTCAACACCACCTCCGCCGGCTCGTCGATGCCGGCGCGGTCGAAAGCTACCGGGATGGCGACTATCGACGTTTCTACCCGGCGGGGGAGTTCTCCGACCTCGAGAAGATCACGCTCGGCTACCTCCGCCGCGAGACGCCCCGAGCGATGCTCGTGACCCTCCTGCGCGACCCGGACGCGGACGGTGCGACGCTCGCCGACGCCGCGGACGTCTCGCGCGGCACGATCAGTAAGTACGCGGCGGAACTCGAGGGCGTCGGCCTCCTCTCTCGAGAGGGCGGATACGCGATCACGCGGCCCGAGATGGTGCTCGTCCTCGTCGTGCGCTACGCGGACTCGTTCGGCGACGCGGCGGCCGCGCTCGCACGCGAGGCCGATACGCTCGTCACGTACGACCCCTGACTCAGCGCGAGACCTTCCACGTCGTCGCAGAGGAGTACCCCCATTTCTCGACGTCGATCCCGTAGTCGCCCTCTTGGAGTGCGGTCATGTTCGTTCCGACCTCCTTCGCGGAGAGATCAAGCGCGTCGCCGATGAGCCGCGACTTGAAGTAGGTCCGCGTGCCGGCGTGTTCGCGGAGGTACGCGAGGATGCGTTCCTGTTTCGGTGTGAGGGTGTTCGCTACCGCGGACGCACTCGTGCTCATACACCATGAGAGGGCGTGATCGGCCATAGTGGGTTTGGTACGACCGTTCAAACGGCGTCTAGACGGCCTGAGATACCCTATATCGGTGCATTAGGGGGTTCGGGGAGTGCGCGCGCGGGCACGCTCGGGGCCGGCCTGGTAGGATGGCGAAACACGTTGCTGAACTCGAGCCGTCGATACCGGAGAGCAGAAGGTACTTACTCCGAGCGTGGCGAGTACTGGTAGATGAGCGACCGGCAGACCGAGGTCAGCGTCGTCCTCCCCGCCTACAACGAAGAGGACACGATCGAACACACCGTTCGCACGACGCGCGACGCGCTCGGTGCGTTCCTCTCCGCCGGGAGCTATGAGGTCGTCGTGGCCGAAGACGGCTGCGACGACCGGACGCCCGAAATCGCGGACGAACTCGCCGCCGCGTTCGACGACGTTCGCCACTTCCACAGCGACGAGCGCCTCGGTCGCGGCGGCGCGCTCGACGCGGCCTTCGAGGCCGCACGCGGCGACGTCCTCGTCTACTTCGACACGGATCTGGCGACGGACATGCGCCACCTCGAACACCTCGTCGAGAGCATTCGCTCGGGTGAGTACGACGTCTCGACGGGGTCGCGGTGGATGTCCGAGAACGTCGCGGATCGCCCGGCAAAGCGCGGTATTCCCTCCCGCGGGTTCAACTTCGCTGCGCGGCTCCTCTTGGGGTCGGACATCCGCGACCACCAGTGCGGGTTCAAGGCGTTCTCGCGCGAGGCGTTCGAGACGCTCGAACCCGACGTTGAGGACGAACACTGGTTCTGGGACACGGAGATGCTCGTCCGCGCACAGCGGGCGGGCCTCCGTGTTCACGAGTTCCCGGTCGACTGGGAGCCAAAGGGCGACTCGAAGGTCGATCTCGTGCGCGACGTCTTCGGGATGGGCTCGCAAGTGGTGCGCTGCTGGTGGGAGTTCAGCGTCGACCCGTACGTGACCCGGCGGACGGGCGCACTCGCGGGCATCGTGCTCACGCTCGTCGCACTCGGGCTGATGCTCCTCTACCTTGATCCGAGTTCGGTGCTCGCCGCGATGGCTGGCGCCGACCCGGCGACCGTCGCGCTCGGGGCGATCATCTACGCGCTCTCGTGGCCGCTGCGCGGGCTGCGATACCGGGATATCCTCTCGGAACTCGGCTACCGGGAGGACGTCTGGTTCCTCACCGGGGCGGTGTTCGTCTCGCAGACCGGGAACCTCGTCTTCCCGATGCGCGGGGGCGACGTCATCCGGGCCTACGTCGTGAAAGCCCGCCGTCGCGTCCCCTACACGTCCGGGTTCGCGTCGCTCGCCGTCGAACGCGTCTTCGACCTGCTCACGATCACGCTCCTCGCGGGGGCGGTCCTGCTCGGCCTCGCCGCCTTCGCGCCCGAGCAGGTGGCGGCGATCGTCGGGGCCGTGTCGGGCGACGCGCTCGGAGCCGATCAGCGAAGCGCGGAGACCGCCCTCGCCGTCGCGGGACTCGTCGGCGCGCTCGCCATCGCGGCCGTCGTCACCATCGTCGCATCTGCGCGCATGAACGGCGGCTACGCCCGCCGCCTGATCGAGTGGACGAGCGACGACGGCTACGTCGACCTCGTCGCGGGCGTCGTCGAGTCGTTCGTCGCCGACGTGCAGACCGTCGCCGCGGACGGGCCGGCGTTCGCGCGCGTCGGTGCGACGAGCATCCTCGTCTGGGTGATCGACGTCGTCACCGCGCTCTGTGTGCTCGCCGCGTTCGGAGTCGACCTGCCGCTCTTGACGCTCCTCGCAACGGGCTTTTTCGCGGTCTCCGTGGGTAATCTCGCTAAGGTCCTCCCGCTCTCGCCGGGCGGAATCGGGCTCTACGAGGGGGCGTTCACGCTGCTCGTCGTCGCACTCACGCCGATCGCCGCGCCGGCGGCGCTCGCCGTCGCCATCGTCGACCACGCCGTGAAGAACGCCGTCACGGTCGTCGGCGGTATCATCAGCATGCTTACACTCAACGTCTCACTCACCGAAGCCGTCGAGGGTGGGGGCGCGGACGTGGGCGAAACGGACGCTAGAACGACCGATTAGGGCAGCGCGAACCGGAGCCGACTCCCGGCTTCGACGCCGAACGCCGCGTCGCCGCGTCCCCGATTCACCGCGAGCTCGACGTTGCCGTGACTTCCGACCGTCACCAGTCGCTCGTCCACTTCGACGGCGTCGTACGTTCGCGCGACCGGGGCCCGCTCGCCGTCCACGCGGGCGTACGCTCCCCAGCGACCAGCGAGGAAGTCGCCAGGGACGTTCGTGATCGCGTTCCCGAAGCCGTCGACGACGAGCACCTCGCCGCGCGCCTCGTCGCTACGGACGGTGGCCTCCGGGAAGGCGAGATCGACCGGGTCGTCGACGGCGGGATAGTCGAGGCTACCGAGTCCCGTTTCGTGGACGGCGGCCGCGGCGGGTGCGAAGACGTCGCGGCCGTGGAACGTCGTGCTCTCGGGGTCATCGACGGGGATCTCGTAGCACGAGACGTCCATCCCGTCATCGTTCTCGGCGAGCGCGCGGGCGGCGGGCAGGAGGAGGCCGTTGTCGGGGCCGACGAGAGCGTGTTCGCCGGCCGTGACGACGATCGGTCGCCGGTCCGTGCCGACGCCGGGATCGACGACGGCGAGGTGGACGGCCGCGGGGAAAGTGGGGAGGAGTTCGCGGAGCCAGAACGCGGCAGTGCGGACGTCCTGTCTGGGGAAGTCGTGCGCGACGTCGACGAGGCGGGCGTCGGTGCGCGAGCAGAGGACGCCGCGCATCGCCGCCGGGTAGGGCGACCCGAAGTCGGAGGCGAGGGTGATCACATCGGGTGCGGATGCGAGCGAGAAACAAAAGCGGGGGGATCAGTCGTTCGGGGTGGCCTCGACGTCGGTGTCGCTCACCTGTCTGATCCGCTCGATGCCATCGACCTCCGAGACGACGTGCTCGACGGCGTCGGGGACGAGGTCGGACCAGTCGTCGCCCGCGACCATCCGCTCGCGGATCTCGGTGCCGCGCAGGACCTCCCGGTCGAACATGGGCGACCCTCGGACTTCGATGCCGGCCTCCTCGAAGAGGCGGACGACGAGCGGGTTGTTGGAGTACGCGACGTCGAAGTTCGGACTCATCGAGCGGACGTGACTCACCCAGACGGCGTTTCGGTTGATGTCCTCAAGTGGGACGGCGTACGTCACGAGGTCGAGGTCGGCCAGCGCCTTCGTGATCATCATGATCCGTTCGCCGCCGGTGAAGGGGTTGCGGACGCTGTGCGATTGATCCGCGCTTCCGATGCCGACGACGAGCTCGTCGACTTCCTCGGCGATGTCCGCGATGACGCGGTGGTGACCCTGGTGGTACGGCTGGAACCGCCCGATGTAGAACCCACGAGTCATGATCGGTCGTTACGGTACGCACACCCACCGGGCCCGCATAAGCGTGGCGACGGCGCGTCACTGACCCGCGAATATCCGGTGCTCCGCGCCGGTGTCGGGCGTTTTCGTCGCTCCTCGGAGGGAGAAAGTATATCAATCGCGCACCCCTTCGATCACCTAGCGATAAGGGTTCTATGAGCAACGACCGTACGACCGACACTCCCTATGAGGGGGAGAACGACACCGACGCCCGCCCGGACCCCTCGCCCGACGGCGACCTCGACGACCTCGGCAGTGAAGTGGACGTCGAGGGCGACGTCGAGATCGACGAGGACGACGCGGAGGACGACCTCCTCGGCGGCCTCAAGGTCGATTCAACGGCGGACATCAAGGTGCCAGATCGACTGGTCGATCAGGTGATCGGCCAGGAGGAGGCCCGCGATATCGTGATGCGCGCGGCCAAACAGCACCGTCACGTGATGATGATCGGCACTCCGGGGACGGGGAAGTCCATGCTGGCGAAGGCGATGAGCCAACTCCTCCCGAAGGAGAGTCTGCAGGACGTCCTCGTTTACCACAACCCGGATGACTCGAACGAACCGAAGGTCCGGACCGTCCCCGCCGGGAAGGGCGACCAGATCGTCGAGGCCCACCAAGAGGAGGTGCGCAAACGCAATCAGATGCGCACGTTCCTCATGTGGATCGTCCTCGCGGTCGTGGTCGGCTACGCCTTCCTCGTCGAAGGCGCGATCCTCCTCGGTATCCTCGCGGCCGGGATCATCTACTTCGCGTTCCGCTACTCGAATCGCGGAAGCGACGCGATGATCCCGAAGCTCCTGATCAACAACGCCGAGCGCCAGACGGCGCCGTTCGAGGACGCGACCGGTGCCCACGCCGGTGCGCTCCTCGGTGACGTCCGGCACGACCCGTTCCAGTCCGGCGGCATGGAGACCCCGGCCCACGAGCGCGTCGAGGCCGGCGCGATCCACAAGTCCAACAAGGGCGTGTTGTTCATCGACGAGATCAACACGCTCGACGTCCGCTCCCAGCAGCACCTGATGACGGCGATCCAGGAGGGCGAGTTCGGCATCACCGGCCAGTCCGAGCGCTCTTCGGGCGCGATGGTGCAGACCGAACCCGTCCCCTGCGACTTCATCATGGTCGCCGCGGGGAACATGGACGCGATGGAGAACATGCACCCGGCACTGCGCTCGCGCATCAAGGGGTACGGCTACGAGGTGTACATGGACGACACCATCGACGACACCCCGGAGATGCGCCGCAAGTTCGCGCGCTTCGTCGCCCAGGAGATCGAACGCGACGGCCAGCTCCCGGACTTCACGCCGGACGCCGTGCGCGAGGTCATCCTCGAGGCGAAACGTCGCGCGGGCCGCAAGGACCACATCACGCTCGAACTCCGCGATCTCGGCGGTCTCGTCCGGGTCGCGGGCGACATCGCCCGCTCGAAGGGCAACGACCTGACCGAGCGCGACGACGTCCTTGAGGCGAAGAAGCGCTCGCGCTCCATCGAACAGCAGGTCGCGGACAACTACATCGAGCGCCGCAAGGACTACCAGCTCGAGAGCTCCGGCAGCGAGGCCGTCGGGCGCGTCAACGGGCTCGCCGTCATGGGCGGCGACTCCGGGATCATGATGCCCGTGATGGCTGAGGTCACGCCCCGCCAGGGTGAAGGCGGCCAGATCTACGCGACCGGGAAGCTCCAAGAGATCGCCCAGGAGGCCGTCGAGAACGTCTCCGCGATCATCAAGAAATATACTGGAGAATCCATCGCGAACAAGGACATCCACATCCAGTTCGTCCAGTCCTACGAGGGCGTCGAGGGCGACTCGGCGTCGATCACGGTCGCGACGGCCGTCATCAGCGCGCTCGAGGACATCCCGATCGCGCAGGACCTCGCCATGACTGGGTCGCTCTCGGTCCGTGGCGACGTCCTCCCCGTCGGCGGCGTGACGCACAAGATCGAGGCCGCCGCGAAGGCCGGTTGTAAGCGCGTCATCATCCCGAAGGCGAACGAACAGGACGTCATGATCGAGGACGAGTACGAGGACCAGATCGAGATCATCCCGGTCAGCCACATCAGCGAGGTCCTCGACGTCGCCCTCGTCGGCGAACCTGAGAAGGACTCGCTGGTCGATCGGCTGAAGAACATCACCGGCGGTGCCTTGGAGAAGGGCGCGGGCAGCACCGGAACGCAGGGCGGGAGCCCATCGGTGCAGTAGCGACGCCCCCCGGTTCGCGCCGCGTTCCCGTTTCTCTCCTGCTCGTCGCCCGAGAGGACCGCGTTTAAGAACCACCCCGCTCTATATCGCGTAACCGTGAGTGTCAACCGTCGGGGCGTCGTCGCGGCCGCTCTCTCCGTGATCTATCCGGGGATCGGACATGCGTATCTCCGGGCGTGGCTCCGCGCGGTCGGCTGGATCGTGCTCTCCTTCGCCACCGCGTACGTCCTCGTGCCCGACTCGCTGATCCAGACGTACCAGATCGCGCTCTCGAACGGCGACTTCGGCGCGCTCAGCGCCGCGGCGCTCCCCACGGACGCGGCCGCTGCGTTGCTCGTCGTTCGACTCTGTAACGTCGTCGACGCCTACTTCCTCGCCGTCCGACAGTCGACGCCGACGCGGGTCGCGAGCGGCGAGCCGACGTGCCCCGTCTGCGGAAAGGAGCTCGACACCGACCTCGACTTCTGTCCGTGGTGTACGACTGAACTGGAGTGGGAGTACCCGGGCGAGAACCGACAGGACGCCGAGTAGGCGCTCGATCTTCCGGAGCGGCTCTGCCGCTCCGATCACGTTCGGTCGCGGTGCCCACTTCCGAAGCCACCGAGCGACGAAGTCGCTCGGTCTTTCTCCCGTGCTCTCGCAACGAGGGCTCCCGCAGGCCGGCGACCGAGGAGCCCGAGTCGGAAAAAGACGGTTCTTACTTCTCGATGATCCGCTCCTCGACCTGCTCGCCGAAGTGACGCCCGCCCTCCTGCGTGAAGACCTTGACGCGGTCGCCGGCCTCGATGTCGGTGATAGCGGTGCGGCCGTCCTCCGTCTCGACCTTGATCGTCTCCGCGTTCTGGATGAGGGTGTCGATCCGGTCGCCGTCGTCGGTCTCGGCGGTGAGGCGGAACATCGGGCGGCGCTCGATCTTCGCGCGCCCTACCACGGCTTCGCGGGTGTGCCCCTCGACGTCGACGACTTGCACGTCGTCGCCGCTCTCGAGTTCGGCGAGGTATTTCGTGCCGCCGCCGGGCGTCCGGATGTAGGCGTGGACCGCGCCGGCGTTCACGCGGAAGGGACGGGAGGCGACGTACGGTGACTCCGCCGTTTCGGCGTAGACGAAGAAGAGCCCGCGGCTCATCGATCCGACGAGCATCCCCTCGTCGCCGTCCATGAGCGTCCCCGTGTCGACGCAGACTCGATCGGCGGCACCGGCCTCGACGATTTCGACGACCTCCGCCCATTCGAGATCGAGCGTTTCGCGGTCGGCCTGATCACGGACGGCGACGGTTCGGCGGATCTCGTCGGGGTCGTCGCTGTCGAGGAGGACGGCGTCCGCGCCGATGTCGAGCGTCTCGAAGGCAGTGTCGGCCTCTTCGGCGGTGGTGACGCCGGCGACGAGTGTGGTGTCGTCGCCGATGCGCGCGATGAGGTTCTCGAGGGGGATGATCGTCCAGTCCTCGCCGACGACGAACGTGTAGTCGGCGTCGGCGGCGGCGGCCTCGGCGAACGCTTCGTACTCGGTGCCGAGGATGCGGACGTACGCGCCCGCCACCTCGTCGTTCCGGCGCAGCGTGGTGAGATCGGCGCTCCCGGAGAAGTCGCTCGGGAGATCGACCGTGCCGTCGCCCTCGCCGTTCTTGCCGACGACGTAGGTGTCCGCATCCGCGGCGTCGTCCTCGGCCTCGCCGATCACGTCGGCGTCCTCGCTCGTGAACGCGGCGACGTTCACCTGCCCGAGTTCGCGGACGCGCGCGACGTCCGCCTCGTCGACGAGCACCCAGTCGACGCCGGCTTCGAGACCGGCGGTGATCCGTCGCTTCCGGGCTTCCCAGTCGCCGACGGCGCCGTCGGCCTTCAGCCACACTTCGCGTGTCATTAGTTGCACCTCAGTATGCGACGGCTTGAACGTGGCGACTACGGCCACGTCGCTCGCCGTCGGCGACGCGTGAGGGTACCGTCGGGGTCGTTAGGTCACAAGCCAACCGCCGTCGACGGTGAGCGTCTCGCCCGTCACGTAGCCCGCGTCCTCGCTCGCGAGCCAGAGAAACGCGCCCGCGACGTCCGCGGGCGTGCCGGCGCGGCCGAGCGGGAGGGGTTTGAGGAGGTCGCTCTCGCGGTCGTAGGAACGCGCTTCCTCCGTCCATCCCTCTGCGATCTCCGTGCCGATGTGGCCGGGCGCGACGGCGTTCACGCGGATCTCGTGTTCGCCGAGTTCGAGGGCGGCCCCGCGCGTCGCCATCTTCACACCTCCTTTCGAAACGTCGTAGGCGACGTGATCGTACTGGCTCACCTCCGCGCTGATCGAGGCGGTGTTGACGATACAGCCCGGGTCGTCGCGTTCGATCATGTCGCGGGCCGCGACCTGCGTGCCGACGAAGACACCCTTCACGTTCGTCTCGTAGAGCGCGTCGAGCTCCGCGGGCGTGACGTCGAGGAACGCCCCGCCCCGCGAGATGCCGGCGTTGTTCACCATCACGTCGACACCGCCGAACTCGCGGGCGGCTTCGACGACGCTCTCGACCTCATCGGGGTCGGAGACGTCCGTCTCAACGTAGTGCGCCTCACCGCCGGCATCGCGGATGCGCTGTGCGGTCGGCACGACGGCGTCCACGTCGCGCGGCTCCTCGTCCACGTCCGCGATCACGACCGTCGCGCCCGCGTCGCCAAAGCGCGTGGCGACTGCGCGCCCGATGCCCGAACTGCCGCCGGTCACGACCACCGTCTCGCCCGCGAAGTCGTAGCTGAGTCGTCCCATGGTGGTCGATCGACGCCGTGGAGAAAAAAGGGTCCGGGGAATCGGCGCGCTCAGTCGAAGTGGGTGAGTGCGTCGTCGACGCTCGCGCCGTCGTGGACGACGGCGGAGACGGCGCGTGCCATCGCACCCGGGTCGTCGTGTTGGAAGATGGAACGGCCCATGGAGACGCCGCGGCCGCCGGCGTCCATCGCGCCGCGGACGGCGGCGAGCGTCGCGCGGTCGCCCTCTGGGCTCCCGCCGGCGATGATGACCGGCTTGGCGGTGGAGCCGACGACGTGCTCGAAGCTCTCGGCGTCGCCCGAGTAGGCGGTCTTCACGAGGTCCGCGCCGAGTTCCTCGGCGAGGCGGACGGCGTGGCCGAGCGACTCCGGATCGTGGCCGTCGACGCCGGGACCGCGGGCGTACGCCATGGCGAGTACGGGCAGTCCCAAGCGATGGGCCTCGCTCGTCACCTCGGAGAGCGCGGTGAGCTGATCGGGTTCGTGATCGCTCCCGACGTTGATGTGGAACGAGACGGCGTCCGCGCCGGCGCGCACGGCGTCCTCGACCGTGCCGGTCTGGCGCTTGTCGTTCTCGTCCGGGCCGATGACGGTCGAGCCGTTGAGGTGAACGATGTAGCCCGCGTCGTTCTTGTTCGGGTGGACGCGCTCAGCGATCCCCTTCTGCGTGAGGACGGCGTCCGCGCCGCCGCGCGTCACCGCGTCGATCGTGGTCTCGATGTCGCGCAGGCCCGCGACCGGCCCGAGCGTGACGCCGTGGTCCATCGGGACGGTGAGGTAGTTGCCGTCTGTGCCGATTCGGTCGAGGCGCGCCCGTGTACCCGTGTGCATCGTGTTGGTACGTGGTACCGTACGGGCTACTTTGTCGTTTCCGGTTCGGGCGCTTCGCCCCGCGTGGCATCCTCGATGCCGGCGCTCAGCTCCGCGGCCTTCTCGCGCAGGGCGTCGGCCGCCGCCCCGACGCTTTCCGCCTCGGCGATCGCGTCGACGAAGACGCTGCCAGCGACGACGCCGTCCGCACCGCCCTCGACGATTGCTTTCGCGTGTTCACGCTCGCTCACGCCGAAGCCGACCGCGTAGGGGAGGTCGCCCTCGGGGAGGCGCTCCAGGCTCTCGTAGGTGTCCTCGGAGACGTCGGTGCGCGCGCCCGTGGTCCCCATGCGCGCTTGCACGTAGACGAAGCCGGAGGCGCGTTCGAGGATGCGCTTGACGCGCTCCGGGGTGGTGGTCGGCGCGACGATGAAGATCAGCGCGACGTCGTGCGCCTCGCAGGCTGCCTCCAGCTCGGCCGACTCCTCAACCGGAAGATCCGGGATGATGAGCCCGGAGACGCCAGCCTCGGCGGCGGCTTCGACGAACGCGTCGACTTCGTCGCCGTCGCCGTACTGCAGGAGGAGGTTGTAGTACGTCATGCAGACGATGGGGACGTCGACGTCGAGGTCGCGCACGAGGTCGAGGTAGCGCGCGGGCGTCATCCCGGCGTCGAGCGCACGCCGGATGCCCTCCTGGATCGTCGGGCCGTCCGCGATCGGCTCGCTGAACGGGAGACCGAGTTCGATCACGTCCGCGCCGCCCGCGACGAGCGCCTCGACGTACGTTTTCGTGGCGTCGGCGCTCGGGTCGCCCGCGACGACGTACGGCACGAGCGCGGGGCCGTCCGCGAAGGCCGCGGTGACGTCGTCGGCGCTCACGCGCGGAACACCTCCATGTCCGGAGCCTCGGGAAGATCGCGTTTCTCGGACTCCTCGATGACGGTGTCGAGGTCCTTATCGCCGCGTCCGGAGACGTTCACGATCACGGGACCACCCCCGTCGTAGTGCTCCAAGTAGGCGATGGCGTGACTCGACTCGAGGGCGGGAATGATCCCCTCCTCTCGACTGAGGCGGTGGAACGCCGCGAGCGCCGCGTCGTCGTCGACGTTCACGGGCGTCACGCGCTCCGTGTCGACGAGATGTGCGAGTTCGGGACCCACGCCCGCGTAGTCGAGGCCGGCGGAGACGGAGTGGGACTCGACGATCTGGCCCTCCTCCGTCTGAAGGAGTTTCGTTTTCGCGCCGTGGAGCACGCCCACGGTGCCGGTGCCGAGGCTCGCGGAGTTCGGCGCG
>Ga0207754_100595_pt1 | contig 12590 bp, 12 predicted proteins | sample A23E1SouthBayCA_FD_187728 | JGI IMG/M metagenome (GOLD analysis project Ga0207754, IMG submission 187728) | Aerobic enrichment media microbial communities from Eden Landing Ponds, California, USA - A23 E1 (SPAdes) | ecosystem: Environmental > Aquatic > Marine > Unclassified | place: Emeryville... | reverse complement strand
GTCTACGGCTTCGAGGACGACGAGCCGGTCCGCATGGACAACCCCGACCGCAAGGACGATCGGGCACGCGTCGTCGAGGAGTCCGACCGCCTCGTCAGCTTCGTCGACACCGTCGGCCACGAGCCGTGGCTTCGGACGACGATTCGGGGGCTCGTCGGCCAGAAGCTCGACTACGGCCTGCTGACCGTGGCGGCCGACGACGGACCGACAAAGACGACCAGAGAGCACCTTGGCATCCTGCTCGCGACGGAGCTGCCGACGATCGTCGCCATCACGAAGGCCGACCTCGTCGACGACCAGCGCGTCGCCGAGGTCGAGCGGGAGGTCGAACGGGCGCTGCGAGACGTGGACAAGACCCCGTTGCGCGTCGAGCGCCACGGCGTCGACGCCGCGATCGAAGAGATCTCCGAGACCGTCGTTCCCGTCGTGACGACGAGTGCGGTCACGATGGACGGGATCGACCAGCTCGACGCGATGTTCGAGCGTCTCCCCAAGACTGCCGGCGAGAGCGGCGCGTTCCGGATGTACGTCGATCGCAGCTACAACGTCCAGGGCGTCGGCGCGGTCGCCTCCGGGACGATCAAGTCGGGAACGGTCGAGGCCGGCGACGAGTTGCTGCTGGGACCGATGCCCGACGGCACCTTCCGCGAGGTCGAAGTCCGATCGATCGAGATGCACTACCACCGCGTCGACGAGGCCAAAGCCGGCCGCATCGTCGGCATCGCACTCAAGGGCGTCACGGAGCCCGCCCTCGAACGCGGGATGGTGTTGCTGCCCCGCGACGCCGACCCGGACCCGGTCAGGGAGTTCGAGGCGGAGGTGATGGTGCTCAACCACCCGACGCGGATCGGCGACGGCTACGAGCCGGTCGTCCACGTCGAGACGATCAGCGAGGCCGCCCAGTTCTTCCCGACCGACGGCCAGCTGTTGCCCGGCGACAGCGGCGAGGCCACGGTCCGCTTCAAGTTCCGCTCGTACCTCGTCGAGGAAGGCCAGCGGTTCGTCTTCCGCGAAGGCCGATCGAAAGGTGTCGGGACGATCACCAGCGTCGAGACGGACGACTGACGGCGGCCGGCGAGTTCGGCGTGAGGTGGGGTGGAGAGTGAGAGGAAGTTTCGAGTGCTTTCGAGAGTGAGGGTGGTGGGGGTGGAGTGGTAGGGTTAGGTGGAGTGGTAGGGAGAGAGGAGATTTCGAGTGCTTTTCACTGTGTAGATGGGGGCACCGTGGGGGCGGGCTCGCTGTCAGGAGTCGCCGGCCACGTCTTCGATGTCCTCGCGGGTGTCGAAGACCAGTTCCGGATCGAGATCGTCGAGTTCGAACTCGTAGTACTGGCCGCCGCTGAGGCCCTCGTTGCGTTCGTAGCGCTTGAGGAAGCCGAGCATCCGCAGGTCAGAGAGGTGGCTGTGGACGCTCCGGACGGTCGTCAGCGGTTCGTTCGCCCACGATTCGGCGACGTTCTGGTAGAGCTCGTAGATCTCTTTCGCACGTGCGGGCGTCTCGCCGTCGTCTTCGAGATGGGCCAGCGTCTCCAGCACCAGCTGTGCGTGGGTCGTCTGGTCGCGGATCTTGTCGCTGAGACGCCCGCGCTGGACGCGCTCGCGGGCGCGTTCGATGTGTTCGTCGGTCACCCGAAACTCGCCCTGGTTCTCGGCGACCTCCGCTCCGACGCGTAGCAGGTCGATCGCCTGCCGGGCGTTCCCCATGTCGCGAGCGGCCAGTGCTGCGGCCATCGCGATCGCCGACGAGTCGTAGCCGTCGTCTTTCAGTGCGTTCTCCGCGCGTTCTTCGAGAATCGCGCGGAGTTCGTCGGCGGAGTACGGCGAGAAGGAGATTTCCGTCTCCATCAGCGTGTCTTTGACCTTCGCCGAGAGCTGCTGGCGGAAGGTGTAGTTGTTCGAGATGCCGATGACGCCCACGCGCGAGTCGGTGATGTGGCCGATCGAACGCGCTCGCGGGAGCTCGTACAGCAGCGTGTCCACGTCGTCGAGGTGATCGATCTCGTCGAAGACCACCAGGTGAGTCCCGCCGGTCGTGTCGAGTTCCTCGTACAGCGCTCCGAAGGCGTCGCCGGTCCCGAGCCCGCGCTTGGGGAACGTCTCCCCGTCCGGCCCGCGGAGGTCGTTGACGAGTGCGCGCACGACCATGAACACCGTCTTGCCGTTGCAGTTTTGCTCGTGAACGTGGAGTGCGTCGGCCTCCGGACGCTGCTGGATCTCTTCGGTCAGCGCGTCCATCATGAAGTTCGTTACTGCCGTCTTCCCGAGGCCGGCTTTCCCGTAGAGGAAGATGTTCTGGGGACTCCGGCCGAACAGCACGTCTTTGAGCGCGTTGCGGTACTCCTCGATCTCTTCGTCGCGTTCGAGGATCTCGTCGGGCTGGTAGTCCTCGGTCAGGACACTTTTGTCTGCGAAGATAGTGTCCGTAATCGCGTCGAAGGGACCACCCATCGTTAGTTCGGTCAAACCGTGGCCACCACATAAACCTTACTTCACGTGTTTCTCTTGTTTCTCGTGCTTCAGGTGGTGACAGCGTGGTGACGACTTTCGTTTCCGATGTCGTCTGTACCTGTGTGAAGCCCGCATATGTCTTTCTCTCGCTTTTTCGTCGCCCCGTTCTCACGTGAAAGCACTCGAAAGCTACTCTCACTCTGTGGTCGACTGGCTCTCGGCACGACGGGCACGGAGCCGTCGACGGCCAGAACTGTCGACCACGACTTACCGACGACCACGACCTGTCAGCGCTGTCCTCACACTCACCCGCTCGCTGCTGCGCTGTCCTCACACACCCGCACTCGCTGCTCCGCTGCCCCCCACCCCTCATTCGTACCGAAAGCACTCGAAATCTCCTCTCACTCTCTTCTGACCCGCCCGTTCGCCGTCTCGATTGCTCTCCAGAGTAGATTTCGAGTGCTTTCCACACGACTGCGCCGTCCTGCCGGGTGGGGAGAGTACGTTTCGTGTGCTTCCCGACAACGACTAGCACGCAGCGACGGAGGCCGATCGAGAGGGCTCGCCTCACCGCCAGCCACCGGGCCGATCAGTCCGTCGCCCGGTACTGCCCGTCTTCTGCAGACACCAGCCCGAACGTCTCCGCCCAGCCGAGCAACCGCTCTACCCGTTCGTGCCACTCGGCCTCCCAGTCTTCGTGGCGGTTCCGTTCCCACCGGGGAATCTCCTCTCGGATGGCAGTAAAGACCGCTTCGGGCGTCCGTGGCTCCGTCGCCACACACTCCAGCACTTCTCTGGCACCGAAGACCCGCTCCCGGAAGGCGGTCGACAGTTCCTCGTCGCTCGGCGCGTCACGCACCCGGTGGAATCCGCGGTCAGTCTCGGCGACGAGGCCCAGCGCCTGCATGAACGTCAGGTACTCCCGCGCTTCGTCTCGCGACGTGACCGCAGTTCCGTCCCGCACCCGCGTACAGCAGTCCTCGACGCTGCCGGGGACCAGCGGGAGCGTCCCGGCGGCCTCTCTGAGGAAGCCGACGGCACGGACCGGCGGGACGACCTTGAACCGAACCTCGGGCATCGTTCAGAGTCCGAAGCTCTCGGCCAGCACGTCCTCGTGGGTGTCGCCGAAGACGTGGGTGTCGCCGCCGACCACGTCGACGGTCACCTGGGCCGGCGCGAACACTTCGACTGGGAGCTCGCTGAAGTCCCAGTCGGCGTCGTCGAAGGTCTCGGCCAGCGGCGTCCCGTACTCCTCGCCCGCGATCGAGGTGACCTCCTCGAAGCGGTCGAACTCCTCTTCGACGGTGAGGTGAACCTGTCCGCCGTAGGCCAGCGCGTCGGTCGTCCGTGCGATGGCGGCCGCCTCGCTGTCGGCGACAGGTGCGACCGGCGCGGAGCCGGTCGCCGAGAGGATCGAGATGGGATCGTACCCCAGCTCGGACAACCGGAACGCCGCCAGCTCGGCGGCCCGCGCGGCGGCGACGACGCTGCCAGTGACGCTGGCCGTCGCGTAGACCGGGAGGAAGACGGCCGTCTCGGGAACGCCGGTCCGCTCGGCGACGTGGCTGGCCACGTCCTGTTCCGGTAGCTCGTCGGCCTCGATCGTCAACACGGCGAAGTCGGCGGCGTCGTGATAGCCCACGCGGCTGTAGATCTCTTCTTCGGCCACCAGCGCGCGGGCGGGGCCGCTACCCAGCCCCTCGAAGCCGTCGACGCTGAGTTCCCAGCCGCCTTTCTGGGAGCACAGCAGCCCCAGTGCGGGGTGGTCGGTCGACAGTTCGACGTGGGTCAGCGGCGCGCCCGCGACGCTCGACAGCTTCGTCTGGACGGTCGCCAGTCCGGCCGTCTGGATCTCGGTCGCGAGCAGTCCCGCCTCGACGGCACCGGGGACGTCGACACCGAAATCGAGCACCGCGGCGTCGCCCTCCAGCGCGTGGACGGCGATCGTCAGTTCGTCGGCGAAGTCGATGGCCTCGTCGACGAGCTCCGTCGCCATCCGATTGAGACTCTCCATACCCACCGCTTGGCTCTCCCTGCCCTAAGGCTGTTCGTGTTCGATCGGTGTACTCACGTCACGACGAGATAGATGCCCGCCGCGGCAAGGACGAGTCCGGCGACGCGTCCCAGCGTCTCGTTGATCTGGACCTCGTCGCCGCCGGCACCCAGATAGAGGTACCGCTGCTGGAGCTTCCCCATCGCCACTGGCTTGATCGCCCAGACGACGCCGAGTACCACGCAAAACGCCCCGAACGCGACGGTCAGCCACGATTGCATGCCCACACGTGTGTCGGCCTGTGTGAAATCAGTCGCGGTCGCTCCGGGCCGCCCGCCCGAGGTGCTCCTCGACGGCGGTCACCTTGTCGGCGGCCGCCTGGTCGACGGTCCGCTTGTCGTCGATCTTCAGGAAGGTCTCGACGCGATCGGCCTCGACTGCCTCGTGGGCGGCGTGGGCCGCGTCGAACAACTCCTTGCCGTCCTGGGCTTCGATGATCGTGCCCATCGGCGTCGTCTCGTAGGACACGTCGAACGGCTCCAGCGCGGCGACGGCGTCGGCGACGTACGACGCCATGCTCTCTTCGACGACCGGTGCGACCGAGAGGAACGCGATACAGGTCATGCTGGTAGCTGACGGTTCGACGCACCGCCCCTTAGATCACGCGGTGGCACCACTCTTCGCGACCGCGGAAAGATCACCACGTGACTGCGGCATGGCCACCACGCGACCGCGGGAGGAGGGGTACCGTTCGGAACGAGGAAAACACCCGCTGACACCGTCGCCGTCTCAGCCCGTCTCCGTGTCAGCGTCACTGATTCCGTTCGTCTCCGTGTCAGCGTCGCCGGCTCAGCCCGTCTCCGTGTTTTTCTCGACTCTATACGACCTCAGTCAGTGACGTGTGGCTGCTGTATCGACGGCCCGTACCGTTCCAATAAGTATAGGTTATTGGGCACGAAAGTCGGCTCCGTGAGGGGTGTCTCAGACGACGTTTCGGTGCTCGTCCTCGAAGACGAGACCGAGCTACTGGAGGCGTACGTCAACGGGCTCGAAGACGAGTACGACGTGTACGCAGCCGAGACCGCGGCGACCGCGACGGACCACGTGGACGGTCTCGGCGACGACCTCGACGTGGCCCTCCTCGATCGCCGGCTCCCCGAGCGGTCCGGCGACGACGTTCTGCGGTACATCCAGTCGGCACCCATCGACTGTCGAACGGCCATGGTGACCGCCGTCGACCCGTCGCTCGACATCATCGACATGGGGTTCGACGACTACGTGGTCAAACCGGTCACGCCGTCCGACCTTCGGGCGGTGATCGATCGACTGTTGACACTCGAAGCGTACGACGAAATCTACCAGACGCTGAGCGAGAAACGCGTCAAACGGAGCGTCCTCGCGGCCGAACTGTCTCGGACGGAACTCGAACGCAGCGAGGAGTTCGCCGCGCTCCAGTCCGAGATTGCCGATCTCGAAGCCCAACTCGAATCGATCGAGTCGGAGATCGACGACGAGGCCCTCCCGCACTGATCGCGCCGATCAGGTCGGCGGGCTGGAGATCTCGTCGTTCATGTCGAGTCGGCGGTTGTGGACCGCTTCGCCCGACCGTCCGTCGAAGAGGTGAATCGTCTCTTCGGGAATCGAGACGGTGACACGATCACCGGCGGCGGCCTGCTGGAGGCCGTCGATCGTCGCGATGAACGTCTCGCCCTCCGGTGCGCTCTCGAACCGGAGGTACACCGTGTTCTCGTCGCCCATCGGCTCGACGACCTCGACGACCGCCGAGTAGGTGTGACTGCCCGATTCGTCGGTCCCCACGTCGATGTCCTCGGGGCGGACACCGAGCGTGACGTTTCGGGTCTCGCCCACGTCGTCGAGCGTCGACTGTGAGAGGGGATATTCGAACCGCGAGCCGACGAGCGTGTCGCCGTCCCGCTCCATGTCGAAGAAGTTCATCGACGGATCGCCGATGAAGCCGGCGACGAACTGGTTGGCCGGCTCGTGGTAACACTCCAGTGGCGTCGCCACCTGCTGGAGCTTCCCGTCGTTGAGGATGGCGATACGGTCGCCCATCGTCATCGCCTCGGTCTGGTCGTGGGTGACGTACATCGTCGTCACGTCCAGCTCGGACTGCAAGCGCTGGAGCTCCGTCCGCATCTGGGAGCGCAGCTTGGCGTCGAGGTTGCTCAGCGGCTCGTCCATCAGGAACACCTCCGGATCTCGGACGATCGCCCGACCGAGCGCGACGCGCTGTTGCTGGCCACCAGAGAGCTCCGAGGGTTTGCGATCCAGCAGCTCCGCGATCCCCATCGTCTCTGCGGCGTCGTGGACCCGCTCTTCGATCTCGTCGTCCGGGAGCGTCGTCGACTCCTCCAGGCCGAACGCCATGTTCTCCGCCACGGTCATGTGGGGGTACAGCGCGTACGACTGGAACACCATCGCGATGTCGCGATTCTGTGGCTTCACGTCGTTGACGACCTGTCCGTCGAGACGGATGTTGCCGCTGGTCACCGTCTCCAGCCCGGCGACCATCCGCAGGGTCGTCGACTTGCCACAACCGGAGGGGCCGACGACGACGATGAACTCGCCGTCGTCCATCTGGATGTCGACGCCGTCGACTGCGACGATCTCGCCTTCGTCACCGTCCTGGAACACCTTCGTCAGTCGGTCGAGTTCGAGCGTTCCCATCCTATCGCCCTCCGGAAGCGACGGTACAGTTCTCGTGCGATACGTCTCGTCGACTGTGTGACTGATGTCGAATCATGAGTTCCTGCTGGCTGGTGCGTCGGGTCATGTCGCCACCCCTTCGGCGAACTCCTCGCCGAACATGATGTACACCGCGAGCGTCGGCAGGGCGGCGATGAACGCACCCGCCATCCGAAGCGCGAAGTCCTGTCCTTCGAGTGACTGTCCCAGGCCCGCGAGGATCAGCACGATCGGTGCGGCCGTACTGGACTCGGTCTGGACCAACACGAGCGTGAACAGCAGGTCGTTCCAGATCTGGGTGAACTGATAGATCAGAACGACGGCGAACATCGGCCCCGACAGCGGGAGGACGATCCGGCGATAGACGCGCCGGATCGACGCGCCGTCGAGCCGTGCCGCTTCGATCATCTCCTCGCTCATGTTCTTGTAGTACGATCGGAACAGCACCGTACAGATCGGGAGCCCGTAGGCGACGTGTGTGACGATGAGCTCGACGACACCGGTGTAGTCCGAGCTGATCCCGAGTGCCCACACGAAGCCGAGTGCCTCCTGCAGTGGTATCATCGACCAGAACTGCGAGAGCGGCACGAGCACGGCCTGGTAGGGGATGAAGATCCCCGCGACGAACAGCGCGAGGATCGGTGCCTTGTACTTGGGCTTCCAGTTCGACTGCGTGATGCCGTAGGCCGCGAAGCTCCCCAGCAGCGCCGAGATGACCGTCGCCGGCACCGCGTACAGCGCGCTGTTGATCAGTCCGCGCGCGAGCGCGTCGAACGCGGCCTGCCACTTCGCGAGCGTGAACACCTCCGGCGTCGGCGGTGCGAACGGGAGCGTCCCGCTGACGCCGGAGCTGGTCTTGAACGAGGTGACCAGTCCCGACTCGATCGGGATCAGGAAGAACGCCAGGATCGCGAGCAGCCCGAGGTACAGCGCGACGCGGTAGGCGTCGATCTCCGCGAGCAGTCCCGCTGGCTGGTCCGATCCCGTCGCCGATACAGCGCCACCGTCCGTCCGTGTCTCGTCGCTCATAGGTGTCCCTCCTTGTACTGGTAGTAGAGGTACGGGCCGACGATGCTCAGTGCCATCAGGAACAGCATGATCGCGATCGCCGACGAGTACGCCCAGTTGAGGTTCGCGTACGCCTCACGGACCATCTTGGTCGCGAGGATGTCGGCCCCGTTCGGTGGTCGGTAACCGCCGACCAGCGAATACAGGAAGTCGAAGGCCTTCAGCGCGAACACCATCAGGACGACCGAGGCGCTGATCGTCGATCCCTTCAGCTGTGGGATGATGACGCGCCAGTACATCCGCAGCGTCGACGCGCCGTCGACCTTGGCCGCCTCGTAGTGCTCGTCCGGAATCGCACGCAACCCGGCGAGGTAGACGACCATCGCGTAGCCCGCGAACTGCCACATCAGCGCGAACACGACCGCCCAGAGAACGATATCCGGGCTGCCGATCCAGTCGACTCGATCGAGGCCGATCGACGTGAGCACGATGTTGATGACGCCGTTGTTGAAGTTGTACATCCACGCCCAGAACTGGGCGGTCACCACGAACGAGAGGCTCATCGGGAGCAGGTAGATCGTCCGGAAGGTGTTCTCGAATCGGATGTTCCGGTCGATCAGGATCGCGAGCCCCAGCCCGATCGCCAGTGTCACGAGCGTGAACGCGATCAGGAGCACGAACGTGTTGACCGCGGCGTCGACGAAGCCGCTGTCGCCCAGCGCTCGGGCGTACATCTCCAGGTCCAGATCGCTGTAGTCCGGCGTTCCGAACCCCTGGAAGTCCGTCAGCGAGATCATGACGTTCCAGATGATCGCGCCGTAGACGAACAGCCCCACCAGCAGGAACGGTGGGAGCCAGAACTGCGAGGACTCGACGAAGTCGCTGCCGAACCGCTCGTTCAGCCTGGCGATCGGCCTGAATCCGGTCTGCTGTTGCTCTTCGACGACCCCGCCGTCGGTGACTGCGTCGCCACTCTCCTCGGTGTCGTCGTTATGCAATGCCATGTCTCTCACCACCTGTCGAAACCGCCGAAATCCGGTCGCTCATTGGACCGGGATCAGTTGGAAACCGCGTCGATGAAGCCGCTGGTCGCCGCCTCGACGTTGTACGGTCCCGAGAACTCGCTGGAGATCACGTCGTTCAGCGTCGACATCGTCTCGGAGTCGACGCCCAGACCGTGCTGGAGGTTCGGGGGCCGCTCCTCGGCGTTGGCGAAGTCCTCCTGGGTCTCCTGGAGGTACGGACCGAACGCGCTCATGTCCACGTCCGTCCGGGTCGGGATCGATCCCTTGTACTGGTTGAACGCGACCTGTGCGGCCTCGCTCCCGGCGAAGGCCATGAACTTGTCCGTCTTCTCCGGGGTCGGGTTGTTCGACGGGTAGAGGAACGAGTCGAAGTGGAGCATGTACATCCCCTCGGAGCCGGGGAACGTCTTGAAGCCCCAGTCCTCGTCGTACTCGAAGTCCTCGGCGTTGCGGAAGGCACCGGCCGCCCAGTTACCCTGGTGGATGAAGGCAGCGTTGCCCTCGATGATGTTCTGGTTGGACTCCGTCAGACCGATCGAGGACGCGTCGTCGTTGATGTAGTTCTCGAGGATCTCGGCGACCGACTCGAAGGCCGACTGAACGGCGGCCTCGTCGGGACTGCCCTCGATGAAGTTCATGTACGGGTCGTATCCTTCCTTGCCGAGCATGGTCGACGCCCACAGCTGGGTCGTCGTCCAGGTCCCACTCATACCGTGGGTCATCGGCACCGCGTCGGTCTCGGTCGAGACTGTCTCCAGTGCGTCGATCAGGGCCGAGACGCTTGTCAGCGAATCGGGATCGACGCCCGCCTCCTCGACGACCGAGGTGTTGTAGAACAGGCAGTTCAGTCGGTGGGAACCCAGTGGCACGGCTCGGAACGCACCGTTGTACTGGTGGAGTTCGACTGCTTCCTCGACCATCACGTCCTCGAAGCCCTCTGCTTCCCACACGCTGTCGGCCTCGCCCAGCACGCCCTCGTAGCGCTGGAGGTTCTTGCCGGGCCAGTTGGCGAAGGAACTCGGCGGATTGTTGTTCTGCAGCCGGTTGGCGACGACTGCGTCGAGGTTCTGGTTCCCGCCCCCACCGATGGGGTTGAACTCGTGTTCCATGTCGGGGTACTCCTCTTCGAACGCCTCGACGAGTGCCTCGGCCGCCGCTGCACCGTCGCCGCCAGTCCAGCCGTGAAGCACTTCGAGTGGCTCTCCGCTGCTGTCGCCGCCGTCGCCGCCGTCACTGCCGTCGGTGTTCTCACTGCCGCCGTCGCCGCCGTCACTGCCGTCGCCGCCGTCGCCACCGCCGTCCCCGCTACAGCCAGCGAGGCCGATCAGTGTTGCCGCTCCTGTCGCTTCAACGAACCGCCGCCGCGAAAGTCGGTCACTATCGTCAGTCATGGTACTCCATGGTAGGGAATGATCGATTGCCATATATAGCTATCCCTCTGAACGAAACTATTCTTACTGAAATTTTATTACTTAGTTCTGTTTACTATGGCGAACAAACTGTGTGTCGGTAGCCCGTCCGAACGATCGCAGACCGATGGGCATACGGCGGTCCACACGGTGATCGTACCCATGCGCCCCTCGACGACCGCCGCAACGTACCCCATCGCCGGCGACGCGCGTGAGCGGCCGCTGCTCGCCGTGTGGCTGTCGCTCGCTCTCTCGTTCGTCGTCCCAGTCGTCCCACTGCTCCCGGTCGTCGGCTACGTCGTCCGTGCCCTGACGGCCAGCGAACGCGGTGACGCTCTTCCCCCGTTTCTCGCGGACGGTCGAACGCTCCTCCGACAGTCCGTCGGCGGGTCGGTCCTCTGTGTGTTCTTCCTCGGACTGCCCCTCGCCGCCCTGCTCGTAACCGTGTACGGCGTCGTCACGCTGGACGCCAGCGCGGGCGACCTTCCGACAGGTCGTATCCTCGCCGGTTCGACGGCGACGCTGTTCGTCGGCCTGCTGGGGCTCTACTTGCTCCCGATCGCGCTGACGGTGTACGGCCAGACGGAGTCGCTCCGGCAGGCGTTCTCGATCGCGCCGTTTCGGTCGATCGGTGGCCACGGCGCGTACTTCTTCGGCTGGACGCTCGGGTTCGTCGCGCTCACTGTCACGCTCGGCATCGGGGGCTCGCTCCTCACGTTCTCCCGCGTCGGGCCGCTCCTCGGGACGCTCGTCTTCGCCTACGGAGCCCTCGTCACCGCGTACCTGTGGGGGCGTGCGATCGCCCGCGCACGCCGACGCTGATCGCCGACACACGACGACAGAGAATTTCTCTATAGTGAACGGACTGCCGGCCGACGCCGTCACGGCCCCGCTCCCGGGGCCGCCCGGGGACGACACGCGTCCCGCTGAACCGACTCTCTTCGATGCGGAGGTGCCCAGCGAAGCCACGGACGATCACGGATGCCGGTCGACGGCGCTCACCACTCACGTCCGCGGACCGCACGCGGCGGGCACTCGGAAGCGAGCGACACGCACAGCGGTCGCTCGCTGTATAGCGTTCGAGAGGAGTGCGGTGGGGGGAATTTGAACCCGGAGCAGACGTGCTCACTTCGTTGCGCGCGACTGCTGTGGTTCAAATCCCTTGTCCCGATTGCTGGCGCTCACGAGTTTGTTCGCGCCAGAACAATGCGGTGGGGGGGATTTGAACCTCGGTCAGAGCAACGCTCTTCCCTGCTTCAAATCCCCGTCCACACTCACGTTCACTCGGAAGCGAGCGACACGCACAGCGGTCGCTCGCTGTATAGCGTTCGAGAGAAATGCGGTGGGGGGGATTTGAACCCCCGTTAGGACCGTGGCAGGGTCCTGTGATACCACTACACTACCACCGCGGTGAGTGCATTTTGATTTGGTGGGGGTGAAGGATAAAAGCCTTCCGAATCGGAGCCAAAACCGTGGGAGGGCGACCCGAGTGAGAGAATACCACGTACAGGCCATCTAGGGCCGTGTGAACGCTTCTCATCGCGCGCGTGAAGCGGACTCTTTTTAAGGATGGCTGGGGGAGTAATCGGCACAGTCTAGTGGCGCGACGTGGAAGCGTTCCGGTATGACGACTAGCGTACTCGTGCCGTCTTCCCTCGTCCGGGAAGCCGAGGACAGACGCGAGGCGACTCGCAAGCTGGGATACGTGGCCCGCGCGGCCGTCGTGTTCCGGGTCGATCGGCTGACGGTCTTCCCCGATCCAGCGGGAGCGGGGAAGTGGGAAGACGGGTTCGTCGAAACCGTCTTGCGGTACGCCGCGACGCCGCCGTACCTCCGAAAGGAGGTCTGGGGCAAGCGGGACGAACTGGAGTACGTCGGCGTCTTGCCGCCGCTCCGCGTCCGCTCACAGACCGGCTCCGGATCCGAGGGTTCGGGGTCGTTAAGACAGGGAATCGTGACCGAGGTCGGAGCTGATGGGCGCGTTCGGGTCAATTGCGGACTG
>Ga0207754_100592_pt1 | contig 12617 bp, 13 predicted proteins | sample A23E1SouthBayCA_FD_187728 | JGI IMG/M metagenome (GOLD analysis project Ga0207754, IMG submission 187728) | Aerobic enrichment media microbial communities from Eden Landing Ponds, California, USA - A23 E1 (SPAdes) | ecosystem: Environmental > Aquatic > Marine > Unclassified | place: Emeryville... | reverse complement strand
TGGATCGCCAGCCTGCCGAGCCCGACGTTCGGTGAAACGGGGCCGTATCCGTTCAGTCTCGAACCACTCCCGATTCCACCGGGCCACCCCGAGAGCGAATCCCCGCTCACTGAGCGTGAAGAGGCGCAGTTCACTGAGACCCTCTCCTCGATGCACGAGGACATCAGTGACGAACACGGCGTGCCGGCCGCAACAGACGCCTCAACAACGAGACCACCTACCGACGTACACGAGGTGCTCGATATCGCGAGCGACGACTTGGACGTCGCGATTGCGAAGGTGGTTCGGAGTCTCCAGCTTCGAGAGGGCTGCCGTGAAGAGAACGGCTGGGTGGCTGTCGAAGCAGTTGACGACGAACTCAGACGACTCTTTGACGACGTCGAAGCCGAGCCGCCATCGTATGATGCACTCGCGGACATCCGAGAACGATCACGATACCTCGATACGACCGTCGATATCGACGCTGACGAGCTCCGCATCCGGCTCACTGACGCCGGAGAAGAGGTCGCGACACCCGATACTGGTAGCGTGCAGGCCGCAGGTGGAAGTGCTCACGACGCAGCACTCCGCCAGATCGAAGAAGAGCTTACCGCACTCGGCTTCACCGTCTCGATCCTCGCACAGGATGGCAGCGAGAAACCTGACGCGAGGGCGAGCCACCCCGACGTTGACGACCAATTCGCCATCGAAGTCGAAACGACGACACCCGAGAATCCCGCAAAGGTACTCACGAATCTCCGGAAAGCCCAAGCAGCGGGGGATATCCCGCTGTTTGTCGTTCGACCTGGACACGACGAAACTGAGTGGGCCGAGCGTGTCGACGGCATTCTCACACCACCCGTTCGCACCCTCCAGAACAGTGAGACGCGGTTCTACACGACCGACTCGAATCTCACGTTCAACGGCGGAGCGACCGAAGAAGGCGGGGTGACGGCCGTGCGACCGGCGAACGGCGACGAGAATGGGACCCAGAATATCTGGCAGCGTGATGGCGACGAGATCGTCCTTCGTGATGCCAGCGGAACGGAACACATCTGCCTCCCGTCGCTTGGGAAACTCTCGAAAGACCGTGTGCCAGCCATCTACAGCTACGACCACGCTGCCGAGGAGTACGTCGTATATGAGCACGGTGAGCAACACATTTACGAGACGAAATCGGCGTTCGAGGGCGACTGGGTGCGTATCAAGAAGCCATTCGTCCCCGAAGCCGAACTCCCCGTACCAGACTACACACGTTCGACGTATGGCATCGTTATCCTTCACGATGAGGCGGAATCGGTCGTATATGAAAACGATGAGAAGCGTCCACTCTCGGCAATCACCGACGGGCCGCTCCGTCCGGCATCGCCCGAATCAGCGGCCGCTGACGAACTACCTAGTCAGATCGAACAAGCAGATGAGACTGTCGAGGAAGACCAGGAAGACCAATCGCCACCTTCTTTCGAATCGTTCGTCGACGAATATCTTATCGAAGACGTGGATGGGGCCGTGCCGAAAGATGACGTATTCGGCCTCTACAACGACTGGGCAGAGGCACACGGCATCGATGATCCGCTGAATAAGAGCTGGTTCACACGGAAGCTCAACACCCACATCGAGGTGGACTCCACGAAGAAGCGAATCGACGGGGAACCCGTCTGGCATTACACTGGTGTCCGCATTCGCTCTGAAGAGAGATCAGAGTCATGAAATGGACGTACACGGTCCAATTCCCGATATCATCGCGACATCTCGGGGCCTGTTCCACCCAATCAGAATCATGATTTCAACTCACCAGACTCACAAGTCGAGAATCACCCGACAGCGGTATGTTCCACCCAAATTCTCAATGGGTGGAACACCAACGAACCGACCGAAATGGGTGGAACACACTCACGTCCAGGGATTTTCAACCAGATATAGCGGGTGTTCCACCCAACAACCAACTAGGATAGAACGGGGGGTCCCCGTTGGGACCAAGGGATTGGATCGAGACGTAGAGCAGCGTGAAGTCTGTGCTGGCTCAGAGCCAGTGAGAGCCATGCGAGGTACTGTGTGAGGATGAGTGAGATTAGTATCGACGAACCGGAGCAGATCCCGGAGACGTTGCTCGAACGCGACCAATGGGTGTGCTGGCGAGAAGAGGAACGAGACGGCAAACCGACGAAGATTCCGGTGACACCAGGAGCTGGTGGGTTCGCGTCATCAACCGAGTCAGAGACCTGGGCGAGTTTCGAGACAGCACTCGACTACACCGAGACAGAGCACGCCGATGGCATCGGGTTCGTGTTTACTGACGACGATCCCATCGTCGGCGTCGATCTGGACGACTGCCGCGATCCCGAGACAGACGACGTCGACGACGCAGCGCTGGACATCATTGAGCGACTCGACTCCTATACGGAGATATCTCCATCCGGCACCGGCTATCACGTCCTGATTACCGGCACACTCCCAGACGGGCGGAACCGGCGCGGAAGCATCGAACTGTACGACACAGCACGCTTTTTCACCGTCACTGGCGACCACGTCGACCGGACACCCACTCGCGTTGCACGCCGGCAGGACGCGCTCACAGCGATTCATCGTGAGTACGTCCAGGAGGCCGAGTGTGACACAGCACCCGAGTCCGAGCAGCGTGATGGCACTGACGACCGGTCACCGACGACTGATGCGGTCGACGCCGTCGTTGACGTCGACCTCGAAGACGAGGACCTCCTCGAGAAAGCACGAAACGCATCGAACGGCGAGAAATTCGAGCGCCTCTGGAACGGAAACACGGTCAGCTATGACAGCCAGTCGGAAGCCGACATGGCACTGTGCTGTTTGCTGGCGTTCTGGACCGGTGGTGACCGGAGGCAGATGGATCAACTGTTCCGCCAGTCGGGACTCCACCGCGAGAAGTGGGACGAGGTTCACTACGCTGACGGGTCGACGTACGGCGAGAAGACCATCGAGCGAGCGATTGCGACCACGTCGGAGTTCTACGACCCGGACGCCGGCGACGACGCCGCAGATCCCCACGGTCCACCTGACGGGGTCGCAACTGGCGGGACGCCTGACGAGGCAGACCGGAGTCGTGCGTATCTGGCGGAGAAAAACCGCTTGTTGAGCGAGCGCGTCGACGAACTCGAGGCAACACTCGAACAGAAGACTGAGCGGATCGAGACCCTCGAAGCAGAAATTGAGCGACTCACCGACGAACTCGGGGCCCGTGACCAGGAGACTGCGCAATCCCACAAGGAAGACTCCGGTACGGGGGACGAGACCGATGATGACCCAGAGTCAGCCTCTTTGTTGAGTCGATTCTTCAGTGGTCGGTCCGAGTAGTGACGCCGCTTCACCGCCATCCGAAAACCTCTCTCGAGCGTTCAGGTTCCGCGAGCCAAGAAGTTTAACCAACAGACTCGCTTTATCGCGCTATTTGTTGGTTAACTGCGCGCAATCTCGCCGCAAAACGGGGCTACCGTAGGATACAGCAGTTCAGGAAACTATTCCCTGAAGTAAGAACTATATCCTTCGCTCTACAAGCCCACGTATGTCCGAGACAGACGCCGCCGATGGGCCGCCCCCCTTCGAGGAGCCGTTCAGCAGCGACGACGTCGAACAGCGCATCTACGGCACCATCCTGCAGACCCGCGAGCCGACGACGGCAAGCGCCTTCGCCGACAGCGCCGACTGTGACCCCAAGACCGCCCGGAAGTATCTGGGCTGGTTCGACGACCTCGGCATCGTCACCCGGCACGACGGCCATCCGGCCACCTACGAGCGCAACGACGCGTACTTCGAGTGGCGACGCATCAACCAGCTTGCAGCTGACCATTCCGTCGAGGACCTGCAGGATCGCGTTCGTGAGCTGACGACGCGCATCACCGAGTATGAGGAGGCATACGATGCCGCGTCGCCGGCCGCCGTCGACGCCGTCGCCGCCGCGGAGGGCAGCGACGAGCGGACCATCGACGACGTGTACGGCGACCTCGGTGACTGGGCGACCGCCCGCGAGGAGCGAGACCGCTACGAACGCGCACGCCAGCAACGCACGGATGGCGAGCGCGACCAGGCGTCCGGGTAGCCCGCTCGGTGGCGCCACCGACAGGCGATGGCGGGAGCCCTGCCCCCATCGATCGTCCCATCCTCGAGTTCCTTCAGACACGGCTCCAAGCCACCGGACAGGTCTCCCACGCGGCCATCACGGATGCAAGCGGCCATCTCGAGCTTCAGGTCGTCTTTGCATCGTCATACTACCCAGCGTCCATCGACGACGCAATCCTGACCGTCCGCTGGTACACGAACGACGACTTCACAATCCACTATAGAGAGGTCCATTCGGAGCACACCTGGGAATGCCGATGGGATCGGCATCCGAACCCCCACAATACGCGCGACCACTTCCATCCCCCGCCCACCGCCCCGACGCCCGGTGACGATGACTCCTGGCCGACCGATCATCGTGCTGTCCTGCGACTCGTCCTCGACGAGATCGAAGACCGGATCGCAGCACTGTGGAACGAATAAGCGACTGCCCCCGCAGTGGCGTTTATGGCGCCGACCAAGGGTGACGGCGCTCAGCGCGATGGGCACCACCACGAGAGTCGCCGTGGTGTCCAGCCTGGTGTCAGCTGAGTGCGGTCACAGGTGAATTCATGTCTACGTTCAATAACTCCGAGACAGCGAGTGCATCGCCGTCAGAAAACCACACGAGCCCACCCCGAGAGACCGAGGACACAAAGCCACAGACATCCTGGCCAGACGATGCAAGCAGCGAGGATGGAACGCCAACGCTCAGGATGGACCAATGTCCGGAGTGTGGGAACCGTCGCTTCGTCTCAAAACTCCTCGTGTACGAGGTCACCGGCTACGACGAGGGCGGCGAGCAAGAATTCCGCCGCCAGCATGTCCGTGCAGAGTTCGAATACACCTGCAGTGAGTGCCAGACGACACTCCGGACGCTTCCCGCAGAGCGCCGCGATTACTACGACGAAGTCGCGGTCCTCGAAACAGAACGGCGGGCAGCCCTCCATGATCAACTCCGCCAGCTGGGGAGGCGGGTTTGGCAGCGCCTTGCAGCGCGGACGACGTGGCTGGCACTCGGACTCGTGACACTCGTGACTGGGCTCGTGATCGCACTCTAACAGCCCGAAGGAAGAGAGCTTCCTCGCTATCAAACCTTGCAATCCACTGGAATACGCAGGGTGCCATCGACGGTGGAGAGCTAACCCATCAGCAGCAGGAAAGGTACGGTTTCGGCGTACGTGCCCAGGAAGAGCAGGGCGCAAACGGCGGGGCGAGCTGACTGTCCGTGTTCGTCGTTCGCGCCCGCAAAGGGGCGAGGCGCGCTCGAAGCGCGTCCAGAGCGTGAGTTTTCATGACTGGACCCAAGATAATCGACGACACGACAGACGACTACGAACGACTCGAAACCGAACTCGTTGCCCAGGACCGGGATGCGGCCCGGGTCTCGACAGCGGATATCGACGAGCGGAGTGCCCGCCGTCTCGTTGATGAACTCATTGAGGATGATGTGGTGACGCCGGTCCCCGACCACCGCATTCTCGTCCACGAGCCCAGTAGCACGCCCTTCGAGTCGATCACCCAGCTCGCCGTGTTCCATCGCGGCTGGCAGGCCGCCACCGACGCTGACGCGGAGGATGACTGATGCAACAGACGCTCTCCGGGTGTGCGTTCTGCGATTCACCGCCTGATACAGAAATGGGCGAGGCGCATACGTGGGGGAAAGACGAACGGGTGACGCACCCGATCTGTGTCGACTGTGCCGTCCAAGAGCGGCCGGATCCCGAGGAGCGCGATCACCACGCCTGCGACGGCTGTGGGCTCGTCGTCGACGCCCTCGCGGCACTCACGCGCTTCCGTGTGGAACTCGGCCATCTCGAGGGGCCGATCCAGCTGTGTGCGCGATGTAGCCCCCACGGACTCGCAATGTACTGGACGCGCGACCTCGAAGACCACCTAGTCAGGACGCCGGCGGAGTGACCTAACACTCTTTACTGATTCGCTGTAAGCTGTAATCAAGAACAGCCCGTGTCACGCACCTCAAACCGCGCCGACGGCGACATCGTTCGCGACTTTCTCTCGGTCGCCGACCTCCTCGAGGAGCCACAGCTCGCCCAGCTGTACGCGTACCTCACCAGAGAAGACGAGGCGACCGTCCAGGACGTGATGGACGACCTCGAACTCGCCCAGGGGACGGCCTACAGCTACGTCAACCGGCTCGTCGACGCCGGCGTCGTCGACGTCACCGACGACGAGCAGCCACGCAAGTATACCGCCCGTGAGATCGACCTGACCGTGACGGCGGCTGCCGGCGACCGTGAGTACACGATCACGCCGGCGCTCATCGACGCCGTCGGCCGCCGCGAGACGGACGCCGACATCGACACCTACATCGACCGCCACGGCGTCGCCGGCCTCGCGACCGCGCTCACCTACGCGGTCGCCCGCGAACGCGGCGAGGTGACCCACCGGCTGATAGCGGAGGATCTGGACGTCTCGCCGCTGGCTGCGGAGATGATCCTCCAGGCGCTCCGGCCCGTCGTCCACGAACACTACGACATCGAGGAGTCAGGGACGGGACTCGACGAGTTGGACATCGACGGCGACGGCGCTGACGGCCCGTGAGCCGGCTCCACATCGCCGACACCGGCCTGTTCGTCGCGATGGGACAGCCCTCGAACAGCCACTATCAGACCGTTCGGCGGTTCGCTCGCCGGAACGACGTCACCTACCTCCTCCCTGAACGAGTGTACGAAGAGCTGACCGTCGACGATCCGGATGTCAAAAACCGCCCGTCGACACCGCGATCGACGAGGGCTGGGCGACGGTTGCGGCGCCGCTCGAGTTCTCCGAACCGGTCGTCTCGCGGGTGATGGATGGCGTCCAGCGGTACATCGCGAACGCCGACGACCGCCCTGCCAACGAAGTCGAGCGTGCCGACGCCGCCCTCGCCGCCTTAGCTGCCCAGCACCTAAGCGCGGGGACGGCGACCGAGGTGTACATCTACACGACGGATATCGCGGCCGGCGAAGGGGCCGAAACCGTGCTCGCGAGCGAGGGGTACGGTGACTCGGTAACGTTCGTGAACGGCTTTCGGTTCATCGAGGACCTAGTCCCCGGCGACTGCTGACGCTATTCGGGATCGAGGTCACGAGCGTCGAGATCGCCGGCGAGATACTGCTCTCCCGTTCGCGTAATATCGTAGACCCCGTTGCCAAGGTGGACGAGGAGGCCGTATTCGACCAGCGTCTTGCAGCGGGCATTGATGTGTTGACGGGAGAAGCGAACCCGATCACTGTTCGCCATTTCCTTTGGGGTATCGGGGCCGGCTTCAGCAAGATGCTCTAGAATACGGTCATCAGCGCGAGACATCCAGTCGGCGTCAAAGCGCATAATCACTTGTGGTTGCGCCGACGCTATCCCGAACGCGCTAAGTCAAGTAGCAAGTCTTTACGCTTCTATGGTTGACTCCCAACCCTTTAACCGGCTGCCACACTATGCCACAAGCATACAGATGAATTCTCCGGCCAAATCGCGTGATCTGATCGTTGATATTATTGAGACATTAGAAGCGTGTGGGCTCGAAGGTGATTCCTATCAGCTCCACGATTACATCGACATCGACGCCCTCCACCAGATTGTGAATACGTCACAGGGGGATGTAGAGGTACGATTCACGGTTGAGGGCATCCAACTCGCAGTGACGCCGGACGGCGTCAACGTCCTGATTGACGAAACGAAAGAATCGGCGCAGCAGTAATCTGATGACCGCCGCGTGGTGCATCCGACCACCGGCCACGCACACTGATCTACTGCGTGAGCGGTGGAACCACCGACGCTTAGCGACCACGTCTGTTAAATGGTCACCAGATCGTAATATACTGGAATGAATCGGGTGTATCGGGTGGCCAAGCAGTGGTCGGTCGCTGTCCTTGGGTTTGTCCTGCTCTCGCTGACGCTTGGCCGCGCGATTACTGATACCGACGCACCTCTCGCCGATTTTATCGAAGTATCCCTCCCGTTTACTGTCGGCCTTGGACTCATCGGTGGTGGAATTTGGCTGGCACGAACGCACCCAGTCGATCGAATCATTCAGCTTTCAAAATGGCTCCTTGGCGGAGCACTCGTCGGCATGGCTGTCACCTTCTGGGTCCTGTTCATCATCTCGCTCGAACAGGTTGTAGCCGGCGAACCGATTGTGCTCGTTCTCAATGACGTTGGTCTCTTTATGGCTGCTGGAATTCTCCTCGGCTACTATGCGACGGGCCTCGAAGCACGTGAACAGCAGCTCGAACGGTCTGAACAGCGGTTTCGCGCTCTGACCGAGAACTCGTCGTTTGCCGTCATTACGATCGACGAGTCGAGTACGATTCGGTATGCGAACGACGCCGTCGAAGAGCTCTTTGGATATTCGCCAGCGTCACTCACGGGGGAGTCACTGACGACGCTGATGCCCGAGCGATTGCAGGCACCACATCGCGACGCGATGGCGCAGTATCTTTCAGCGGGTGAGCGTTCGCTCGATTGGGCGGGGCTCGAATTGGTTGGTCAACGAGCGAACGGAGAAGAGTTCCCCGTGGAGATTAGCTTCGGCGAGTATGCCGTTGCCGACGAACACCTGTTTACAGGTGTCATTCAGGACGTCTCCGACCGGAAAGCAGCCGAACACCGTCTTCAGCAACACACGACGAAGGTGACCCAACTCCACGAGATCGCCACTGACATCACCGCGGCTGATTCGAGAGCGGCGATCCACCAACGGGCTGCTGACGGCGCTGTCGAGTTGTTCGGTGCAGACGTTGCTCGGGTTGCCGTGGTAGAAGGTGATCAGCTTGTTCCAGCTGCCAGTTCCGGCTCTAATGGCGTCGACACCAGTAATCCGGTTCCGCTGTCGTTTGGGTACGCCGGCCAGAGCTATCAAACCAACAGGGTCCTTCGAGTCGACGATCTCACCGACACGCGGTCGGCAGCCACGTCTACGATTCGCGATGGCGGGGCTGAATCTGACCCCCAGCCACGTGATGATCCCCGAGCGTTGTTGAGTATCCCGCTCGAAGGCTACGGTGTTCTGCAGGTGTTCGCGACGGAGCCGGGTGCGTTCGCCGAACGCGATGAGGACGTCGCAGAGATGCTTGCAACCCACATCGTGACAGCCCTTGAGAGAGTGTCCGCAGAGGCAACGATTCGACGGGAGCGTGACCGCCTCGAGGAGTTCGCCAGTCTCATCTCCCATGACCTTCGAAATCCCCTGAACGTGGCACAGGGTCGCCTGGAGCTCATTCAGATGACTGGCGAGATAGACCACGTCGAAGCCATCGACCGTGCGCTGAATCGGATGGAACGGCTCATCGAGGATATGTTGACACTCGCTCGCGAAGGCGATGCCGTCGGGGAGACGGAACCGGTTGAGCTTCGTGCGATCGCTAATCAAGCTTGGAACAACGTCGCCACGGAATCCGCGGCTCTCGAGATCGAATCGAGTGGCCAGATCGACGCGGACCACAGTCGACTCATTCAGGTGTTCGAGAACCTGTACCGGAACGCAATCGAACACGGCGGCGACGGGGTCACAATTCGCGTCGGTACCTCCAACGGCGGCTTCTTCGTCGAAGATACTGGTCCCGGTATTCCGGCGGATGAACGAGACGACGTCTTCGAGAGCGGGTACACGACCAACGAAGACGGCACCGGGTTCGGGCTCGCGATCGTCAAACGGGTCGTCGAAGCTCACGGGTGGGAGATTACGGTCACAGAGGGCTCTGACGGTGGGGCCCGGTTCGAGGTTTCAGGTACCTAATTCAGTTCAATATTGAGAGCGTGAGCAGATGAATATGAAAGCTTTCGGCCGCTCGACGTCCGGCAGGTTGGCGGGTGTGACAGCGAGCGCCGATATCGGATGATGTGGCGTTCGTGACGGCTCGCGCCGCTCTCCGCACCGCCCGCGCCCGTTCCGGGCTAAAATGCATGTCCTCGACGCCAGCCGATAAGCGCGAAGGGTTAGAGATCCTGCCACTGCGTGACATGGACGGCTACCACGAGAGCGAGGACTGCCCCGACCCCGAGAATGGCGAACGGCACTCCAACACCCTGAGTAGTGTCAAGTACCATCAACTGGCGCAACCCACGATGGAAGTGATAGATCGGTGTGAGCGTCGCGACCGTCTGCAAGTACTCCGGCATCAAGTCCAGCTCCCAAAACACCCCGGAAACGAACATCATCGGTAACGCGATCGCCATACCAAGACTCGTCGCTGCGTCGGACCCCTCAACGAGACTTCCCAGTGTCATTCCGAAGCCGGTGAACGTAATCGCCCCGAGTAGGATCAACCCGATCGCGAGCGGGCCAGGGATAACTGTCACGTCGAAGACCAGATGAGCCACCACCACCATCACGCCCGTGATGAGGAGGGCTAAGACGGCCTGCTGGAGGACGTTCGCAAGAATCCAATCCCGCTTTCGAAGCGGGGTCGCGATCAGCCGTTTGAGCGTCCCATCGCCGCTGAACTCGGCGAGTAGTGCTGGGAGTGTGATGAGTCCGTTGATCATCACCACCGCCGCGATCAATGCGGGGAGATAGTAGTCGACCCCTTCGACGTTCCGACTCCCAAGGTCGTCGCTCACGACAGTCGTCGGGGGTGTTTCAACCCCGATCGCGTTGGAGTTGAACTGGGCGACAACACTCGACAGAATGCCTCGAATCGCGGGGGCCGCCTGGTCATCACTTGCCGACAGGAACACGATTTCGGCTGGCCCCGTCGCGTTCGTTCCGTTCGGCGTCGCGTTCAGCCCTTGACGAATGCGTGCCTGATTCGTCTGATTGATTTGCCCACCGGCACGGGTCATCGTATCGAGAATAACGGACTGACGAGCTTCACGACTTCCAGCACGTACCTTGTCGGCGAATCCGTGGGGAATTACCACGACACGCGTCGCGCCAGCCGATCCGCGTTGCCGGCTCCACTCCGTGATATTGCGCCCGGCGGGAATCGATTGAACCTCTAGTGCCTCGACCCCCTCCAGCGCGTCGATAAACGCCGTCGAGAGGTTTGTGGGGTTCTCGTCTGGTCCGAGGTCGTTGTTCTGGACGTGAAGGGTGAACTCGGCGGCTCCGCCACCGAAGACGGCACTGAAGATGAGAAGCAGGATGACTGGAAAGAGGAACGCAAAGAAGACGGCCTCACGGTTCCGGAGCCAATCCTTCGAGAGTGCGACCAACAGCGGCCAAATTCTGGTCATCGAAGCTCACCACGGTTCCCGACGGTCCCACCAGCGAGTTGGAGGAAGACATCCTCCATCCCAGCGCCAGTGAGTTCGATCGAGTGATCACCCTCGATATCGAGCAACTGCCCGAACGCCTCTTGAGCGTCGTACCGATCTTCGAAAATCCCGACGAGATTGCCTGTATCGTCTTGATACACATCGGTAGCAACAGAGCGAAGCCGTGCTTCGAGTTCCCCGCGTTGGTCTTCTGTTGGGTCCACGACGAGCTTGACATCGCCGCCGTAGGTCTCGACGAGGTCAGCGACCGTATCGACAGCGACGATCTCGCCATCGACCAGCAGTGCGGCACGGTCAGCCAGTTCCTCAACCTCTTCCATGTAGTGGGTCGTCAGCACGACTGTCGTTCCGAGGTCGGTCAGTCGTTCGATCTGCTCCCATGTGGACTGTCTGGCGGCAGGGTCAAGTCCCGTGGTCGGCTCGTCCAAGAAGAGTACGTCCGGGTCACTCACGAGCGCCATTGCGATTCCCGTCCGGCGTTGGTATCCACCGGAGAGGGTAGCAAATCGTGTGTCGGCATACTCGGACAGGTCGAGCCGCTCGAGTATATCGTCCGGGTCACGTCCCTTCTCGTACATCTGTCGAGCGAGCGCTACGTTTTCGTGGACGGTCAGCCGATCAAATGTGTGAAACGACTGTGGAACAACGCCGATCCGTTGCTTGATGGGCCGTGACTCCTCACCCACAGCATAACCCAGCACCCGAGCGACGCCGCTCGTCGGGGTTCGTAGGCACTCAAGAATTTCCACTGTCGTTGTCTTTCCGGCCCCGTTTGGCCCGACCAGCGCAAAGATTTCGTTTGGGTATACCTCAAACGAGACACTTTCGACCGCTGTCGTGTCGCCGTAGGTTTTCGTGAGATCAGTAACCGAAATAACCGGATCGGTCGATTCTGTGGTCATCCGCTGAGATGGGGGAGGAATCGCTTTCGTTGGCCAGTCATTGGGTGTTGGTCGGTGAATCTTGAGACGAAACGACCCGTAGAGACACTGAGACGATATTCGGCTGGCATATGTCCTCCATCTCAAGCGATTGGTTTAAAATTACTTTTGACCAGTATACCGACCATATCTCTTTCCTGTTCTTCAGCTCTTGAACTCACGCTCTGTATTCCATAAGTTGATTGACCCATCATTTGTAGAGTTCAGCACGAGGTAGAGGTTCTGACACGCAGGCGTACTGAGACACAGCTTATTTTTGTCTACGTACCGGCCCGCCCCGCTCGCCGCTGCCGCCCTCCGCGTCGCTCGCGACCGACCATTCCGGGCGTGCGGGCGCTCTCCGCACCGCCCGCGCCCGTTCCGGGCTAAAATGCATGTGCCCTCGGCGCCAGCGGGTATCCCCGTCGG
>Ga0207754_100591_pt1 | contig 12635 bp, 13 predicted proteins | sample A23E1SouthBayCA_FD_187728 | JGI IMG/M metagenome (GOLD analysis project Ga0207754, IMG submission 187728) | Aerobic enrichment media microbial communities from Eden Landing Ponds, California, USA - A23 E1 (SPAdes) | ecosystem: Environmental > Aquatic > Marine > Unclassified | place: Emeryville... | reverse complement strand
GACAAAAAGAAGTGTTTGAACAGATCGCTGAGATCGCCTGGACCTCGGTGCCACAGAAGCAGTACCAGTACGTCTACAACCAAGTAGACAGAATCAAAGACCGTATTGAGGACCTGATACGTCACGGCGAACAGGAAAACCTCTGGACCGACTGGGACCCCCAGCAAAATCTCCTGCGGCTTGTCCGAAACGCGGCCAAGGAGGCCGACGATCTAGATGCCACCGAGTTCCACCAAGCCGAAGACTACTACGAAGCGGTCAAGGAATACGACGCCGATGGGTTCGGTGAGGGGCAGGCTAAACGAAATATCAAAAATACGAAATCACTGGCAAAGAAAATCGCTCGCATAGCCCGAGATCAAGATTATCCCGCTGTCGAAATCCAACGATATGACTCCGGACGAAACGCAGAATATTCCGTTGGGCGTGGGAGTGGAAACTACAAGCAAATTACAGTCGATGAGCTTGATGATGTATTTGAACTACCATGCTTCCAGAATATGATTGAGGCTCTAAAATTAGACAACGGTGGGCCTGTACGCAAAGACCTGTTCAACTTCGTTCGGATGGTCTACTGGCTCGAAGGCTACCACGAACTGGACGGGGCACACCGGGAAGACGCGGTGGTTGATGACATCCACGACCTCTTCGAAAATAAGTGGGACTGGTACGACGAGGAGACTACTGATTATCAAGCTCGTTATGAATTGCGACACGGAGAAATCGACGGGGAAGCCCCGCTCCCAATGAACTGTGACAACCACGATATGCAGCGTCACTGCATCGGTAAATCGTTCTGTCCATACAACATCTATCAGAGTCTCCCCTTCCCCGAGTCGATGTACGACCAGCTCGATGACAGTGATGGCGTAGGTCAGTACTAAGCGTAGCCCCAGATAGATAGAACTCAATTTTCCTCAGTCAGCTAGCCACAGTCTCGCAGTCACCACTCTATCGTGCCTAGGTGGGCGCTATCTTGGTGGAGGTATTGGGGAGATCCTATTAGAGTTTGGACTGTTTTTTGCTCCAAGGCTAATTCATAAGCCAATACGTGAAAATTAGCGATTGCCACCTTCAGAGGCGTATTATCAGCATATACGCTACTTCATGAGAGCCAATATAGAGCTGTAATGCCCGAAATCAGGCGAGTGCCACCTTCACGAAGCGATACTTGGAATATAACCAGATTACTACTGGCTCAAAACAGCTAAAGTGCCGAAATCAGACGAGTGCCACCTTCACGCGACGGTTCCACCACGAAATCGCATTTACCTGAAGCAGTAAAACAGCTAAAGTGCCGAAATCAAGCGAGTGCCACCTTCACGCGACGGTTCTACCATGAAACAGGGCTGTGAATAGGATGCTAGAACAAATATACAGCAGTTTACGGTCGGTTCAAGCCTTCAAGCACTATATCTCGTTATTTTACAGGCGAAAATAATTGTTCCACCATAGATTACAGTCTTAGAATTGATTAGAGAGTTTTTAGTCAATTCTACACCTCTTACGATCAATGTTTTTCCGGGGTATTTGTCCAAAGAGAAAGGGGGAAAAACAGTAAAACAGAGGTGAAGCCAGAGCCGACCGAAAGAGGGCTTCAGGCGAGCGCCAAGGGGGCGACCCCCAGGAGGGGCGAACTATCAGGATGGCTAGATAGGTGCGAGAGGTGAGAGCCAAGCGTAGTGACACAGCAACGGGCCGCCGGCAGTGGTGGCCCAGTGGGGCAGTGGACGTCGTCGACGGTGGGATAGTGGGCCAGGCCAGAGCCAGAGTGAAAGCGAGATCGCGACGACTGGGTGGGCGGCCACCAGGGCGACAGTGAGGGAAGACTGACTCGAGGAACAGTGGGGAAAGTCATCTTGTACACGGGGTGGTGGGCCCTGGAGACAGCGTAGGGCACAGTGGGACAGACAGTGGACACTCCATGGGGACGAACGCAATCCTATCAGGTTCACAACACAGGCACTTTCGCGCGTAATCGAACGAACTTATCATCGCCTGGACGACCCACAACAACGCTCGAAACAGGGGGCGCTCTTTCAGCGGAAACAGTGGGGTGTTCTCCATCGGTGGGACTACCGAGAACGCGACCGCGACGACCGTGACCGAGATGGACCAGTCCCCGAAAGCCCGCGGGTGGTCGACCGGCCGTTCCGGGACCCGCGCTGCGCGCCTCGCAAGCTGCGGTGCTTACGGGGTCCGGGACGGATCGACCACCCGCCCCCTTTCAGTCCACCCAGCCGGCGGCTGTGGCGACAGCGCCACGCACTCCGAGTGCCCCGTCAGACGTATATCAAAAAGTCGAGACAATGCCGAAGCACGCGACTCCAAATGGCTCGTCATCGTGGGTAGGTCATAGCCGGCGACAAGCGACGCGACTCCCTCCAGCAGCACGACCAGTTGTGGAATCGATTCAGTGTCGTGACTCGGACAACAGAAACGCTGGATTTTCGCGAAGCCACCAGCGACACGAAGTGTGGAAAGACACATATAGAACCTGATAGAAGGTCACGAAACGGCGAGTCCCGCAGCGGGCCGCAACCGTGATTCGAGCCACCGGGCGAGGGTGAGGCGTACCCCGGGGACCAGAGTGAAAACAGCCGGTGGTCCAGACCCACCAACGGCCAGCATGACAGCGCCGGTACCCGAGGCGCTCGATACCCGAACCTATCAGGAAGCGTATGCACCCGAATCGGGGGCTGACCAGACCGGCAATCCGGGTGGTCAATTATACACTCCCGCGAGTGGAGTGCCGGAGTTCGAAGAGAGATGACTGCCAACACCACCGACCTGACCGACGACGAACAGTACATCGCCAACTACCTCTGTTGCGACACGCCCGATATCTCGAAGGTCCCGTGGCAGCTGCGTGAACGCACCGACCACTTCGAGAAGGTCGTCGCACAGTGCCGGAACTGCACTGCCCGCTTCGAGCGGCAGTTCGCCCACATCGCTCTGTCCATTGCTCGGGAACGGGGCGACACGTGCGACGGGTGCGGGCAGTCCTGTTCGCCAGTCCAGGCCGTCGACGTCGTCGACGACATTGAGGTGTACTGCGAGGACTGCGCGGAAGACTCGGAGAGCGACACGCCCGGCCCGTGTTGTGACGACCCCAACGTGGTCCAGGTTCCAACCCGAAGCGCCAAACTCCCCGGGCGGCGCCATCGAGAGACGTACGGCGAGTGCATGAACTGCGGCGCGACTCTCGATTGACGCCCACGGGACTCTTTTTTTGCCAGCCGATACCCGCCGGCGTCCCGATCGGCACTCACCCGCGCGGTTCCCGAGCGCAAGCGCTCGGGGCTACGCTCCACCTTGGGCCGACAAGTCGGCCCGGCGGTCCCGCCTCTGGGTCAGGGCCACCGTCGTGTATTTCGACGCGGGGCACCACCCGAGATGCCACAGGTCACACTCGACGGCGAACCCGCGGCGACGCGGACGACCAGCAGCCCGTCACACACGCTGGTCTGGTGTAGCGCCAGCGAGCTGTTCCTCCTGCCCAGCTACGCACGGTCCCCGCAGCACCAAGCCGACTGTCCCTCGTGTTGACTGGGCAACGCCAGTTCTCGAAAGTCCCTGCCGATACTCGCTGCTAGTGAAACTGGACGTTCCGCAGCGATATTCGAGTATTCAGGCTAAAATGAGTACAGATGTCTAGCACTACTCTCTCCAGAACGTTGCTTGAAACACTCGCCAACAACCCCCTCGAACCGCTCCTTCGTGAGCTCGATGTCCGCTACGAGAACGGGCTCGTCGAGTGGGCCGAACTCAATACCAACTCCGAGCGTATACCGATTCCACAGTCCTCGGAGTACAAGGCTGCATTCATAGACGCCGAGGCCGAGAACACAGCCATCGCACTCGTCACCGACGCTGCTGACCTGATGGACGAGCAGTTCGTCTGGGTCGAGCCACTCGCTGGAGACACCTGTTCAGTGTGTGACGACAACGAATCCTACTCCCGGTCGCATGGGACGCCGGCCCGGCAGGCCCACACGGACCGCGGCGAGGCGAACTGCGCGCATGCCAACGCCGCCAGAGAGGCCGTCCACCTCGGCGCTGACAGCTGCTGTGACGAGTGCGGTTGTTGGGAGGTCGCTGTCGATGACCTTTCAGGCACTGCTCCAGACAACTCGTTGGCCACCCCCATCAGGTGTGCTGCCCAGGACTGCGCCAACTGCGGCACTCGCCTCAACTAGCCCTCTCGGCCCTCTTTTTTTGGCAGCCGACACCCGCCGGCGTCCCGATCGGCACTCACCCGCGCGGTTCCCGAGCGCAAGCGCTCGGGGCTACGCTCCACCTTGGGCCGACAAGTCGGCCCGGCGGTCCCGCCTCTGGGTTATTGGTCGTCACTCACTGCCAGTGAAACTGGACGCCCCGCAGCGATATTCGAGTATGCAGGCCAGAGTGAGCCATGTTCAGCCTGTACACCAAGGCAGCAGTGGTCGGTTGCATCGCACTCATCTGGGTCACGTTCGTTGGCGCACTCTTCGGAGGCCTCCTCCTATGAGTCGCACCGCGCTCAACACAGCGGACACGCCCCGTCCCGAGACGGTGAGCGTTACCTGTGACAACTGCGGCGGCGGGTTCCTCACCGACGAGACGACGGCCTACAGTGCAGACCAGAACGACGAGGCCCTCCTGTGTGCCCCCTGCGAGAACGGCCAGCCAGCGCCGCCGTCGAAGGCTCTAGAAGAGCCTGAAATCGACGCCATTCGCGAGGACGTGCAGTACCGCGAGGGCGTCGGCCCGGACGCCGAACCGCCGGTCGAGGCCACCGTCCCCGATTCGGTTGGCTCCGGCGACTTCGCTCGCATGAGCTTCGTTGAGGTCGAACTCAGCAAGGGCACCAAGTCCCTCGGGACGATCACGGTCTCGCTGGGCGATGTTGGAGACCGTGGGCTGTACCTCCCGGTCAGTCTCGACCCGTCGACAGCCGTCTACACCGAGGAAGTGCAAGACGCCATCGTGTCGGCACTGTCACTCCGGACGCAGTTGCTCTTGACTCTCGACTAGCTCGTTAGAGTGGCCTTCTAACGAGGCGACCTCCAGAAGCAGTCCACCTCATGCCACCAGCGCTACTACTCGCCGACGCCCGGAACGGACGCATCGCTTGCGGCAACTGCCACTCACGAAACACCGAGATCGTCCGGACCTCGCTCGGTGGGAACACTCACGAGGTCGAGTGCCACGACTGTGGCCACGAGCAGACCACCCACTCCGGCCCCGAGTGTCCCGGCTGTGGGGGCCACAACACGACCACGACAACCGTTGGCGTCGCCCCGCACCGACGCCGCGGAGTCCGCTGTCGAGATTGCGGCCGAACACCGTAGAACAATGACCTGGGAACATCTGCATCGAGAGGAAGCACAGTCCACCGACCACGATGCCGACGTGCAGGATCTTCGCTCTGTCGCGCCGCCCTGTCGCGACTGCGGAAGCGAACCAGCCGCTTCAGGCTCGGAGTTCTGCCCGGACTGTCGCCCGGCGGCCGGGTCAGCAAGTCCCTGACGGTCCCTCTCTCGCTTTCGTCGACAGCCACGGTTCCCGAGCGCAAGCGCTCGGGGAGACGCTCCATCTTGGGCTGGCGAGCCAGCCCGGCGATCCCGTCTCTAGTGGAGTCAGCACTGAGCGGGTGCTTGCCCAGTGGCTGCTCGATATTCGGGTGGGGCAGGCTGGAGTAGACCATGGGACGATACAAGCAGCCGCCGCGTGGCCCCGAAGACGTGACACCAGCCGACGACGTATTCCGCCGTGGCGACGAGGTCCAGATTGTGCACGGCCCCGGCCAGGAAACGCGCATCCCGGCTGACGAGTTCTACGGAGACAACGATGAGTAACGACCTCGATATCGACCCCGACGCGGTGGATATCGGTGACGGGCTGCAGACAGCGGACGGCAGGCCCGCACTCGCCGTCACGGCTGTTGACGCCGACGACGAGCAGGTAAAAGTGTATTCCCCGACTGGCGAGCACACGGTCAATCGCTGGTTCAGCATGGACCTGTTCGGCGTGCATCGACCCAACGAGGATATCGAGACCGACGCCGACCGCGAGCAGTGGCTGAACGAGACGCTCCCCCCGGCGCATACTTGCCGCGACGGCGAGCGGAAACGAATGGAGTACGCTATCGACGACGAGGGCAACGTCCAGCGGGTAGTGCAAGCGTGAGCCCTGTTTGACCGCGCACGCAGACCGTCTCGCGCTACCCGCCGGGCAGACTGGCACTCTCGACAGCCCGAAAGCCCTCAGCCGGGCGACCGACCGTTCCGGGACCCGCGCTGCGCTCCTCGCAGGCTGCGGTGCTTGCGGGCTCCGGGACGGTTCGCCCGCCTTCGCCCTTTCAATCCGCCACGGTCAGCACCCGCTACGGCTACCACGACAGCAACGGCCTCCTGCGACAGCACTGCAACAGCCGACCACGACAGCACTGCAACAGCCGACCACGACAGCGACCACCGACCGCAGCAGCACCGCCACCGCTGGCCCCACCGCCACCGCACTTAGTAGTGCAAGCATATGAGATGGTGTTAGTCAAGATGAAAGAAAGCGATATTTGAGCGGATTTGCTTAAAATGTGCCTCGGTTTGGTGTATTCCGTTGCTGTTGGCTTGCCAGTCAGCCACCGCACGTGGGCAACCCGGCCGGGGTGGTTATATACTCCCGCAGTGGGAGTGCAGGGTTCGCGGAGAGAGACGCGGTGCAGAGTGCTCTCGCCCATGCAAACACGGTGAATTCGCAATGACGAAATACTCCACTTCCGACGATAGTACCGACTTCGACAACGACGACAGCGGCGAGGTCACGCTGAATGACGCCAACACGGCGCGTGCAGGCTACCAGAGCGAAGCCCAAATCGCCAAGCGCAAGTACGAACTCGATACGCCCGAGACCAACGAGAATCCCGAAGTCAAAGAGCTTGAAGCGCCGACGGCCCCCATGGGCGCACACCTCGACAACCAGGACGAACTCCTGACGGCTGTCCAGGGCGACGAGGACCAGCCCGTTGAAACGGCCGACGAGGCGGTGGGCATGGAGGGCGACAACAACCAGCAGTTCAAGGTGGACCGCGATGTCCGGTATTCCTCGCCGGAGCGCGCCGACCGTGGCGAGTACGACACGAAGTCAGACGAGGAGGTCGCCGAAAACATGGGACTGGACGACCTCCCCGTCGTTGACCAGTCAGACAAGGAGCCAGCCCCCGAACCTGTTGACCGGCGTCGCAAGGAAACCCAAGCGATGTACGAGAAACGAGTCGGCGAAGAGGCCGACCACGCTCGGCTGGCCAGCGAGGCACGCACCATCGCAGAGCCGACTGACGCCCCCGTTGAACAGGCCGGCGAGCCGTCCCTGGACGAGCTCCCAGTCGAGAACGCGAAATACGCGACGGGCTGGTTCGACGCTACCGCCGAGAACGACGCCGAGGGTGGCATGTCCCCCACCCGGCAGCGAGCGGCGAGCAGCCGACATGGCGCCGCGGCGGTTGCCGACCAACCCTCGGTCGCTCCGGAGCCCGACCACGAACTGGCCGGCCGGCTTGACCGGGACCTCGCGGACTTCGAGGAACGGGCGAAGTGGGCGGCTGGGCTGGAGGCCGACGAAGCGTGGTCGCCAGTCGAGCGCATCGGCGAGGAGATTCAGGCACTTGGCGAGTACGTCCAGCGCGTCGCCAAAATGGGGGCCATCAGCGAGCGCCGAGCACTCCACCTGCTCTGTCGCGAACGCCTCCAGACGGGCAGTGCACAGGAGGCCGCGCTGGATGCGGTCAAGAACGCGCCGGAGTACTTCAAGACCGCTCCACGAGCCATCGACAACATCGAGGACTGGCGCAAAAACGTGACTGTCCAAGGCGAAGTCGTGCGGCTGTTCGACCCGATGAACGCCAGCGAACATCAGGTGGCGCTCATCGACGATGTCAAGACGGGCAAGCAGTTCCGCTTCCTCATCCACGAGAACACGCGGAACTGTCGGAACTGGACGGAGTGGGCCGGCGACATCGTCACTGACCTTCGCGAGGGCGATGTCGTTCGCATTATCGACGCCAAGCCCCACGACGACTACGGGGCGAAGGGGGCGAGCAAGAAAGTCCACGCCTGCCAGTGGACCTACATCCAGCGTCTCGAACGAGGCACTGGCGAGTACGTCAGTCGGCACTCGCCCCGAAGCCGGGTCATCGAAGCCTCGGAGTTCGACGGCGACGTGGAGGCAGAGGGGCCAGCGCAAAAGCCCCCCAAGGCGTACAACCTGAACGAGTCCACGTTGGACCAGCGCCGAGCGAGCAAGCCAAACGGGGCCAGTCAAGATACGGACTACGAGCTTGGCTGCGTTAGTAACAAGACAGTGTCGGCCTGAACAACGTGATTGCCCCACGAACACGTCATCAGCGAACGCACGTCAGGTAGTCTTCAGACGGTGAACCGATTCGTAATATGAACAGTACAAAGTGCGCCTTTGTTAGCCAAAACAGGTTGTGGGCGGATTCATACTTCCCTCAGCACGAGAGATAATTACCTGTTGACGGAGTCGTCCTCGCATTGGTTCTCGATAGATAGTGGAATCAGAGCCGACACATCCTGTTGGGTGCGATTAATTCCCGTATTCGGGCCGGACTTCAAACACACCAACCGTTCCGCTGATTTCGTAGCCGACACAGAGCAATGGATTCTCGCCGGGACTGTCCGCAGCTGGGACGAAATGAACACCCTCAGGAGCGAAATCGCCTGCTCGAGCAGGATTATCGCTATCAGGGGTACCCTCGGCGGCCGCAGCAAGATCATCCTCGCTCACACTGTAATCACGATTGACCGCCATCTGGTGGTACCGTGGCTGACCAGGATTGGTCACGTCGTAGACGGCGACGCCGCTCCCAACTTCCTGACCGACGAACGCAAAGGTCCGGTCGCCAACTTGTCCAAGCTCAATGCTCTCGGTTTCGGGACCGCTCTCCACTACGTTAGCGTGTCCATCGGGGTACTGCTCTGCGAAGGTCCGCTCAAAGTCGTTGCCGCTATCGTAGACCAACTGGAGGCCATCGGATTCCACCTGCCAGACGGAGAACGAGCGCCCGCCGATGTGGAAGATGTCTGTGTAACGGCCGTCATCGTTTTGATCGGCGAACTCGGCCATCGCTGCCTCGTTAACCTCCATGTTTCCGAGGTGTTCGGGCTGCCGGAGTTGCCCAACATTGTCGACGTAGGCATTCTCCGAGAGGTCAAAACCGTTCGGGTCGAGTTGTAGATCTCCCAGAATGCTGACCTCAAAGTCCTTCGCGTCGCCTTCATTGGCTGTGACGACGAACGTCTGACCGCCGACTTCGTAGCTGTCGATAGCGTCGGGCTGATACATACCCTTGAGCGGCCACGATTGCAGGCTGATACCATCAGCATCACTCGTGTCAAGCTCATTACCCGGGAGCGAGAAGTCCTTGAACCCAAGACCGTCAATGCGGGTCACCGCAGCCGAGTCAAGATCAACTGTTGCGATGGCGTTGTTCTCTTGAAGCGAGACGAATAACGACTCTCCATTGGGTGCAAACGTGACAAACTCTGGTTCAATGGCCTCAGCAACTGCGACCTCGCCACCATTAGAGACGAGGTGGACGCCTTCCGCTCGAAGGTCCTCTTCCTGACCATTGAACGAATCAAACGTTGCCGTCGCTTCATCTGCAGCATCAATGCCACTGCTAATATCAATGACACTGACCGAACCAGTGGGGTTCGTACCCCCATCCGGCTCCCCCTCGTTGGCAACGGCCACGTACTCCCCGTTCGGGCCAATAGCGACCTTGTCAGGGAGTGGGCCGACGCGAACGCCACCAAGGAACTCTAGTGACTCAGCGTCATAGAATGCCACAGCCCCATCTTGTGTCGCAGGGTCAGCCTCAACGGCTGCCGCTACGATATCGCCACGCACGTCCACGCTGTTCGTCCCACCAGCAGTTGAGCTGATAACTCCCTCGCGCTCAACGATTTCGCTCGCCTCAAGCACGTTGTCCTGTGTAGGGTTACTTGGATCTTGGAGGTCAAGAACCTCAACTTGACCCGCTCCGGAGTTGACTACGAATAGTCGGTTTGCTGCTGCGTGATAGGCGACGATTTCGGCACCGCCGAGCGCTTCACCGGTCGCGTACCGCCCGACTCGTTCGATCCGAACAGTTTCAATATCTTGCTCCGTCTGTGCAGACTGCCCAGCCACGGACGTAGACCCGACGGCTGGGAGCGCACCAGCCGCAAGTACGAGACTGAGAAAACCGCGTCGGTTAGGTTGTGTCTTATCGAAGTCCACGCCGACAATAATGAGAGTTAATACAAATACAGTGCTAATGTTACTATATATGTAAATATAATCGAAAATATCTGTATGAAAGCGATTAGGTACCGCTGGGTACACCGGTTAGAATGAGCCCCCAATGGCGATATACACGAAAATGCCAATTACGGTTGCTACCACGTCGAGTACAAACAAAATCGCGTAGTCTTTCGGCTCCATACAAACAAGACTTTGACGACCCGCTAAGTTGTTGTGCCATCAGCTCGTTCAGAAAGCGGGTGTGCTGAGCAGCCGTTTCACCCCTTTTGACGGGCAAAGAGTCCGTACTGACAACGGCCGAGAGGCTCTCACTCGATAAGTCCGATCTGACGGGATACATCGAGAATAGTATTCAGCGCTGAAGCAGTACCGCACCGTCTACATCCAATACAGCAGTGCTAACTGCAGGCAGACGGTGCCAAATTAGATTTATGTGGTATGTATCCTCTCTCGTTTCCTGCCGCCTAAACGCGACTGAACGCGGTTTCTGTCTATTCTTGTAACCCACCAATGACTGATTCAGACAACTCGACAGACAGTCGTACCGTATCGCTGACCGACGCGAAAGGGTTCGTCTACGAACCGGTTCGTGGTCCGAAGCGCAAAATCCAATTCAACCCGCGATCTGACGGCCGCTTCGAGCGCGTTGAGGCCGTCTGGAACGGCTGTCGCTGGCGTGTGACCGGTCGGGAAATCGTGACGACAATGCGCCGAATCTGATTTGTGGATAACTGGGTGAGCAACTGCACCGCCGTGCTGTATTAACCAACATACTGGGCCTACCACCTACTGTTGTTGGTTAATACTGCCTCGTGTTCAATAGCTCGACCTACCCTGACAGGAAGTCAACGCCCGATTCACCGAAGTTCTGGCGACGCTCACCGACCCATCTACTCTCAATGGCCCAATCCGGGTATTGTATATCGGCTGCTCTGTCACTGGTGATGAATTTGGTTTCACTGACCAACTAGAACCTATTGGTCGATGCGGACGTTCCTCAATTCATCACTTCCTCTCTCTCAGCCGCCTCTGACCTGACGGGCTGTAAATATATGTCTGACGTGCGGATGACAAAATGGCTAAGGTATTTAACTCGTATGAGGCTAAATCAAATCAACATCAGCAATAGAGCACATACCCACCGCTAATCGGTAAAGGGTAGGACGCCGGGGTCGTTGGCGCGACCCCGGCTGAAAAGGTGACGAACGCTCAGTTGTTCTCACCTACTGCTTCTTGCCGTGATGAAATAAGCGTTATGCCCGAACAAAGAGAGTCATCTCTACGCTGAGTTCGGGCTTCTCGCGTTGTCAGCTAGCTGTGAGACTGTCGTAATCGACGTACATGACGAGCTTCGATGTTCGCCCGGAGGAGTCTTTAGACTCCACTGCCTGTCTTGCCCTTGGCCCAGAGGCCATAACGAGTCCTACGGCTCTCAATCGAAGCCTCTGGGAACCCCAGACGCAACTCTCGGAAACACTCTTGACAGCGCTACGCCAGCTCCTCGCGGATATACCTCGCGAAGAGTGGCGGGCGACACTGGTCCAAGAGTGCGGTGTGACGGCACTCACTGACGAGCTCCCTGGCGTTGGTGCTGAACACCACTACGCAGCACTCGCTGCCCAAGCAGCCGACTCACAGTTGCAGTGGTTCCGGCTGTTGGAAGTGTCTCGCCAGCTCGGTGGCACAACGTCTATCGGGACTCACTCATCGCTTGCTGATGTACTGGAGGGGCCGATCGCGGTGCTCGAAGCCGCCGACGTCAAGCCAACGCTTGCCGTTGACGTGCGTGAGCTGTGGGAGCTCTCTCGAACCCAGCGCTCGTCGCTGATCGAGTTCCTTGTCGAACTGAGTGCTGGCCTCGACGTGATCCTGACCAACGCAACGCCGCGCGTTCAGCGTCATCTGCTGACCGAGTTTGACGACGTGCTGCCGGCCAGCGTGACTCACTCTCTGGAGTCGCGCCTATATGGGTCCGACTCCGTGTCGACCAGAACTGCCCAGCGCCGCCAGCACGTCCGGGAGTTGCTCGCCGACCGTGGCGCAAGCCATGAAGACTGGAAGCGTCTCTACGCCGTTGCAGACGCTGACAGAGAGCAACTGACCTACGACGCGCTGCAAAATCACACGCTCTTGGAGTGGGCCTCTCGTGAGGCGCTGCGCGCGTGGGTGAAGCGTATGGCCGACCTCGACTTGGTGAAATCTCATGGCTCTGGAGATCGGACTGTGCGGTTGCTGCCGGCTGGCTATGCACTGCTGGACGAACACCCAGACTTCTCGATTGACTCGCCGTACGTCCCGTCTGCTGGCGGTTCGGGTCGTACTGACGA
>Ga0207754_100588_pt1 | contig 12690 bp, 6 predicted proteins | sample A23E1SouthBayCA_FD_187728 | JGI IMG/M metagenome (GOLD analysis project Ga0207754, IMG submission 187728) | Aerobic enrichment media microbial communities from Eden Landing Ponds, California, USA - A23 E1 (SPAdes) | ecosystem: Environmental > Aquatic > Marine > Unclassified | place: Emeryville, CA... | reverse complement strand
GACGAGAGGGCGATACGGAGACGTGTTCGAACAAGTCGTGGAAACGCAAGTACGGTCTGTGTTCAGCGGGACGCGCTTCGTCCTAACCAACGGAATCACGGAAGTCGAGGACGCCAAGCAGATGGCGCGGTTCTTCCGCGGCGTCGACGATTGGCCGCTCTCGAGCGAGGACGCCGTCACGCTCGGTGTAGATACCGATCGCGCAGAACTCGCCGACGGCTGGTGTCAGAAGTTCCTCGACGAGTACGAGGACACCCAGTCGCTTCGTGCCGAGGACTTGCTTACCCAGACTGTCCAGCGCGGAGGCACGTATCGTGGGACACCGCAGGAGTCGATCTCGGCCCTGCTGATCACGCTTGCAACGGCCAACAAAATCGCGCTACGTAGAGACGACGAGTACATTACCGACCCGGACGAGATCGGCCGAGCAGTCAGAAACAAGACGAATCTGACCGACGTACAGGTTCGCTTCGAGTCTCTGGACGGAATCAATCCCGACCAGATTCGGGAAACCGTCGAGACGCTGATCGGCGAGGAGCCGGACGGAACCGATCCCGACGCGTGGCTCTCGGAGTTGGCTAACTGGGTGGACAAGAACAGCGTGCTGGTGAAACGTATCTTGCGAGGCGTCAGCAGAGAATTCGGTGAAGGCGCTTCGCTGGACGAACTCGAAACGGCTCTCCAGCCCGCACTCGGAGGCGAATCTCTCGAAACAGACGATTTTGCGTCCGACGAGATCGCACAGCAGTCCGAGCGCTTCGCTCGGGCAAGAGGACTCTTCCGGTCGGTCGGGGATGGCGACTCTCTCTGGGAGCAGTTCAGCCAGCGAACGACGGAGATGCAACGGCTCTACCCCGGTGCGGAAATCACGGGGGAGATGCAAGCGATCGTCGGCGGGGACGAAGTGCCAGATGCCGACCGGCTCCGAGCAACGATTGACGAAGCCGCCGCTCACAGACGAACCGCCGTCCGCCAGCAGTACGAACGCATCACGGGAGAGTCGTCATCGGACGAGGAACCCGAGAGCGTGGTCTCCAGTCTCGCGACGTGGCTCTACGCTCACGATGGGAGCAGCAAGGAAACTGCCGACCGCGTCGCCGTCGAATTCGACGGTGTAACCATCGACGATCTCTACGAGCTCTTCGAGACGGCACGGAACGGTGATTCGTTCTCGGAGGAAGACCTCGTCGACTCGACGGTCGTTCAGCAAGCCAAGCGGTACGAACGGGCACGGCGACTCCTCGAAGCATCCGGTAGCGAGGCCTCGCTCTGGTCGCAGCTTCGAGAGGCATCGGAACGGCTGGAGGAAGAATACCCGAACCACCCAGTTACGACCGATGTGAGCGAGATGCTCAGTCGGTCGCAGCCGCCGAGTGTCGAGGATGTTGAACAGCTCCTCGATGAGGCGGAGAACCCCTTCGAGGTCGACGAGCGACTCGAAGAACTCGCTAGTGAACTACAGTCCGAGTATCCCGACCACGATCTCACCCAAGAGGTCGTCGATGCAGTAGAGGGAACCAGCCCACCGAGTGAGGAACGCGTGGGTGAATTGATCGAAGAGGCCGAGCAGTTGCTCGACGGTGTTGACGAGCAACTGCGGCGGATTCGGGAAACCATGGATGAACTACCGGATGGTTCTGTGATGATGATCGAGCCGCTCGACTGACGAGTCTGGTGTTGCAAAACACCGAACTTATTTATATTCAATTCGCAAATACGCAACGTAGTGTACACTGAGGCCGAGCTTCGGGCGCTGGAAGCCCTTCAGGGTGAGTCGACGGTTTCGGGACTCGCCGAGGAACTCAACCGCAGTCGCAGTTACGTGTCCGAACTCGTTGACCGGATGGAGTCAAAGGGGCTGGTTCACACCAGCCGAGAGGGAAAGCAGAAGCAGATCAACCGGTCAGACGCCCGAGCTATCGAACTGTTCGACAGTTTCGTCCAACAGTACACCCACATTCCGTTTCCCGAATTGCTCGGCGGCGCAACGCTACGCATTCTATACTACCTGCAGTCGCCGGCGACTGCCACCCAACTCGCGGAACAAGTCGACGTCCATCGAAGCACGGTACATCGGTCGTTATCTCCGCTTGAGAACCGCGGGATGATCTACAAGTCGGACGGGAAGTACACGCTCAACGACGAATTCGAGGAACTATCCACGGTAGCCCGTGAGTTTGCGCACTTGCGTCACAGGCACCGCGTCGAAGACCACGTGGAGTCGTTCACAATCCTCTGGGAATCGCTGGACGAGTTTCTCGTCCAGACTCGCGCCGAGATCAAGGAAGACGCGTTCCACCTGACGGGGCCGGAACTGTTCCAAGCGTACGATCTCCCGTTGATGGCTCGCCAGCGTCGGTACTACCTGTACTCGGAGTCGGTCGATGACGTCTCGCCGGCGGAGCTGTGTTGCCATATGCTCGTAATCGACGACGGAACGCGCTCGCAGTCCTACTGCCTCCTCCTGATCAGCGGAACGGCAATCGACCGCGACGAGTTGCTCGAAGCCGCGCAAAAGTACGAGGTCGCCGAGCGGGTCTCGAATCTCCTCGAGTATCTCGATACCAATGGAGAGAGTCGGGCGGGACGCCTCCCGAGGTGGGAAGAGTTCCGTGAACTCGCCGACGACTACGGGGTGGCAGTATGAGGCGGCGGTTCGACAGCGAGTATATCGAGTCCGAGCTAGAGCGGGTCGGCAGGCAGCTCGAAATCGAACTGACCGTCTACCTGATCGGGGGCGGTGCGATGTCGTTCCGTGGTCTCAAGGAAACGACCAAGGACATCGATCTAATCGTCACTGACGGCGACGACCTCCGAGTGCTACAGGCAGTCTTGCTGGATAACGGGTACGACATCGTCAAAGAACCCGGAGAGGAGTACGACGACCTCGGAGCGCAGCGGATCCTCGAGAACGACGACGGGTGTCGTATCGACATCTTCAACCAACAGGTGATCGACAAGCTCGTCCTCTCGGAGGGGATGCGCCGGCGAAGTGAAGCCTATCTCGACGCCGGGAGGCTGTCAGTCGCGCTGGTCAGTTCCGAGGACATCTTCCTGTTCAAGTCAGTCGCCGGGCGAGCGGACGACATCGAGGATATGTTTTCGCTCGTGCAGACCGAACTCGATTTCGACGTCATCGAGGACGAACTGGAGCAGCAGATCGACTTGCTGGGACAGGAGCTGTTCGTCACCCACGCGAACGAGGCGCTACTGGAACTCGAAGGGCAGCACAACATCTCGACGCCGTTGGCCGAGCGGGTCTCCGAGATCACCGAACGCGTGTACCGGGAACTCGAAGTGTTGCAGGCCCTCGACGAGTCGATCTCCCGGGCAGAGTTGCAAGCCGCGGTCGACCTCCCTCCCGAGGACGTAGACGAGGCCATCGAACATCTCGTAGCGAAGGACGTCGTCGCGGTCGAAGACGACGCGATAGGCCGGAAGTCGACCACCCTCTGAGAGATATGATGGCGGCACGAGCTCCTCTGTTTGTGGGTTTCGCGAACTAGCCCACAACCGCGCCAATTGTCGTCAATACGTCGCCACGGTAGGAGATGTACGATGACATTTATGTGCGTACTCTAATATCTGAGAGGTATGTCCAACGCCGAAGGTGAAGAGTTCCGAAAAAAGGTACGTGACGCGAGACATGACTCCGTAACTTCCGATCTTCTCGGGAAAGAGACAGGAGGGGTAATGGATGCACGGCTGAACGATGGGGCACTCATAGTCCATCTTCGAAGCTATGAGCAACCACACTTCATATTCCGTGGACGGAAGAAGACACCCGAGGTGTACGGATCGATCTCTCCAAGTGAGTTGTCCCGATCACGACGCTACAAGGTGTTTCACGTCCTCACGGACAAGCGTTGGTTGTGTGTGGTCGGTAACTCGGAGGGCGATCAGACGCTATCGATTCCGCTCGAGACCATTGAAGAAGCAAATTACAGGGAGGTTGACGGAATCAAGCCAGACATTGCCTCACGGTTCTCAAAGTGGGAGGTTGCTCTCGAGACTGAGCTTGGATTCGTCCAAATCCCTATTATCGACGACATCGATGAGGACGATTTCCACGCTCTGGGCGGGTATCTAGAATCTGAAGCGGATGTTTCTATTGGCGAAATTCCGGTGGATTCCGACGAAGCTGGATACACGATTGACGGAATCGAGACCTATGAACCGAGCGAAGGGACAATTGCAGATCTACTTGACAAGGTGCCACCTGCGGCTCGTGACGAGGCCGATGAAGTCGTCAACGAAGCCGACGATGCCGCTGATCTGGTGAGAGATCTGAAATCGCTAATCGATGAATATGAAGATGAGAATCACTCGATCAATGACGTAGTCGCAGGCGCACAGAGTACTGACGACCTCCGAACGCAAGTTGCATCGAAGAGCGATAAAGTCCGAACACAGGCGGAGAGGGGTCTCGAGGAGGTACAGGCCACCATCAAAGAATCAGACCCAGAAGAGGTGAGCGAGTTCGCCGTTCAGACAGCGGGTGCAGCAGCACCAGTCATCAGCTATGCCAGCCGAACGAATCTCGCTCTGTTCGGGACATTACTCGCCGCGAGTGCTGTCGGCGCCCGAAAGAGCAGCGACCAACCATCGATATTCGACGAAGTCGATCCCCAACAACTCGCGGCCACCGCTAATGCGATGGCGACGCGTGGAGGCGAAATTCACGAGGATGAGGGGAAGGGTAAGGCGGTTGGAGCGATCCTCGGCATGTCAAGCCAGATGGCGAAATCGATGGCGCCTGAGGAGTACGCCAAGTGGGTTACCAAAGCCGATCCGGAGGCGATTATGCAAGGCGCTGAAAAGGCGGCGCAGCTGAATACACAGAACGGCCGAGCGAACACGGCGACGACACGCCTTGCAGGCGGGAGTTTGGGTCTTCTGTACGGGTACGCAGATCAGGAAGAGATGGACGACATCGAGCTGCTGGAATCCCCAGACCCGGAATAGCTAGTCTCTCTGAAATACCCTCTTCTGAGGCGCGATCAATTGCTGTAGACTACTACTCTGAGACTCAATCGCCAGTTCACTGTGGTGTAAAGGATTATGATGCGTCTGTGACTCTATCTCGACATCATGCTCAGAGTCGGAGACAAGGAAGACGCGTCCACGTTAGAAACGGTCTCTCTGAAGGAAGAGGGGTTTCGTGAGGATGACCTCCGGGAGTGGATCATCAATAGTCCCGAGAGCATTCTCGGGGAAGACTTTCAACTTGTCGGACGGGAAGTCTCTGTCAAGCAGATTGGCGATGGCATCGACCTTCTCGCCATCGACCGAGACGCCAACGTCGTCGCCATCGAGCTCCAACGAGGCGCGCTGAAGCCGAAGGTCGATTTTCAGGGTCTCAAGTATGCCCCCTACACCTCGCACTGGGATTACTCCAAGCTCCGCGATCAGTTCGAGAAGTTCAAGTCCACGTCGTGGGGTCGGACGCTCTACGAAGAAGAAACCACGTTTACCGAGGTACTCGACGAGTTCTGCAACGAAGACTACACGCTCAATCAGGATCAGCGAATCGTTTTCGTCGGTGAATCCGTCCGCGAGCGGCTGGACATCGTACTCCGGTGGCTCAGCGACAGATCGATCGACATCTCCGTCATCGAGTTCCAGCTTCTGAAGGACGGCGACCGGCTGTATCTCGATGCAGAGCAGACAATCCCGACGCCGGAACACACCGTGACGGATGTAAGCCTGACACTTCTGACGAGCCGTGGAAGGAGGACGGGCAGAGTTGGCACCTCAACGAGCGTTCAAACGAGGAAACAGCCGGGTTGCTGGAAGACGTCACAGCTGCGTTGCAAGAACTGGAGTTCCTCAACGGGCCAGAGTGGGAGCAGAAGCACTACGTCGCGTTCAACAAGGGCCGAAAACGTCGCATCGCGATCCGGACGAAGCGGACGCTATTCCACATCGACCTGTACGACGTCGATACGGCGCCGCTTGATGCTGCAGAGATTGCGGATGCACTCGGGATCGATGCCGAGTGGGTTGCAGTCAAAGAGGATATGCGGGGCAGCGGTCGGAGCGGAGTGAGGATTACCTGTAATCCGAATCAGGAGATCGATTTCGACGCGCTTGAATCGCAAGCTCGGAAGATACTCGGCGAGACTACTGAGTGAGATAGAGAGCAGAGGCCGCAACCCTGCACTTTTCAAACCTTGACCCAGACCGGGTGGCTTTCCGCTGTGTCGGCCTTCTGTTCACGGAAGACGCTTAGATTGCTACGCTGTCGCAGTTAGAAGCCGCTATTGTCGGCCAGTTGTAGAGCTTTCATCCCCACAATGAGGATCAGGGCGATGATTGAGAAGAATCCTGCAAGCTCAAAGAGTGCAATCGGATTCTCTACGAACCACCACATAATCGGCTTGAGAAACGTGATTCCGTAGAAGTCAGCGAGTATCGTCGAAATAACGGCACCGAAGACCACAAACAACAGTAGATACAGGAAGTACTGAAGCTTCCGAGGGCCAGCGAAGTCATCAACCATACCTCAGATTCAACATTTTAGCATAAATGCTTCGTGGAGGGCTACCCCCGTCGGCTCATTTTTGAGTCCTGATCCACTCGTCGTCCGAGAGAATATGGACAATCTTCAAGACATCTTGATGACTCTGCTTGTAACATCACCGAGTTTCGTATGGACGGACAATCTACCCAACCCCGCAAGGCCCAGCTCGACAAGGAAGAGCGCGAGCATCTCGAGGACGTCGTCACCGAGATGCGCGACCGCGTCGAGGCGAACGTTCGCTATCAGCTCGAGGACGAGTACGACCTCGACGAGAAACCGGACGACGATGCGTCCCTGAGCGAGGAGCAGGAAGACCTCGTCGAGGCTATCGAACTCGAAGCCGCTGATGGCCACAACTGGGACGATGGCTACGAACAGTACATTACGGGCGTCGGCTACACGATCGTCAATCGTCTGGCCGCGCTCCGCTGTATGGAGGTTCGGAATTTCATCGACGACGAGGTCACGGCCTTCCGCGACGACGGCCTCACGCCTGCTGCCGACCGGCTGGTCACTGAGGAGTTCATGCTCGAGGAGGAAGCCGTCCTCGAAGCCTACCGGAACGCGTGCGACGACCTCGCCGAAGAAATCGACATTCTCTTCGACCGCTCAACTGCGTACAGTTTGATCGACCCCGATGATGACACATTCGAAGACATCTGTGGTCTGCTTGATGAGGTGCCGGACAAAGTCTGGCGGGGTGACGATGTGCTTGGCTGGGTTTATGAATATTATAACGTAGGTCAACTTGACGGTATCCGCAGTAAAGCAAAAAAAGAGGGACTGAGTCCGGAAGACATCCCTACCGCGAATCAGTTTTATACTCCTCACTGGGTTGTTCGAATGCTCACAGATAATTCTCTGGGAAAACTCTATCTTGAGAATACAGGTGAGTTGCAGGATACAATCAAATATCAAGAGTCGTTAACCCCCAGTGAGAGAAAAAACCGGCCTCATTCTCCAAGTAAATCTAGCAGTATTGGCGAATTTTGTACCTACCTTGATTCGTCAGGAACTGGAGAATATGTGTCAGAATTTGAGCATCCTGAAGAAATAAAAGTAATTGATCCTGCTTGTGGGAGCGGACATTTTCTATTATATGCTTTTGATGTTCTAGAGCGCATTTGGAGGAATGAAACTACTGTGGATTATGAGGATATACCTAGGAAAATATTAAACAACAACATCTACGGCGTTGACCTTGATATGAGGGCCTGCCAACTCTCTGCCTTCAATCTCTACTTAAAGGGACGTACAAGAGCGGAGGCAGAAGGCGCCGACGGGTTCAATATGCCCAAGATCGGTGTCGTTTGCTCTGACGCGAAAGCAGCTGATGTAGACGGTGTTGCGGAAGTGTTTGAGGAGGTAGTGGCTAGTAGTTCAAGTGTTCGTGGCGGCCTCAGCGAAGAAGAGGTCTATGAGGCATTGGAGAATATTCTTGACTCATTCGAAGATGTCCACGGTCTTGGTAGCCTTCTTGACGTAAAGGGTACTCTCGGTCAGATGTTCAGTGATGAGGAGGGGGGACTACAGCTGACCATCGAGGACGATTTTACAGCAGACTACTCGCTGAGTAGTTTTCTGCACACTTTACAATCTCAAATCGAGGAGGAGAGAGACTCAGATTCGTTCCTCGCACAGGATTTGAAAAGCTTCATTCAGCTTCTTGATGTTCTGTCTCAAGATTATGATGTTGCACTAATGAATCCTCCTTATGGTGCTCAGAAACGGATGCCTGATCAAATTAAGGAATATATTGAAGACCACTACGAATATCCGCCAGAATATTACATAAACTTCTTTGAAGTTTGCGACAAGATAACAAGGGACGGGGGGAGGATTGGTATGTTAGTTCCGCGTTCGTTTATGTTTAAACGCTCGTTTGAACAGTTCCGAGCGGATTTCATCGGTGAAAGAGGAGCATTTGACTTTCTCACAGAGTTCGGCCTCGGAATTTTGGATAACGCCACTGTCAGAACGGTCGGAACGGTTGTCCGTACTGGAGAGAGTCAAGGGGCTACTGGTACGTTCCTTAGGCTATATGACGTTGATTCAAGTGAAAAAGAAGAAGCGTATACCCGTGAATGTCTTTCCAGTCCCGAAGCGGCCGAGGTTAACCGTGTATTCAACATCTCTCTATCAGAATTCGAAAGCATCCCTCGCTCTCCATTAAATTATGCTGTACCATCAGATGTCCGAGAATTACACCAGAGTGATTTGAAGTTAGAATATAACGAGAACAATAACAAGGCGGTCTGTGAGATCGCACAAGGGCTATCGACAGGGGACAACCCTCGATTTATTCGACAACATTGGGAAGCACCGAGCTTAGAATATAATTATCCATACGCGAAAGGCGGATCAGACGCATGGATCACACCGAACGTGGATAAGGTAGTTCAATACCGGTCTAATGGAAGAGAAATGCGCCCTCTTCCCGGATCCGTACTCCGAAATACTCAGCATTACGGTAGGGAAGGGATCACATGGACGTATATCAAGAGCACGGGAAGACGGTTTGGATACTTGCCTGAAGGCTGTATCTTTGATCACGCGGGATCAATGGTTTTCCCCGGAGAAGACATTAGCCCGTGGACACTACTCTCCGTTCTTAACACCGATCTCTATCATAGTTTGTTCCTCTCACTTTCACCAGATCGACATTGGACTCCGGGAATCGTTAGCAGAATCCCTTGGTTTGAAAACCTAAATGATCTTGAGCAAGTAGAAAAAGCTGCTAAGAAACAATACGAATTAAAGCTGAAAGATAAGGCACATGATCCGTCTAGTCCCTTCTATATCGCGCCAGAATTACTCCCGGAGCAAGCCGTGGAGGGGTTCTTCTACGACTACCATCCATTTACCGATTTCGTAGATGAAGAATGGGATTTCGAGCTCAATCACGCCAACCCTGAACAGACATTTAAGCATGTCTCTCAACGCGCATCGTACGAAGCGGCTGTTCGGGAATACGAACTAGAAGAAATGGCCGGTAGTATTGAGAAAGCTGTCCGTGACGAACTCGGAATTTCAGAAAAAACACACTCTGCGTTACAAACTGAAATAGAACTACGAACAGCAGAGGAGATAGACGCTCGGGTTACTGAGAAACCGGAAGACACGGCCTCAAACGGCTCTCCGGAGAATCTCAGCAATCATGTGAAGAAGTTACTTCACCATATTGTCCTTGAAAGATTATCAGTATCCGATGACGGCATAGTTCCAGTCACACGTGATGGAGAAAACTCCCGACTTTTAGAAGAAGTCAAGCAAGGTTTCGAAGAGATCTACGGGGAGAACGCAGAAGAGCATCTCCGGGAAGCTGACAATATATTGGGTACACAAGTAGCGGATGAAGCTCCATATCCGAATCTTGAGAATTGGCTGGAAAATGAGCTATTCTCATATCACGTCTCTATTATGGATAATACCCCCCTGTTCTGGAAGCTGACCTCGAATAGAACCGTCCCTGACCCGTCTGGAGAAGGATTCTCCTGTCTCATTGATTACCAGCAAGTTAAACAAAGTACATTCGATCGAATAGCTAATCGCTATCTAGAACCCCGCAAATCACTTCTACGGGAAAACCGGACAGCTGCCAAGGAACGTCAGTCCAACGAGTCCCTATCTACTCAAGAACGAGCAGATGCGACTGATCAGTTCGAACGATGCTCCAGCGGTCTCGAACAGATTAACGAACTAGAAAAGGCTATTCAGGAGTTGGCAGAGACCGAGCCTCGAGAATGGCCAGCAGAAAATCAGAAATTGGCAGCAGAACTCAAGGAAGAGGTAGAGAGGTTTAGAAAAGAAACGCAAAGTCGGCTATCAACTCTTGATGAGTTAGCAGAACAAATCGATATGGAAGAGCAGTTCTCAACTACATTCTATCCCACAATTCAGGAACAACGAGAAGAGTGGGTTGAGGGTCTGAAAGAAATTGAGGATGCATGCGAATTCTTCAGTAAGGATGCCTCAGAACCAATTGAAGCGTCACACTACGATATGTTGGAATACTTTGACAGTCTTGTTGGCTCTACCCACTTCGCCAGTAATGGCATCCTATTTATGACATACTACTTTGAAGATGGGGAAGAATATCTTGAAGACGGTGAGCAGCGGGACGGCCTTACTCAAGAAGCGGAACTCCTTGCCCGATTGGCTGTTGATCTCGACACATATATCGAACTAGCGGAGGATATAAGTAAAAAATGTAACACACTCACAGAAGATATTCCATCAGAATGGGATAGCCGAGCCCTCAAACATATAACAACAGATGGCTATCAGCCTATTGAAAAATACGGTGTTAGCCTGAACATCAAACCGCTCTTCGAAAAAGACATCGTTCCTAAAATAGTTGGAGAGAAGGTGATATAATATATATGAAAGCTATCAAAACTCTCCCCGGCACTGCAAAAGAGAGGATACAGAGAGAGTTCGACCGGGCCGAGTCGTCCGATCCGATTGTCCTCTGGTGGGACGACGGGAACTACCTCGAGGACATCATCGAGCAGGCCTGTAACGAACTCGGCGTTCACCTGAAAGTCGCCAAGGAGACGCCGCTACAACTCCGTGCCGATCCAGTCGACGGCGAACAGGTCTGGTACGTCCCACACGTCAAGGAGCCCGACGACGCCGAGGGTGACTTCGACTGGTTCCGCGACGTCGAGCACACGGGCGGCGAGGTGGAGATGAGCATCGAAGACCTCACCGTCCACGCGTTCGAGCGCGGGCAACTCGATGCGTGGGAGCTGAAAACCGCGACGCAGGCGGACGATCCCGCAAAGCGCCGCGAGATTGCCCGGATTCTCCACGACCAGCTCACCGGCGGGCAGCTTCCGACGCTCGAACAGCTCCGCACGCAGATCGTCACCGGCGGCTACACCGATCCGGTCGCGTTCGTGCTGGAGAACGGTTGGGGCGACATCGACGACAGCCCCGACACCATCGAGCAGATGCAGGACTTGCTGACCAGCGAGGGCGTCGACGCGGTCGCCAGCGAGGATGAACCCGTGGGGATCGTCGCCGCGACGCGTCGGTGGGCCGTCGCCGAGTGGCTGATCCATGCCGGCGCCGACGCCGAACGCTTCCCGAGTGAGTTCCGCGCCGAGACGGCCGGCGACCACGACCTCCCCGAACTCAAGTCGCTTCTAAACAACACCACCTCGGCCAGCCTCCTCGCCGACCGCTATCTCGGCGAGGCGATCTGGCCCGACGTCGTCGCGGACGTCGACGACCCGTGGGAACTCGCAGACTGTATCGTCGACGCCGCGCTCGAACGTCGCCTCTGGGAGGAGTGGCACGAGTCCTTCGACGCCGGCGACTACGAGACGTGTCTTGAGCGCGCCGAGGAGCGGCACGACGCTCTGCTCGGGAGCGAGGACTTCCGCGGCACCTACCGGGGAGCCTACGGCCCGGACAGCCCGTGGACGCGGACGTGGGAGCAGGCCGCGGAGATCGCTCGGCTCGCTCACCAGCTCGAAACATGGGACGAGAACGCCACTGACGACGTCGTCTCGCTGTACGCCGACCCGGACGACGGCACGTGGCAGATCGACAACGCGGTGCTCAACCTCGTCGTCGCGGGAGAGCCCGAGACCGACCTCCCCGACAATCATCCCGCGACAACCGCGCTCGACGACCTCCGGACGCAGCTCCAGTCAGAATACGTCGAGTACCTCGAAGACCTCGGCGACCTCGTCACCGACACCGTCGAAGCTGGCGCTCCGTTCGTCGACGAGGATCACTCCTACCAGTTCTTCACGAAGGAATCAGACGGCCTCGAAAGCGGCCAGACTATCGCGCTGTTCGTCATCGACGCCCTTCGGCTCGACCTCGCCCGCCGCCTCGCGGACGAGTTGCGTGACTACGTGGCGACGCTCCCGTCCGATGCTCCTGAGTTCGCCATCGACGAAGACGTCTGGCTCGGAACGCTTCCCTCGGAGACGGAGTTCGGGAAGGCTGCACTCACGCCGGGAGAGATCCAGATGTTCGACGTCTCGCTGGTCGATGGCGAGTTACAGCCGCTGCGAAACAACCGTCGGGTGACGACCAACCGCCGCGAGTCACTGTTGGGCAGCGACGGCTGGACGGTCACTCGCGAGGAGGAGGACGACGGCTGGCAGTCGACGCGTGTCGCCTACTTCAAGAACGACATCGACGACATC
>Ga0207754_100585_pt1 | contig 12826 bp, 13 predicted proteins | sample A23E1SouthBayCA_FD_187728 | JGI IMG/M metagenome (GOLD analysis project Ga0207754, IMG submission 187728) | Aerobic enrichment media microbial communities from Eden Landing Ponds, California, USA - A23 E1 (SPAdes) | ecosystem: Environmental > Aquatic > Marine > Unclassified | place: Emeryville... | reverse complement strand
GCCGGTGTTGGGCACGAATGTCCGGTCGGTCGTCGGCTTCGGTGCTTGGAGACTGTTCGTCGACGGACTGCTGTTCGGTGCTCATGTTCGGGTAACCCCTCACTCTCTCGGGGGGACACAAAATTTAGGGAAAGTACCGTCACCAGACTGCACGGTCAAATTGTAGCCCTTACACGGACGTACCAGCGAAAGATGGCGAAAAACCTCTTGATTATTTTGTTTCGAGCAGCCATTGACCACAGCAAACCAATGACGGTATCGAACTCGCATTCATATCATAGCTCGCTGAAGGGTGGTAAATACACGAAGTGAAACTAACTGAATACTATGTGGCTGTATTCTAATAATTAGATGTAATCAAGTGACGAACTTCTAGATAGTTTCAAGTTTAGCCCATCTACATATCTACTTGTTAATGCAGCGACGAAGTTTGCTTACAACAGTTTCTGCTGGTGCAGCATCTGTACTGGCAGGTTGCACTGGAATTCTTTCCAGAGAGGATACGACCCCCGCCTCTGAATCGTCCTCCACGCCTACCTCCACTCCCAAACCACAACCAACGGTTACGTGGTCCGAAGACTGGGTGAGTGGCACTAAGTATCGAGTAGATGCGACTGTCCAGCTAAATGGGGCTGAAAAAGTACTTGTTAAAGAGGGAACCACCTCAGGAGAGACTATCGCCACGATCTCCGCAAGTGGAACTCACACGGTTATCGGCCCAGACACAAATGATGGTCCAATCGAGATGGGGCGCATACTCTTTCTCGTACGGCCAACTGAGTCGGAACTAGAGGGCATGGACACAGTCGACACCGTTGGGAGCTTCTCTGTTGGCAGCCAGGAACAACCAACGTTCCCGCTCCACTTACGTGGACTTCGCGGAAGCACTGATCCGAACCTCGAAACGAGTGGGACACTCTCTCGAACGTTCAAGAGTCAGTCAGGTGCTGGCCCAACAGCGCTCTCGCTTGAGATTCCAGAGGTTCTCTACCAGTACTACAAAGATCGGGATCGAACTCGCAAATATGGTGCCTACGTCTCCGACACCTACGATGATCAGTACATCAAGGGAATAGTGAGCGAGTTTGAGCGCTACGGGAAAGAGAATGGCCTGAGCGATCCCGGCATCATCAACCACATGATGGCGTTCGTTCAGAATCTGGAATACACCACAGACAAAGTTTCTACCGGCTACAACGAGTATCCGAAATATCCAGTCGAGACGTTAGTGGATAAGGAAGGTGACTGTGAAGATACCTGCATTCTCCTAGCTTCGATGCTTGAACAATTTGGATACGGGTCAAAACTTCTGGTCTTCCGTGACAAGCAACACATGGCGCTCGGTATTGCTGGCGCTGAAAACATCCCCGGGACATACTTCGAGAAAGACGGCCAGCGGTACTACTACGTTGAGACTACAGCTTCAGGATGGGAAATCGGACAGCTGCCACCGGATATGGACGGTGGCACACCCGAGTTCCGACCAATAAACGACAGCGGTGTACTGGTATGCTCGTATGCCGTTAATACGCCAGCCTCTGGTGGTGCAGCTGTTGAAGTGAGTATAAAAAATGTCGGCAATGGGGCCGGCACTGCTCAGGCGACGGTTGGCTTCCAGAACCCAAACGACGAGTTGGTCGCATCCAAGCAGAGTCAGCCGGTACAGCTTGGTCCGCAACAAGAGCACACTACTACTCTAAACCTATTGCCCCCAGATGACCAGCAATTGCGCGCGAAAGTGCAAGTGTCTCTAGATGGGACTGTGCAAGATACACTGGTGAGTGACTGGCGAACTCCGCAGGCCTAAGCTTTCCTCTACATTGAGGGTCACTGTGTTAGTCGGACAGGCTGGGCTGTGAGTGTGGATCGACTCATTTCACGGAATCGAAAATATAGGGGCAAGGATCGAAGACTAAACGGTTCGTTGGGTCACGGCTAACCAACACAGAGCAATAACTGCCGCAGTTGTTGGTTAGCCGACTGCATACCGAGACAAACCGGTTCTCGAAGGAAGGGCTATGGCGTATCCCGAGAATATGCTGGTAATCAGATGAGATGCTCTATGGCCTCGTCGTTTCGGGCTAACTCGGACTGCGCAGGCGAGACATCTGTATCACGGTCGGAGAACGACTCTGGAGAGACGGCCTGTTGCATCGCGTTGAGCTTCGACCGTAGTTGGTCACTCGTCGAGCGGACCAGCTCATCATCAGGCCAGGAGTGCACGTCGAGCCCGTCGAAGCGTGTTGCGACTACTGCACGACTGGTGCAACGAGAACCATCTGCTAGACCTTTATATCCGTCCGAATCGGCCTGCTAGGCCGTGATTCAGTATCCTCGCACCAGCGAAAGCGAACTTCCTGAGCTATATAATGAACTTGATCGCATGCTCGAAACTGCCGACAGCGTCCTTCGCGAGCAGTTCCACGTCGAAACCAATGGGAATGCAGATAGCGTCGTGTTTGCTGATGCGACAGAGCAGGACTTTTTAGATGCACTTTGGGCCGATACCGAGACGATGGTCCCGTTCTTCCAGAAAGTCAGCGGCTTGCCGGATCGGGAATTCGAGCGCCAGTATGGTATCAGTGGCATCGGATCGAAACTGCGTGGCCGGAAGACGGATTTCCGAGATGAGGAGCATGCACAGACGTTCGCCAAGGCGCTCAACGAACTACTGCCCCCGCGTCTTTCGGTTGAAGCACTCTTGTTCGCATTCGTCAAACTGTGGGAAAACGACCAGCGACGTCATTATCGGGCACGGTACGAGGGAAAAGTACTCGATCACCTGAACGATGGTGGGTTTCCAGCGTTCAAAGGTAACAAACTACCTGGTGAACCCGACATCGTCATTCCTGACACGGAACCCTACGAAGTCACGGGAGAGGTTCGAGTCATCCAGCAAAAAGACCGTAAAAAGCGGTTCAAAGAATTTGGTTCAGAAGCACGCACAGCGGAAGAACACTTCCCCGATGCGAAGTTCGTGGTTGTGGCGAACGTTGGTCGTCTCATCGAACGCGAGGATCGAGAGGACGTTCGTGACGATATTCACACCTCAGCGGCAGCGCATATTGACGGCGTATTCTTCCAAGATGAACTCGATGAGCTTATCAGCCAACTGTCGGAGTGGGGTGTAACACAACAACAAAAGCTGGACTAGGGACAGGACGATATGTTACTCGAGTAAATATATATTTAAGTACTGTTGGGCGTAACAGTTGCCTGTGAAAGGGCACGTACCAACGCCGTCGGATCTTGCCGACGACATGGTTGAGAGGCTCTTTGCTGGCAGAGAGCCTAAAGAGGACGACACGATACTGTACCCTGGCTGCGGTGAAGGGCCATTCATTGGTGCCGTTAACCGCTACTGTGCAGCCCACGACTGTGCTATACCGCAGGGCGTCGGTATCGAAACCCATCCCGAACGACTTCAGACAGCCAAATCGAGGCACGACGATACGGTGGTTACATTTCAGGAGCGCGATTTTCTGGACGAGATCAACGACTTGCACGCCTTCGACTATATTATCGGAAATCCGCCTTACGTTCCCATTGAAGATCTCTCTGAGGAAGAAAAGGCAGCGTATACGTCACAGTTCAATACCGCTGTCGGCCGATTTGACTTGTATATTCTGTTCTTTGAACAGGCACTGAATCTGTTAGCCGATAACGGGCGACTGACTTTTATTACGCCAGAAAAGTTTGAATATGTCGAGACAGCTGAACCACTGCGGGAGTTGATGACTGACCACCATGTCGAGTCGCTCATCCATGTCGATGAGGGCTCTTTCAGCGGCTACATCACATTCCCGACAATCACGACAATTGAAGCGTCTGAACCAGACTCCACAGAGGTTCGGCGTCGGGATGGAGCGACTACGACGGTTGACTTGCCACGGGACGGGAGTGCGTGGACCAGTGACCTCCGCGCAAGCTCTGGTCCCACAATTGAAAGCGGCGTAGCGCTTGGCGATATCTGTACACGGATTAGCTGCGGTGTCGCGACCGGCGCTGACAAACTGTTCGTTCAGTCAAGCGACGATGTCCCACAGCAATTGCGGGATGATTGGACATATCCGACGGTTTCAGGATCTGAACTTAGTGCCAATGACGGTGCTGAAAGCGACTCATTGTTCATCTGTCCGTATGATGAAGCTGGGCGACTTGCCAGCGAGGATGAGCTGGGTGCATATGGCCAGTGGGCTGAGCTTAACCGTAGCCGATTAGAGGACCGGTCATGTGTGAAAAAGAACAAGCGAGTTTGGTATGCTTGGCATGAGAATCCGCCGATGGAGGATATCCTCCAGCCGAAGATTCTGACCCGAGATATTGGGGCAGAACCACAGTTTTGGCTCGACGCTGATGGTGATATTGTGCCTCGCCATACCGTGTACTACCTGATTCCAGAGCCCCACGTCAACATGCGCGAACTGCTCGAGTATCTTAACGGACCAGAGGCAGCCGCTTGGTTAGAGGCAAACTGCCAGCGAGCCCACAACGACTACTACCGATTCCAGTCTTCAGTTATGAAGGAGCTGCCCGTACCCGAAGAATTCGGGAAAACCGTTCAGCAGTCGTTGGTGTGAGTGACACGACTGGACGATACAAGACCAAGGCGGAACAAAAGTGCTAGTCATCAAGCAATTTAATCTACATCAGAACTATAAATAGTGCACCATATACTCATACTGTGCAAATCCTCTCGTTTGAAGTAGAGAATTTTAGGAGCGTCCGGAAGGAGTGCTTAGATTTTGATGAAATTAATGTTCTGATTGGTAAGAATAACGTAGGCAAGTCTAATATAGTGAAGTCGCTGTACTCGTTTCGTGATATTGCAACCAACCGCGTAGACTGCGAGGAATTATATGATCGTGCAGTCACGAGAGATGTGCGCGGTGAAAAACTCTCATTTTCTTGTGAAATTGAACTTTCAGATACCGAGCAGGAGAATATTATTCAGCAGACTATTTCATCTGCCCAATTGTCGTCCGAGGATGTTAGTTCGTTACGCGAAAATGAATTCTTTTCTAGCTTAGAATACGAGATACAAATTGATGGAAATGGCCTGTTTCGATGTATCATAAAAACCGAACATAGTGGGGGAAAATTCATTCTAGCAAGCGCATTGAAAGAAGATGACAGACATCGAATCCAGACACTAAAATTGGATGAACTCCCAGATATAACGAAAAATGAAATTGTGGCTGCGCCGACAAACCCCAAAGATCCACTTCCGGCAGGGATTCAGAGCGAAGTTTTAGCTATATTTGAAGATTGGCACACAATCGCTCCATTCAGAAAGCCAGATGAGGAGGGTGAATTTCGTGCACAGAGCGAATTAAAACCGTCAGGATCAAATCTTACCACTGTTCTACAGGGCATCCAAGGCGACGGAACTAGTCGCTTTTCTAACATATGCGATATGTTCAAAAATATAATGCAAAATGTAGAAAATATAAGGATACCGACAGAAGAAAATAGCTCAAATGAGCCCGTGCCCGTTATCCGAATTGACGAAAAGCACTCAAGCAATATCGAACTTGATGAATTGTCTTCTGGATCCAAGGAAATACTCTTACTTGTTACAGAGCTAATAATGTCTAAATCTGATATGCCATTGGTCTTTTTAGAAGAGCCGGAGTTACATTTACATCCAGACGCAGAGCGTCGTATCCTACAAGAGTTGAAATCAATAGTAGAAAAGAACGGCCCTCAAATAATTATTACAACTCATTCAGATGTGTTTGTTGATAATGTCAGTGTAGAGGATATTTTCCTAATAAAACGTGATGACTATACATCAATTGAAACCGTCTCAGACGCTGGATATGCGTTAGCGGAAGCTGGGCACTCAAAAAGCCATTATTTGCAAGCCGATCGTGTGGTATTTGTTGAAGGGAGAAGTGATAAGGTTATACTTGAGAACTGGGCCGACACCATTGGTTGTTCTTTCGAAAGGAATGGTGTTGTGGTAAGAGTCTATGGTGGTGACGATATATTTGAAGATCAAAATCCATATGCAGAGGCAATACCAGATATGTTGGGTCAGATGGCAATCCCATATAAGTACATTTTTGATTCTGATGGAGAGGATCCTGGTGGTAAAAAGAGTGAGATTGCCGGAAAAATTAGTGAATCGGGTGCAAAAATCCATGTCTGGAATCGCCACTCAATTGAATCCTATTTAGCTGAATCGCCAAGAGCAGTTGCTGAACCTGTAGGAGCATCAATTGAACAGGTCCAACAGGAGTACCCACTAGAGCCATCGAACATTAAAATGAAATCCAGATTTGATAACATATACACTGACGTAGCAAACGTAGGTTACAACGAAGAGCACCACGGAGCAGTAATATCTGCAAATATGCAAGAAAATGAAATCCCAGATGAAGTTAAGTCATTAATTAGAGAAATAGTGACGATGGAGGGCCGACAATGAATAAGCACAGGAAAGAGGCAGAGAGAATATACGATGCTCCTACGGAGAGAACAGTTGGTGAAATACTTCAAGATGATTTCTATGATGACGAGAATTGGGTTCCATTGGGGGACGAAAAGAATAATTACGGAATCGTCGAGAACCAAGCGGCATCGCCAATGGCCGCTCTCGCAGAAATCGTTATCAATTCTGTTGACGCGATATTATTGAAGAATTACAAGCAACGCTTTAATGTGCATAGTGGCGAATCTGATCAGCCAGAATTTGGCACATTAGAGACTGCCGCAGACGAATTGGTTGACGAACAAAAAGAAGAATTGACGATAGCGGCGACGGGAAAAAAGGCAGGGACTGGTGGCCCGATTAGTTTGAGTATTGAAGATACTGGGGAAGGAAAGCCCCCTGACAAATTCGAAAAAACATTTCTTGGACTCCTATCTCCGGGTAGTTTGAAGCAGGACTACGAGTTCCTCCAAGGCCAGTACGGGATGGGGAGCACTGGGGTACTCCCATTTTGTGGAAATAATGGGTATAAATTAATCATATCGTCCTCACACCAAGAGCGGCGGAGATGGAGCTGGAGCCTCATACGGAAAAATGAACAACGGACCTGTTATGAATACTTCACCATTGATGGAGAGATTCCTACCTTCTCTGGGGAATTTAAAGGAAAAGAGTTTGGATCGTTTGTGAAGCTGTTCAATTATGACATAAACCAACGGAGTAATATATCCTCTGACAGGAATATGCGGCGTTATCTTGAGCGCTACCTTCTTCAATCACCGATATCAATTAATTTGGAGGAACGTCGGGACTATGAGTCCTACCAGATGAGCGACACTACCGACGGACTTCTTCCACATATAAAAAATGAGTACGATAATTTGATAAAAAGCAATCACTATATAAGACATTCGTTTGACAACAAATCATTAGGAACACGAGATATAGAGGTTATACTATTTAAGGGAGACGATGTCCTATCAAAAAAAGAGGAAGAAAAAAAGAGACTGTTTGTAAGGGGCGAGAAGCACAGAAAACAAGCAATATTTTTCAGCGTTAATGGCCAGACTCACGGAGATCAGGGAAAAACATTTATTAGTAATAGATGTAGCCGTTCCAAGATAGCCAATGACGTTCTGATTATATTAGATTTTTCTGACATATCTGGGACAAACCTAGTTAATCTGTTTAAACCGTCCAGAGATCGCTTAACAGACAAAGAAATTGCGTCAGACCTTATCTCTGGTCTAGAAAAGGCCATTGAAGGGGATGACGTTCTGAGAGATGAGGAACAAATTCGCCGCGAGCGGACCGCAGGAGAAGCCGATGAAGATCTCGACGAGATATTTAATGAAATATTCGACAGTAATTCCTTATTTCGGTCCTATTTCGATCCTTCTGATGAGAATAACTCTGAAGGATCGCTTGATAACAAAGGCTCTCCGGTTGATTTAGCTGAAATCGATTACGAGCCGCCTTACGTGCCAAAAGAGTTAAAACCAATCGAGACTTTTAGATCTCGAATTGACTACGAGACATACGATGGATCTGAAGGCATATACGAGATAGAAGTTCCGGTTGATAAAACGCGGCGCGTTCGCTTCCATCTAAATGGGCCCGACGACTATTTCAATCGCAAAACGGATTCCGGAGAGTTGCGCGTCATTCCAGGTGCTGCGCTTGAGACTCGACAATTTAAAACTGGGATTCTCTCTCTAGACCTCAGTCCTCTGCCAAATTCGCGGCCAGGAACTGAAATTCCAGTAACGATCGAGGTGGATAGGCCTTCAGACAGTTCGCTCTCAACCAACATCCGCCTAGTCTGTACTGAAGAAAAAGAAGATAACCAAGATGCAAAAGACTCCAACAATGAGGACGTGAAATTTCAGCCACCCTCTGTTATCGAGGTTACTGAAGAAACATGGGGCCAACATGATTTCTCACCCCGTGATGTGGTGAAACTCGACGATTATACAAGTGAAAATGAGGGTTTCGACGTCTTTGTCAATATGGACTGTGACCAGCTCACCACATTCATAAGTGATCAAGATCTGGATCCGGGAGACGCTACCAAGATTCAGCGATTTTTCAAACGCGCAGTTGCAATGTATACCGTCTCTCAGTATCTCGAATTAAGTAACGACTTCAATCACGAAGAAAACCCCGAAAGTGAAATTGAGGCAACTGATACCAAAAGGTCTGAAATGAAAGATAGCAGCCGATCTATCGACCAGGACGCTGATGTATCGGCTGTGGTCGCTGATGGAATTCGAGGGTTAGCTTGGACACTCCCACATCAGTACTTATCGCAATTGTAGCTGGTAGTTCTGGCTGATCGCAGTCTTATGAACGATTCGTTTGAACTCACAGGTCGTGCGGTATTATTTTTGAAGCCAATCAGTACACGTACATCTTAAGAACGCCATTTAGTTATCTGTAAGTGTCTACATTGTATCCCACACAGCCATCTGAACACATTTCAGATTGAGATACCAACTGTCGTTTTCACACCAATTTGAGGGTCATTTCGGGTAAGTCCTAGACTATCAAGTAATATTTAAAACAATCATTAGATCATCAAATAATTGAATGACTACGCAGTATCTATTGTTTAGCGTCTGCTAACTACACCGTCGCCGCGACGTGCTGATACTCCGTCTGTGACGGCGTCGGCTGCAGTGTCAACCCAGCCAACGCTATCTCCCTGAGCACTTCTGAAGGCACACCCTCCGAACCACGCAACACAGCGTCAAGTGTCCACTCACCGTACTGACTCGCGCTCGGCGCAAGCACATCCACGGACTCAGTCGGAACCTCCTCTTGAATCGCCCGCGCCGCCCGTCGCACCCGCTTGCGCTCTTCGACAGTGCAACTCACGCTTCAACACCTCGCACGAGATCGCCGACCAGCGACCCACCAACGTGCGGGCCGATATCCCAGCCACGCTCACCACGCGTGTACTCGCACCATTCAGAAAGCGTCTCGAAGGGCGTGTTCGCCAATGTGACCTTTTCAGCGTCACCGTTAGCCTCGATAACAGCCACGGCGAATTCGTAGCTGTCCCAGTAATGTGCTGCCCCCTCGCCGTCGACGCCGAGAAACAGCGGTCGCCCTTGGGTGAATAGTTCGCGTGCGGTACGTTCTTGTGGATTGGATTGCGTAGTTGCCATTGGTTCTTCCTGGAACCACGCGCCTCGGTGTCTCAGCACCGGGGCGATTTCGTAAGAAATCGACCAGCGGCGCGTGTGTTCCTATACTTAGCTTATGTTACGCCACCACCATAAATCATTTCCATTCGGAAACTAACTTGGCAATGTAGCATGAGTACGGCACACGGGAATCAGAGAGTCACTGATCAAGAACTACTGGAAACGTTTGAGAAAATAGAAGGGCCATTCGTGACTGCTGGTGAACTCTCCGAACACCTTCCAATCAGCCGGACAGCAATTAACAAGCGGCTCAACCAACTGTGGGCTGAAGATAGGATCAACCGCAAGAAACCGACTTCAACGATGGTCGGTTGGTGGCTTCCAGAGGGTCAAGACTGCTCAGAAAGGTAGTTTCGTCCGTCATCAGTGAGCCACCAATTTCGAGTTCCGCCCGTCATTTTACTATCCAGATATCCTTTCTCCTGCAATGTCTCAAGCCGATTATGAACGCCTTGTCGAGATAAATCAAGGGTCTCAGTCAATTCAGTTGCATGCATGAACGGGTCCGGGCAGAGGGCAAACTCTCGGAGTATTTCGACATCGGAAACTGTCGGCTTACGGCCCGGGTCTGGCATTGTAGTTGGGATGGATGCCTACTTAGAAAATATCAGCGGTCTGCCTTTAATGTACGCACGGTAATTAGTTGTCGTGCGGAAAAGATTAAGTGTGGTCAGCATAACAGTCTGAGATAGGCGACGCCCACAGCAACCACCGGCGTCCCGTCGAACCCATGACCACCGGCAAGCCCACCCACGAGGAGTCGCATCGCTCGCCACCGACCAGCACTTCCGGTCATTCGGAAACCACCAGACTGCGGGACATTCGCTCACTTCCGGTCATCTTCCGGTCATCGTCTGAGCGGCCCACGAACACGACACAGCGGGCCAGAGACGAAAATCGGACGCCAAAAATCCACTTCCGGTCACGCGCGCCCCAAACTCTTACCAAGTCACCTTCCAGCCTTGGCCAGATGCATACCACCGGAGGCGACCGATGACGACCTACCACGACCTGACGGGCTTCCAGCGCGACCTGCTCGAAGCCATCGCCGCCGTCGAGGACGATCCGTATGGCCTCGCGCTCAAGGACTACCTCGACGAGCGCTACGCCGACCCGATCAACCACAGCCGCCTCTACCAGAATCTCGACCGACTCGTCGAACAGAACCTCATCAACCGCGACGAACTCGACGCTCGCACCAACGTGTATACGTTGACCGACGCTGGAAGACACGAACTCCACCGCCAGGCGGAAACACTCGCAGGGCTGTGTGATCTGCCCCGGCCCATCGCCGACGGCGGCACGGTCACCCTGCCAGAGCCGGGCTGGGTCGTCTTCGAGCCCGCCGACGCCACGGTCAAAGCGATGCTTCACGACAACGAGACCATCACCACGTCTCGCGACGGCTTCACACTCGAACTGTCAGCCCACGCGATGGACGGGTGCAATACCAGCTGGCCTGGCGACGGCAGCGAGCCCGACCCACCGACGGATGTCACCATCGAGGTTCACCCTGGCGTCGTCAAAAGCGTCCTCCGTGATCCCGACCACGCCGACTACTACGGCTACCCCAAGCACAACGTCGCGTTCCAGGTCACCGGTGAACTCGACGGGGGTGAACACCGGTGAGAACACGTTCGCCCGATGTCGAGAGTAGCGAAGGTCTGTCTCGCAATCAAGCGAATCCAGGAGACATCCGAGTGCGACAGTCTTCGTGTGTTTTCTCGTGGACAGACTGTACGCGCCAAGAAACAACGCATCCTTTCACAAACAGGATCACAAAGACCAGCAATCCGATTCCTTCGGCCACTGGTGTTCCAAGCCGCATCGATAGCTCGGATACAGCAGCCCCGAGACCGATGATCGCGACAACACAGAATTGGCATGCTCCCCAGGTCAGGACTCTCTTCGTTCTGGATTGCGCTGGAGAGTATTCTGCAATGAGTTCTTTGGCAGTCGCTGTGAGTTTGGCAACGCTCCAGAGTACGACTTCGCAGAGCACGGGTAGTAATGCTGTTTCAACCATGTCTCCACGCTGGGCTTCCAGCCAGCTGTATATAAATGACAATCTGCTACTAGAGTCTTCTCCTAGTTACGTCCCCTCAGCACGCTGTCCCACATTCAACCACCGAGGAGGTGCGTCGGCATGACTGCCCCCAGCGTCGGCGACGTGGTCGTCCTGACCGAACTCGACAGCGAGCCACGCCTGCTCGTCACCGTCGTCGACGGGGCCGACGACGAGGTCACCGGCATCCTGCTGGCTGACCTGGCCGAGGAGACCATCCAGCGTCTTGAGGCCACGGCTGGCGACCGCCAACGCCGCCGGAAGCTGACGACGGCCATCCGCCGAGCCGAGGACCTCATGACGTTCCGTGTCCCTGTCGGCGAACTCCGCCAGCGCGACCAGCCGACTACACAGGGCCGTGGCTCGCTCATGGGAAGGGATCGGTAATGGCCAAAGCCGACACCGATGCTGCCAAGAGCGATACAGCGCCCGCACAGGCAAGCCTGTGGCGACTCCGCTATCACGTCGGCGATCTCGAACATTACACCGAATGGACGGCCGACTTCCCTACCATCGAGAACTACTACGACCAGTACCATCACGGGGACCACGCCCACGATGTCGCCATCGAGCGCCGAGCATCGAAACGTGACCCACCATAGCACCCACTCCGGTCCCAGCCACGACTGTACCACTGCCACCAGCGGAGCGCGACCGGTGAACCCAGTGCCACGCTGGTCCGGGCGACGACAGCACATACGCACTGCTCGTCGTCGGCGCGGTGCCACGACACAAATCCACTAGACGGAGCGGGGTTGCCACGAGCCAACCGCCGCGTCTAGAGAGCGCCAGCTACGTCACCGACAGCCCGTGCTGTGGTCAGCACTACTCGGTTCGATTCCGAGCACGGGTCCTGTGGTCACAATGCCACGACAAACAAACCCCACCGACGACGACAACGAGACCGACCAAGCCCTCGCCGACCACCTCGACATGGACATCGGACAGGCTGAGATGGATACCGACGAATTCCAGGCGCTCGTCAGCGACCTCGACGGCGACGTGTCACCCCTCATTTCGAGTGTTCTTGAGACGCTGGTCGCGACTATCGATGACCTCCACGAACGCGTCGCCGAACTAGAGGCCGACCTCGAACAGACCCACGAGGTTGCCACC
>Ga0207754_100584_pt1 | contig 12853 bp, 16 predicted proteins | sample A23E1SouthBayCA_FD_187728 | JGI IMG/M metagenome (GOLD analysis project Ga0207754, IMG submission 187728) | Aerobic enrichment media microbial communities from Eden Landing Ponds, California, USA - A23 E1 (SPAdes) | ecosystem: Environmental > Aquatic > Marine > Unclassified | place: Emeryville... | reverse complement strand
CGTCGCGGACCGCCGGCAGACGCCGCTGCGATCGATCGAAATCGCGCGCCGTGACGCCCGTGGCAACTAAACCCCCGGCCGTCGATGGCTGGGCCATGAGTCGACTCGTCACGTTCGGAGAGACCGCGTTGCGACTGAGCCCGCCGGACCACGAGCGCCTGGAGACGGCGACCGACGTATCGCTGCACGCGGACGGCACCGAGAGCTCGGCCGCCGTCGCGGCCACGCGACTCGGTGCGCCGGCCGTCTGGCTGTCGAAGCTTCCCGATACGGTGCTCGGTCGGCGCGTCGTCGCCGAACTGGAACAGCAGGGCGACGGGCTCCAGACGCAGGTGGTCTGGGACGAGGACGGCCGGCAGGGCCTGCAGTTCGTCGAACGGGGGAGCCCACCCAGAGACGACGTGACCGTCCAGGACCGGGGCGACACCGCGCTGGCTACGGTGTCGACCGAAGACGTGCGGATGGCGATGGTCCAGAACGCCGACGTGTTCTTCGTCAGCGGTTCGACGCCCGCGCTCTCGCCGACGGCCCGGCGGACCACGGAGGCACTCTATCGTGCCTGCGAAGGGACCTGTGTGTTCGACCTGGACTACCAGTCCGGCCTCTGGTCGCTGGCGGACGCCCGCGAGGCGCTCCTCTCCCTGCAAGACGCGATCGACGTACTCGTCGCGGACGAAGAGGACGCACAGGCGGTGTTCGACCGCTCTGGCAAGGCCCGGCAGCTGGCCCACTCGCTCGCCGCCGAGGGCGACTTCGAGCAGGTCGTGATCACCCGCAGCGGGCGCGGTGCGGTCGCCTGGGACGACAACGTCGTCCACGAACAGGACGCCATCGAGACCGACGTAATCGACGCCAGCGGCACGCACGCCGGCTTCCTCGGCGGTTACCTCCACCAGCTGTACGAGGACGCCCCGACGGAGCAGGCGCTGGCCTACGGGACCGCCGCCGCCGCGCTGACCCGGACCGTCCCCGGCCCGCTGCCGACGATCTCGGCGAGCGAGGTCGAGGCCCTCGTCGAGACCGAGCAGGATCGCACCGGCGAGCGGAGCATCTGAGGGGGTCCGCGGGGTCGGGTGCGCGGATCGATGGAGGGAAAGCGCCAGCGGCGTGAGGATTGATCGATGCAGGTCGAGTTTCTGGGCGGAGCCGGCGAGATCGGTCGCAGTGCCGTGTTGATCGACGACTCGCTGTTGCTGGACTACGGCATGGCCAGCGAGTCGCCCCCGCAGTACCCCGTCGGCGACGTGGACCCGGACGCCGTCGTCGTGAGCCACGGCCACCTCGACCACGTCGGCGCGGTGCCGGCGCTGCTCTCGGGGACCGAACAGCCCCCCGTCCACTGGACGCCACCGACCCGAGAGCTCGCGCTGACGCTGGCCGAAGACACGCTCAAGCTACACGGCGGGAGCCCGCGGTGTCCCTTCACCGAGAACGACGTGCGCCGGATCGGCGAGGTCTCGGCGACCCACGGCTACCGCGAGCCGTTCGAGGCGGCCGGCTACGAGGTGACGTTCTACGACGCCGGCCACATCCCGGGGAGCGCGCACGTCCTCGTTTCCGACGGCGACACCCGCCTCCTCTACACGGGCGACTTCCACACGGACGAGCGTCGAGGCGGCGACGCCGCCTCGGGCCGCGCGAACGGGCGCGAAGCGCCCGTGAGCGGACAGCGCCTCGTCTCGGCGACGACCGACCGCCCCGATGCCGACGCCGTAATCTGTGAGTCCACGTACTCCGACGTGAGCCACGAGGATCGGGACGACGTGGAGGCGTCTTTCGTCGAGACGCTGCGCACGACCGTCTGGCAGGGCGGGACCGTCGTCGTCCCGGCCTTCGCCATCGGCCGCACACAGGAGATCATGCTCGTCTGTGCGGCCCACGACATCGACTGTTACGTCGACGGGATGGGTCAGCGGGTCACCGAGCAGTTGCGCCACCACCCCGCGTTCCTCCGAGACGCCGACGCCTTCCGCGACGCGGTCTCGAACGCCCGGTTCGTCGACGGCCGCGACGGCCAGCGCCGACGGATCGCCGACCAGAACGCCGTGATCGTCACCACGAGCGGGATGCTCTCGGGCGGGCCGGCGATGACCTACGTCCCGGCGATCGCCGACCGGCCGGTCAACACGATCGCCATGACCGGCTACCAGGTCGAGGGGACGCCGGGCAGGGACCTCCTCGAAACCGGCAGCGCCGAGATCGACGGCCGCGTGATGCCCGTCAGCGCGCAGGTCGAGGCGTACGACTTCTCCGCCCACGCCGACCGCGAGGGGCTCCTGTCGTTCCTCGACGCGTACCGAGACAGCCGGCTGCTGATCAACCACGGGGACCGCTGTGAGTCGTTCGCCCGAGAGCTGCGAGCCGAGGGCCACGACGCCAGTGCGCCGACGCTGGGCGAGACGGTGACGCTGTCCTGACACCGCCGAGGAGATGACGGCCAGCGCAGTCCGGAGTGGGCGTCCCCAAGACGTTTGTGAGGTGTGGTCGGAGTGGAGAACATGGTCGAGCCCTCCCGCCGCGAGTGTCTCGCGGCGATCGCAGGCGGTACTGTCGCGGCGCTGGCTGGCTGCCAGTGGAACGCGGAGACGAGCGACGAACAGCCCGGCGACGGCCGAGAGCGAGTGACGGAGTACGAGGTGGCGTCGGTCCGCAATCCGGACGGGAAAGCGCTGTTCACCGAAGGCGAGACGCTCCCGACGCCGAGAGAGACCGACGATCGGCCGCCGGTGTACAGGCACACCTATCTCACCAGCGGCGACGATCTCGACGACGTGACGTTCGCGGAGACGAGCGAGGCACGTACGCTGGCGTCGTTCGCCGAGGCGACGGCACTGGACGGCGAGGAGTCGGTGTACCTCTTCACGACGGCGATTCGAGCGTGCTCCGAGGTCCGTCTCCAGTGGGTCGAAGTCGACGCCAGCGGGCCATCGGCGCAGTTCTGCCGGGCGCTGCGACCCGCCGACATGGAGTGTCGGGCCACGGCCTACGAGACGACGGGGTTCGCGATCAGGTTCCCGTTTGCCGGCGATCGATTCTCCGGTCACGGCGCGGGCACGAGCAGCAGTTGCGGCCGGCCACCGCGTCCGGAGCCGTTCGATCCCACGGAGGGAGCGCCATGAGCCGGCTCAGTCGCCGGCGGTTCCTGACGGCGATCGGGGTCGGAACAAGCGCGCTGGCGGGCTGCTCGGCGCTCCCGTCGAACGGGGACGACGAACCGGAGATCGACGACGACGCGATCGCGCGGGCGATTCGAGAGCGCGAAGCGCCGTCGGTGCCGGCCACGAATCCGCTGTCCGTCCCGAGCGGTGCGATCGAGCACCACCGGACAGCGGCGCGTGCGACGCTGGAGCGCGTGCCGCCGGAGCTGTCCGTGCCCAACGGCGCGATAACCGAGAAGCTGCGCGAGCAGCGAGCGCGAGTCGCGACGGAGCTGGATTCGTCGGCCGAGGGAGCGCCCCGAGAGCGCCTGGCGACGTGGCGCGACCGGCGTGGGGACGCCGTCAACGTCCGGCGAGCGTACGAAGCGGCGAGCGGCGACGCCGACCGTGGGGGGTATCGCGATCGGTACGACGAGGTTCGGGCCGAGCGTGCGGCCGTCGGGGCAGCTCTGGACTATCGAGCCCCGGATCCCGTCGCTGCGACGGTCGGGTTCGCGACCGTCGAGTCGCTGCTCGACACGGCACGCGAGCGGCTCGGCCCGCGCTCGCCGTTCCCCGACCAGCCCGAGACCGCCGTCTTCGCCGTCGGTGACAGCTGGGAGGCCATCGAGACGGCCGGGATCGAGACCGCCGACGCGCGTCGGCTACGAGACGCCTTCGTCGACGCCACGGACGGCACCGCCTGGCGGTCCCACCTGGCGGCGGCGAGCCGGCGGCTCGACCACTCGTTTCGGGCGACCCGGGATCGGGTCGCGGAGTACGTCGACGCCGAAGCGTCGGTGCTGGACGCCGACGCCGCCACAGAGCCGCCGACCCGGCATCTGTTTCGGCAGGCGTCCGACGCCGTCGACTGGCGCACGGAGCACGCGAATCAGGCCCGCGATCGCCACGACCACGCGACGGCCGTGATCGAGTCGGGGCGCGGGCTAGTCGCAGCAGAGGCGCTGGATCGGGTCGTCACGGAGATCGAGAGCGGCGACTATCGGACGGCGGTGACCGAGGAGACGGTGCAGTCGGCCCACGCGTCGGCCGTGAGTGCCGTCGAGGACGCCGTCGGCGCGACGCCACGACCGCTTGCCGTCGCGCTGGCGACGCCCGCCATCGAGGTGCTCTCTGGCGTCCGGCAGCGGCTCGACCGGTCGCCGTCCAGAATCGCGCCCGAGCGACTGCAGCCGAGACTGGACAGCGTCGTCCGGTACGCTCGTGTCGTGCCGGCCGCGACGGCGTTCGTCGCGGATCGACTCGCAGTCGAGGGGTGACCGACGGGACGAAACGAATTCCCGGCGGCCGGGTCGACGGGCGGACATGCGACAGGCCCACCTCGACTTCGAGCAGTACTTCTCGATCGCGATGGAGACCGACGAGGCCCAGGCCGCCGAGATGACCGTCGAGCCGGGCCGAGCCGTCGGTGGCCCAGAGAACGTCCACGCCGACAGCGACCAGTGGTGCTACGTCGTCGCGGGCACGGGCGTCGCGACCGTCGACGGCGCGGACAATCGGATCGAGGCCGGCGACCTGCTCCTGATCGAGGCCGGCGAGGCCCACGCGATCGAGAACGACGGCGACGAGCCGCTGCGGACGGTCAACTTCTACACCCCGCCCCGATCCGATCGGTGAGCCCCCAGGAGTTGCTCGACCGCACCCCGGTGCTAAGGCGGTGGCCGTCGAACCCCGAACCATGCCAGATCCGTTCGTCGCGATCGGTGGCGACGCAGCCGGCCTGAGCGCCGCCAGCAAGTGCAAGCGCGAGCAGCCAGAGCGGGACGTGATCGTCTTCGAGAAGGGGTCGTGGGTGTCCTATTCGCACTGCGGGATGCCCTACTTCGTGAAAGGCGAGATCGAACGGCTGGACGAGCTGCTGTCGCTGTCGCCCGCGGAGATTCGGGAGCGCGGAATCGACCTCCGCCGAGGGCACGAGGTCGTGGCGATCGACAGCGACGAACGCGTCCTCACCGTCGAGACGAGCGCGGGCGACCGTCTCGAACAGCCCTACGGCGACCTCCTGATCGGGACCGGCGCGCGTGCGGTCACGACGCCGATCGAGGGGAGCGGTCTCGACGGCGTCCACACGATGCACGGGCTGGACTCGGCCGCGGCCGTCCGCGCGCATCTGCTCGATCCGGCGGTCGACGCCGTCACCGACGTGGGCGGCGAGGAGTTCGTCGACCGGGAACTGGTCGAGCGCTACGCCGCGTTCGAGCCCCCCGAGACCGTGGCGATCGTCGGCGGGGGCTACGTCGGCATCGAGATGGCAGAGGCGTTCAGCGCCCACGGGCTGGACGTTCACCTCTTCCAGCGTGGCGAGCACGTCCTCGCGCCCTTCGGCGAAGCGGTCGCCGAGGTCGTCGAGGCGGAACTCGCCGCCGAGGGCGTCACGCTCCACCTCGGCGAAGAAGTCCAGCGCCTCGACGGCGACGACGGCCGAGTCGAGCGCCTCGTCTGTGCCGGCGGCGCGTCGCTGGCGATCGATCTGGCGCTCGTGGGCATCGGGATCCGGCCCAACACGGACTTCCTCGCCGACACGCCGATCGAGACCGGCGTCGCCGACGCCGTCGCGGTCGACGACTACGGCCGGACGAACGTCGGCGGCGTCTACGCGGCGGGCGACTGTGCGACGATGCGCCACGCGGTCACCGGCGAGTCCGACTGGGTGCCGCTGGGCCTGACTGCGAACCGGGCCGGGCGAGCGATCGGCGCGACCGTCGCAGGCGACCCGACGCCGGTGGGCGACATCGCGGGGACCGCCGTCGTCAAAGCCTTCGAGCAGGAGTGTGGCCGGACCGGCCTCGTCGATCGCGAAGCAGCCAGTGACGCTGGTTTCGATCCGGTCAGCGAGACGATCACCGCCGGCTCGCGGTCGGGCTACTACCCCGGCGGGGCCGAGACGACGGTGACGCTGGTCGCCGACCGGGACAGCGGCCGTCTGCTGGGCGGGACCATCGTCGGCACCGACCGCGCGGCGATCCGGATCGACGTCGTCGCGATGGCGCTGGAACAGGACGCGACCGTGGGGGAACTGGAGCGGTCAGACCTGGCCTACGCGCCGCCGTTCTCGCCCGTCTGGGACCCCGTCCTGACGGCCGCGAAGGTGCTCGGCTCGTCGGTCGAAGAGCGCTACTGACCGAGCACGCGGGCCGACTCGAACCGGTCGTCGGTCAGGTAGACCGCGTCGTCGTCGACCGCGACGGCGACCGCGTCGAGCGCGTCGCCGGCACAGGGACCGTGCGTACACGTCCCCTCGCCGCCGGAGAACTGCGCACCGTGTTTGTGACAGACGAGATCGTCGCCGCGGACGATCGCGCCGGTCCCCGGATCGAGCGGGACCGCCGGTCGGTGGGGACAGGAGTTGCGCCAGGCGACGACCGCGTCGTCGATCCGCCGCAGGATGCAGTCGACGCCGTGGGACGGGCCGCGGGCCTCGAACCGAATGGTCGAGTCCGACGGGACCGCGTCGAGGTCGACGATCCGTCTGGGGTCGTCTCCGACCACCGGGCCGTCGTCGTCCGACGCGCTCTCACCGAGGTCGAATCGGACGGTCGCGTCGCCGACCGAGAGCGCGCACTCGCCGTCCGAGAACAGCGCCGTCTCGGTCTCGCCGTCGTGTTCGACCGTCACGCGGAACCGGTCACTCATCGCCCACACTCGATTCGGCGAGCCTAAAAAATTGCCGATCGGCGGGAGCGTCGTAACGGTGTAGTGTCGTCGGGTCGAGTGACTACGTATGGACTCCGAAGACGTCGCCGTCGACGTGGAAGTCGAGGTAGAACTGGACACGGCCGAACTCGAAGCCGAGATCGAGGACGCGACCGAGTACGAGGCGACTCTCGAAGGCGACGGCATCGAGATCGAACTGGAGGCAGCAGTCGAGTTCACCGGCGAGGACTGATCGGCGAGGCGAGAACGCCGCTCGCACCGTCTGCGTGGGGCGGACAGACGATATCTGTCGGCAGCACTCGCCGCCGTGTCACTGGGCCGGGACGCTCTCGTCGCCGTCCAGCAGGAGGTCGTCGAGCCGGTCGGCGACGGTGGGACTGACCGTGTCGACGACCGCGCGGGCCTCTCGTTCCGGAGCGTCCAGTTCGAGCACCTCCTCGAAGAACGCCGACAGCGTCCGGTAGGTGTCGTACAGCTCGGTCGCTCGCTCGCGCCCGCGATCGGTCAGCGTGACGCCCTCGTACGGTTCGTAGTCGACGAGTCCGTCGTCTGCGAGGCGCTGGAGCATCTCCGTGGTCGCCGACGGAGATCGACCCATCGTCCGTGCCACGGTGCCCGGCTCGACCGGCGGTCCGTCGGTCCGTTCTCGATCGTAGACGACGACCAGGTACTGAGCGACGCGCTCCATCGGGCTCAGCGGCGCACGTCGACGACGAGGTCCGTCGCGATCCACCCCTCCGTGTTGTCCGACTCGATGAAGGTGCGCGTCCCGGGGCAGGTCTCGCACACGTCGATCGACGGGCGATCTGTCGCCGGCTCGCCCGCGCTGTCGTCGGGCGCAGTCGTCGTTGGCATACCCATATTTTAGGTACGCCTAAAATTAAAGCTTCGGGTGATCGCGGCCGCCGAGAGGCGAGAATCCCGTCGCTGTTCGACGTTTGTTTAGCCGCGCCTAAAAGTGTGGGGTGTCGGTCGCCGAACGTCTACTGCATCGCGCTCTCGGTGACGAGCGTGTCGTCTTCGAGGTAGTGTTCGATGTGGTGGACCGCGTCCTCCAGCTCGACCAGCTGCTCGCGGAGCATCTGTGCGCTGGCGTGGTCGCCGAGTCCTTCGGTGAGCTCGATGTGGCTCCGGGCGGACTCGATGATCTCGCCGTACACGTCCACGTCGTTGGCCAGCGAGGTGCGGATGTCGTACACGTCCTCGTCCTCGGGCTCGACGGTCGCCTCGGATTCGAGCGTCGCGGCGCTCGCGTGCGGGACACCGCCAAGCGCCTGGACGCGCTCTGCGAGTTCGTCGGCGGCCTCCTCGGCCTCTTCTGCGGCCTCGCCGAGGAACAGGTGGAGATCGCGGAACTCGGCACCCTCGACGTTCCAGTGGTGCTTTCGGAGCTGGTGGTACAGCACGTAGACGTTCGCGAGGTCGGCGTTGAGCGCGTCGACGATCTGCTCGACTTTCTCCTGTTCGAGTCGGAGTGCTTCGCTGGCTTCGACGGTACCGGCCTGCTTCAGGGTCGACTGTTGTTGGCTCATACGCAGTGGTTCGTCCCCGACCCACTTCAAACTTTTCAAAATTTTTATATTTTTTCGCACCGCCTAAACCGGGCGACGCGTCCGGCGGCGTCACTTCTCGTCGCGCTCTTTGAGCCACTCGTCCAGGAGGTCGCGGATCGCCGCCTCGCGGTTGTCGCGGTGCTCGGCGAAGGCCTTCTCGTCGATCGCGTCGAGCAACTCCTCGTCCAGTTCGAGCTCCACGGCTTCCAGATCCAGGTACGCCTCGTCCATCGGGTGGGAGCGACGACCCCCGCAGATAAATAGCCTCGTCAGACGACCGTCTGGCGTTCGTGTGACGCGACACCGGCCACACGGTCCCTCGACGGGCGGAACGGTTTCGCCACCGGAGTGCATACGATAACATATGTCACATAGTGTCGACCGCTCCGAGCTGACAGACACAGAACGAGCGGCCTTGCACCGGCTGCAGCTGGGTGTCGAACACGTCTACCGAGGGTACGGGTCGCTGCTGGCCTGTCACCACAGCATCGGCCACGGGATGGACCACTTCGAGGCCGCCCGCGAACTGCTCTCTGAGGCGGGCCACGAGGCGTACGCCGAGGCGTTGCGAGAGGACATCCTCCCGGCGGGAATCGTCGACGACCGGTGGACCTACGAACTCGTCGACGCGGCCCGGACGGGGTTCGTCGACGACGTAGCGACGCTCGAAGCGGCGATTCGGGCGGACCTCGCCGACGGCGAACGACACGTCAGCGAGCGACGGCTCCAGCGCCGCTGGCGCAGGCGAGCCGAGGGCAGAGACAGAGAGTAGCGACGACGGCGTCACTCGGTGAGGCTCGGGTGCGTCTCCGGCGGCTCCGGGTGGGGCTCGGCGAGCGTCTCGCGTAGTCGCTCCCGAGCCCGTTCTTCCCGCCGACGGCGTTCGTCGGCGTCGATCTCCTCACACCCCGGCGGCAGGTCGCGACCGCGGTCGGTGAAGTAGCCTTCGGGGACGACCCAGTCGTGGTAGAACGGCGCGTCGTCGTCGGTCAGCAGCGTCACGGCCACCTCGGCCCCGTGGCCGGCACAGACGACGGCCTGGTGGGGTTTCTCGGCCAGCCGACCGGCCGCGTAGAGGCCCTCGACGCCGGTGCGTCCGTGCTCGTCCGTGTCGACGAAGGTCTTGCCCCGGTCGATCAGACCGACGCCGTCGATCTCGCTCAGGTAGCTCGTCTCGTTTTTCGTCGCCGCGATCACGTAGTCGCTCGTGTACCGCTCTCCGGCGTCGGTCTCGACGGTGAAGCCGTCCGACGAGTGGGTGACGGTCTCGACGGTCGCCAGCCGCCGCTGGGCTCCCGCCCGCTGGACCTGTTCGCCCAGCAGATCGAGGAACTGGCGGGCGTCGATCCCGGCCGGGAAGCCGGGGACGTTCTCCAAGTGGGCGTTGCGCCGGAGGATCGAGCCGCCAGCGTCGAGCACGAGCGTCTCGAAGTCGGCGCGAGCGGTGAAGACGCCGGCCGACAGGCCAGCGACGCCGCCGCCGACGATCAGTACGTCGTAGCGTTCGGGCATATGTCTGGGTCGTGTTCGGAGTGAGTATAGCAGCGTCGAATCGTTCGGTCGGCTGTGGAACGTCTCGGTCGAGCGCCGCCGGTCGACACGTCAGCGCGTGACGATCTCGGCGACTCGCTGGCGGTCGAAGAGCCGTTCGCCCTCGGGGATCTCCGGGTAGTGGTCGCCGTCGGTGTAGGCCGGCCACTCGCCGAAGATCTCGGGGTAGAGCTGTTTGGCACCCATCTCCAGCTGGAAGAGGTTCATGATCGGCCCCTGGTAGCGCATCCCCGCCGGGTAGACGCGATCGTTCTCGACCGCCGAGAGCTGGCTGCCGGAGGCGCTGTCTTCGAGTCGCGTGCGCGTGTCGGTGATGCTGTAGTCGGGCGTCATCCCCCAGAGGTGGAGGAACACGTCCGGATCGGCTTCCAGCATCGTCTCGTAGTCGACCGTCCCCCAGAGGCCGCCCCAGTCCTGATCGCCGAAGGCGTCGGTCGCACCGAGCGGGCGCGTGTCGGCCAGCCAGTAGCCGGGTTCGTTGAGGTGGTACGTCCAGAAGGTCTCGCCGTCGCCCGAGAGGGTCGCACGCACCGCGGTCGGCCGGTCCTCGACGGGCGGGAGCTGCGACTGGATCCGCTCGACGAGATCCGTGTGGACGGCGGCCAGCGCCTCGTAGCGTTCGCGCTCTCGAAACACGTCGGCGACCGCGCCGAACAGCTCCCAGAGGTCGTAGTACTGGTAGTCGTCGTACCCTTCAGGCGGCTGGCCGTGGGTCCCGCTGTAGAAGTTCCCGAACCACGGACCCAGCTGGGTCGCGACCTCCTCGATGTCGTCTGCGTCCCAGTTGTCCTGTGTCGTGACCCACGCCGGATCGGTCAGGTGGACGTCGGCGTCGTGGGTGTACAGCCGCTCTTTCGAGAAGCCGTCGGCGAGCGGGTCCGACAGCCGCTCCCAATCGAGCGAGACGCCGTCGAGGTGATGGTAGTAGTGGTTCATCGTGGTCCCGGACATCTCGGGGACGTAGACGCTCTGGACCGCGTCGCCGTGACCCAGCGCGACGGCCATATCGAGGTACTGGGGGTAGACGGTAAACACCGTCTCGGGGACGGCGTCGAACGACACCGTGCCGGCCGGCGACAGCGTCGCCGTGTGACCGGCGTCGGTCGTCGTCTCCGTCTGGGTCCGAGACTGAGCTGTGTCGTCGTGAGTCGATCCGTCACCGCCGTCTGGCTCCGTCGCGTCGCTGCCCGTACAGCCCGCCAGAGCCGTCCCGGCGGCGATCGAACTCGCGACGAACCGTCGGCGTGTCGAGGAGTGATCGTCTGCCATTGCTTTTCGGCTTGCCTAAAACGGTAAATGCCTTGCGATTTTTAGGCGTGCCGAATAAACCGGAACTGATACAAGTGATGTTAGGGACACCTAAAACAGATATGGCCGGGACCCACCCAACCGACACGCCCACCGAGGCGGGCCACCAGCGCAGTTGGCTCACCGGCCGTCTCGCGGCCTTCTGTCTCGCCAGCGCGGCGATCACAGTGTTCGCGGGACTGCTACAGGTGAGCTTCGGCTCGTACTCGATGACGATCGCGGCGGCCTGGCGCTCCGTGTTCGACCCCTCGATCGTCTTCGACCCCGCCGTCTGGAACGGCCTCCTGCTGGGCGGAGCGTTGCCCGAGATGACAAACGAATCGCTGATCGTCTGGAACATTCGCCTCCCGCGAGTGCTCGTCGCCGTCGTCACCGGCGCGACGCTCGGCGTCTCGGGTGCCATCTTCCAGGCGGTGACCCGCAACGAACTCGCCAGCCCCTACATCCTGGGCGTCAGCTCCGGCGCGGGGCTGGCCGTCCTGTTGACGCTGGTCGTGTTCAGCGGCCTCGCGCCGTTCCTGCCGCTGATCGCGGCGGCCGGCGGGACCGTCGCGTTCGCGCTCGTCTACGCGATCGCCTGGAAAGGCGGGACCAGTCCGGTTCGGCTGGTGCTTGCCGGCGTCATCGTCGGCACCGTCTTCCAGTCGCTTCAGACCGGCGTGTTCTTCTTCGCGGACGACCTCGGGGTCGTCCAGTCGGCGATCGCCTGGACGACCGGCTCGCTGACCGGCACCGACTGGGAGCAGGTGCGGCTGTCGATCGTTCCGGCGACGTTCGCGATCGTGCTCGCGCTGGCCGGCGCGCGACAGCTCAACGTCCTCCTGCTCGGCGAACGCACCGCCCAGTCGCTCGGCATGCGAGTCGAGCGGGTGCGCTTCCTGCTGTCCGGCGTCGCGATTCTCGCGGCCAGTACGGCCATCGCCGTCGCCGGCATCGTCGGCTTCGTCGGGCTGATCGTCCCCCACATCGTGCGCAACGTCGTCGGGGGCGACTACCGCCGGCTGATGATCGGTTGCCTGTTCGCCGGACCCGCGCTGATGGTCGTCGCCGACGTGGGCGCGCGCCTCGCGCTGAGTCCGGTGCAGGTTCCGGTCGGCGTGGTGACGGGACTGATCGGTGGCCCGTACTTCCTGTACCTGATGCGCAAACAGCAACAGATGGGTGAGATCTGATGGCGGAACTGGACGACCAGCCCGGAACGGTCCGGGAGTGGGCCACCGACGCCGATGGGGTGCCAATCGAGAGTGCGATCGTCGCCGAGGACCTCGACTTGCGCTATCCGACCAGCGAGGAAGCCGTCGTCGACTGTGCCCGCCTCGACGTGCCGGAAGGCGAGGTGACGGCACTGGTCGGCCCCAACGGGAGCGGGAAGTCGACGCTGCTGAAGGCGCTGGCGAACCACCTCGAACCCGAGGCCGGGACGGTTCGGCTCCACGGCGAGGACATCCAGACGTTCCAGCAGTCTCAGCTGGCGCGGGAACTGGGCGTGCTCTCCCAGGAGAACGAGTCGCCCGATTCGATCACCGTCGAGGACCTGACCTACCACGGTCGCTACCCTCACCGAGGCTTTTTCGACGCCGTCGGCCCGGAGGACCGCCAGGCCGTCGAGCAAGCCCTGGAGCAGGCGGG
>Ga0207754_100582_pt1 | contig 12870 bp, 14 predicted proteins | sample A23E1SouthBayCA_FD_187728 | JGI IMG/M metagenome (GOLD analysis project Ga0207754, IMG submission 187728) | Aerobic enrichment media microbial communities from Eden Landing Ponds, California, USA - A23 E1 (SPAdes) | ecosystem: Environmental > Aquatic > Marine > Unclassified | place: Emeryville... | reverse complement strand
GTGATCGCAGGCATGGATAATCCGAAGGGGACAGAACTCACCGCCGAGTTGCAGGAGCACTATCCTGAAGAGATCACAGCCGGACGCGTGTATCCACAGCTGGATGACTTGGTCGAGAAGGGGCTTGTGCAGAAGGGGAAGAAGAATGGACGAGCAAACGAATATCGGCTGACAAGGCGTGGCGTGCGAGACCTCAAAGGCCATCGAGAGTGGGAAAATCACTATCTGGCTCCGATTGACGAGCTATCTCCGTAGTGGACACTGAGAGAGGGTGACGCCACATTTCTATAGAAAACTCCTGTTGCTGTATTGATCAGAGTAACGTACTAACTCTCGAAATTCCCTGAAAAGCATCATTTGGTGCTGTGTCTGACATACCTTTTTGACCTTTCCGACAGTTTTGCTCTCAAAGAGAGAAAAGATGGCTATGAGACTTAGCGTCAGTAATCAGAAAGGCGGCGCAGGAAAAACGACGACAGCACTCAATGTAGCCGGTGCACTGAACGAGTTAGGCAGTGAGGTGCTGCTAATCGACTTTGATCCACAGGGACATGCGACAGAAGGGTTAGGCTTCGAGGACCTGTACGATGATCCAGAGCAAGACTCGCTCTTTGAGGTCCTGCCCGATCTCGACCGGATGGACGATCTTGAGGATCTGATTGTTGAACATCAGGAGATGGACTGTGTCCCATCACATGTGCGGATGATCAACGCTGAGGATGAACTGTCGAACGTGATGCGCCGGGAGGAGCGCCTCGATATGCTTCTCGACAATGTCGACGACGAATATGACTTCATTATTGTCGACTGTCCACCGAACCTCGGCGTTCTGACCGATAACGCGATTGTAGCGACAGGTCATGTCTTGATCCCAGCGCAAGCGAAGTCAACGTCTATCCGTGCTATAGAGCTCCTATTCCAGCAGTTGCGAAGCATGGAGCAGGCGTTTGGTGACATCCACGAAGTTGGTCTTGTAGCCAATGAGGTCGGTGTCGACGGTGAGGCAGATGAGATGATGGATTGGTTCAAAGACGTCTTTGATGACAAAGAGAACTGTGAAGTCTTTGAAATCAGAAAGCGGGTTGCGTTACAGCGAGCGTGGAATAACGGTGTCTCAATCTTTGAACACGAGGAGGATTGTGATATGGAAGACGTCTATCTCGATATTGCATACCACTTGGAGGAACAGATCGATGGCTGACAAACGCGACCGCGACCCCTTTGACCAGCGGTATGACGAAGACGATGACCATAACAACACGCAATCAAATTCCTCAAAGACGTCAAAGACACCAGAAACAGCTACAACAAAAAAGACGGCAGAGACAGAAGAGAGTGAAAAGAGCGATGAGACAGCAGAGAGCAATGGCGTTCGCGAGCGACGGAACGTCAATATGTACTTACCGGACGGGCTTGTTGACGATCTGCAATTGCGCTATTCCGAGCTGAACGTCCAATGGCGTCGCGAGCACGGCGAGGACCTTCCGAAAAACGACGAGTTCTACCCAGCCGTTATTGAATCATCGCTGCAGGATACGACAATTGAGAAAGAACTGGGGCTCGCTGATGAGTAGCCAAAGTAAATAAGACCAAGCATTGAGTCTCGAACACACTACTCACACACATCAACAAGTATCAGGGCGAGCGCTACCGCCAGACTACTAAGCCGAACGCGTGTTCCGCATTCGGGCGGAGTTACGTCTCAGGATTGGTTGAAATCTCGAACAGTTATTTTCGACTGTTAAACGGCCTCTAGAGCAGGTCCCCGTCCAGAAGAATGTACGAGGACCTATTGAGGCGGGGACTCTTGATGCATGAGTCCGATCGCAGCATGAGATGCCTCAAAAGCGGTCCATGGGAGGAATCTCAACGATTCGTCTGCCGCCTGCAGCGCTGGAATGGGTTGAATTTAAACAATGCACAGAGGGAATCACGAGCCTGCAGGCAAAATTATGTTGCTTATTAAAAGTCAGAATATTAGCGCAGAAGTTGAGACCGCTCCTCTCAATGCATACGGTCCGGACGCCACAAAGCACAGTCGGGGTTTGTACAGTAGAACTCGAATACCAAGGGGATCGATGCGACGATACACCGAGACGCCAGTAATCCGTTTTCCTGACCCAAGTCGTATTCAACCTGGCAACGTTCCGTAGAGCCGCACACTTTGATTCTACCTTGGCTCGTCACTCGCTCCAGAATGCCTCGATTCGTTCATCAAGACGAGTAAGTACGGTGGCGAGCACGTCCTGCCACTCATCTGGATAGTCTTCGTCCTCACCTGGCGTCGGCGCATCCGGGGGCGGGTGGAAGTGGTCGCGGGCGTTGTGGTCATTGGGGTGGCGGTCCCAGCGGCACTCCCACGAGTTCCCCGTCCGGTATTGCTCGGAGTAATGGATGCTGAAGTCATCGGTTTCGAACCATCGGATACGAAGATACGCTCGCGTGACCCCGCTTGGGAAGTACCCGAGGTCGTAGTCAGCAACGACGGCGTTCGGTGCATACTCAGGGCGTGCTTGGACATCGCCGAAGCGGGCGCTTCTGGAGAGGTGTGGGGCAATCCGGTCGAGAATTTCAGCATCGGTCGGGCCGGTACTGGACGGCCCGTCCTGGTTGTCAGGCATCGATATGACCGGGAGAACTACCAGAAGTTGAGTGATCACGCCGCGCCGCGTCGAGGAGGGTAGCTCTGCGTTCGAGCGTTTTCCACTCGGAGAGCGCTTCCCACGCGTCTTCAGTTGCCATTTCGCGGCTGGCTTCGACAAGAGAGACGGCGTCAGGATCATCTGCGTCGAACTGATTTCTGTACTCGTCGATCTGTTCGATGGCGTCTGACAGCGCCTCAACGATCTTCTGGTCAGAGTAGTTCTCGCGGATGCGGTCGATACGTCGCCACTGGAAGTACGCGTCGTTGCGCTCATACCGGACGGGCCGGCCGTCGTGACGGTGAACCAATCCCATCCCGTCGAACCACTCCAAGTAGTCGCGGGCAGTCTCAGTATCACAATCAGCGAGATCGGCGATGTCGGAAACCTTCGTAGGGGTTCGAAGCCCGGTGACGATATCGAGAAGTCGCTCGCGGATCGGACCACCTTTGATCAGCGAATCGAGCGACTCTAAATCATCGAGATCCGGCGGTGACTCGTCGCCAGCGTACGCCTCGTCGGGAATGTCTGTGATATCCATTCGTGATGCCTCCGTACCTAATCTAACACTTGGACTGGTATATATCTATTGTGGGCTGAATTATTTCTGCTATGTGCTGCTGAGTCGCGAGTTCGACAGTCAGTGTATTCTAGAGGGTTGGAATAGATCAATTCTCTATCTTGGAAGGTATGCCTTGGGGTGTATAGTGATTTTTGTGTCCTCTTGGCTGGTCTATGCCAGTTCAGGCGAAGACTACACACTATACGATGAGTAACAGGTGAAAGCGTCCATACTAACTATTGCTGGTGCGGTTATACTCACTCTCGGAATCCCTAACGGCTAATATGTAGACTGCCTCTCAGTTGTTTGCATTGAAAGTTAGCTGAGTGAAGTAAATCCGAAAGAAACGCTCTCTAAGAGCAGAGTTGGGCTGCAGTTTCTCTTAGATTCTCAGAATCGATGTCGTCGAACATACTGTCTTCCTCGAGTGTTTCGATTACGGCAGAGACAGGCTCTTCAAATCGGAATAGGAGGTAGACTCCTGATTTGTACCCTCCACTAGTCCGGTCAGTTTCGAGTAATCCGTATGTTTCCGCTTTATCAATGTGGCTGTTGACTGTCTCTTGGGTGTATATGTCGGAATCCAAGTTATGGCAGATTGACTTATATATTTTGTAGACCGCAGGGCTCGGCGCTGCCCCGCTATTTATATCGGCTACAATAGCTGCGGCATATACGGTGAGTTTTTTCTGTAGGGACAGTCCGCGAACAATCTCTAAGACTCTGTTTTTGACCACGGAGTCGTTAGCTGCGCGGACATGGTCTTCTGTGACTGTCGTGTCGCCCTTGCTATTGGCTATCTCACCAGCATCTCGGAGTAGATCTATAGCTCGGCGTGCGTCTCCTTCATTGCGTGCACCGTACGCTGCTACTAATTTGATAACCCCTTCGCCCAATGCACCGTCAACAAATGCATCTCGACGTCGGTTGAGAATCTCAATCAGCTCATTTGCATTGTAATCTGAGAAGTGTATGCCATTGGGGTTGTAGGAACTATCCGACCGGCTATCGAGATTCTGCCTGAATCTCGGACTGTTCGTCACAACGACTGTCGAAATAAGTGTGTCAACATGCTGTTCGGCCATGACACGGCTAAGACTATACAATAACCGAGAATACGCCGGCTCATCACCGCGTCCAGTTAGGGCATCAATCTCGTCCAAAATGAACACGAGAGCATCAAAGTGCCTGTCTGCAATATCATAGAGTCGGACGTATTTCTCATCTGTCGAGACTCCCTTTTGGGGGATGTCCCAAGAGACACCCGCTCTCTTTGCGGTCTGCTTTCCCAGTTTCCAAACCGCTCGATCAAGGGTATAGGACTCCATCGTTTTGAAGTTCACCGAAACATAGTCAAACGAAATATTGGCTTCTCGCGCCCGCTCTTTAACTTTTTCAGCAACAGACTTGACAGTGAGGCTCTTGCCAGTTCCACTGGGGCCATAAAGTAGGAGATCCGGTGGCCGCTCACCATCAAGAGTGTCCCTAAATGCACGAGCTTCTGCCGCAAGTTGTTCATCACGACCATATATGCGGTCGTGATCAACAATGGTGTTAGAATCCACCAGACTCTTGTCAGCAAAGACTGACCGCCGGTCCCCACCGAGGATGTCATCGACTATTGAATCCTCTGACCCCGAAGCGGAGTCTGGTTCATTTTTTTCCTTGGTGGAACTGCCTAACTCGTCTGCCATTGTCTTTGCATGTGATTGCCATTGTAATAACCCTTTTCGAAATGAAGGGGGGCATTTCGAAATGAAGGCCCCATTTTCGAAATGAAATTATGTGGACCACCGTTTTCGAAATGAAGGCCCCGTTTTCGAAATGAAATCGTCATCGCAAAACGTGACCAGAATACACCTCCGCAAACAGGACACACTCACCCCGTTTTCGAAATGAAATGGGACCAAAGCGTGTCTGCTATTTCTGGTTGAAGTGAACCACAGAGTTTTACGCGTATCATCTCACCCGAAAACGTCCCCAATTCGGATTGAAATGAGTCGAGAACCCCAGCAGAAGACCGTTCCTCCGATTTAAGCCATAATATGAGGGTTCAGGCGTAGATTTCATTTCGAAAGAGGGGTGGGAGAGCTTCTTTCTCCCTAGCCACTATAACTAGGTTTCATTTCGAAAGAGGGGTGAGGGAGTCACAATCTACACAGTCGAGTCACCAACTATACACCCCTCTTATACCCGGAATATCGTTATCCACTAAAATAGAATTCACGCACCGTCTTCGGAGTATCACTGGATATCCAAACACACCGTCTTCGAAGTATTATCGTCATGTCCACAACAAGAGCAAATAAAAAAACTCATACCATTACTTGGATGAGAATTATGTTATTTCTTAGAGAACAGAATTTGAGCGCAGAAGCTGAGACTGGTGTTCTCAATGTATATCGAACTATCTTCCTTTGATGGCCCCAACTGGAGGTCTGCTCGACAAACTGCAACAGAATGCAGTCTTTAGCAGTCCAAGCCGATACGCTTAGTCGCGTTCCAGTTGCCGGTACTGGCGATGTGTGACACCGAGAGTGATATACTATCGCGAGGATGGGATTCCATCATATCGTACACATCCCCGATCGGAGAGTCACCAGTATTGAGCGGAGAATGGAACGACGAGAGGTTGGTGGGGTTACCCCTCGTAGCCCTCACCCTCGATTGGGCCGCTAAACACGCCGTAGAGGAATTTGAAGTACCACAGTACCAGCAGCAGGACCGGAAACCCGAGGACGGTCACGAGGTTCAGCGCTAGTGGCGACACGACCGCTTCTCTAATCAACAACCCGGTCGGCGGATAAATCGTCGGGTACAGCAGAATTGCGACCAAGATCGTCAACAGTGTGGGCAGTGACAGTGCGCTTGCAAGCCAGGCTCGGTACCGGCCGCGTCTGGCTAGTACGCTCCCGCTCAGCCCGACGGCGACCGAGAGAGCGACGACTGCAGCGACGGGCAGCGAGAGCACCGCGTCGGCAGCACCGCCCACATCGGTCAGGACGACGGTTCCCAGCAGCACGACCACACCGCCAAGGTACGCCACTGTCGCACCGATACCGTACGCTCGCAGTTCCGATGCCAGACCGGGCTCGGTCTTGGCTGCGAGGAACGCCGCCCCCGTGACTATCGAGACGGCGACTAGGCCGACGCCAGTCAACGCCACTGGTAGCGTCGCCTCGCCGAACAGCCAGCGACCCGCGAGCATCCCCAACAGGAGCGGCGCGAACACGCTCCCGCCGATGAACGCATAGTCGGTGTAGCGCTTCCAGCGCTCGTCGTCGCGCTGCTCGCGGAGTTCCGGACCGAGGCCCCGGAACACCAACGCGACGACGAACCCGAGCGCGAGCAGATAGTTGTCCGCCAGCAGGCGCGAGTACACGCGCGGGAACGCCGCTAGCAGCATCGTCCCGAAGGCGACGACCCACACCTCGTTCGCGTCCCAGACCGGTCCGAACGCCGCTAGGAACGTCTCTCGCTCGCGTTCGTCCGTCCGGGTCGCGTAAAGCATCCCGATACCGAAGTCGAACCCGTCGAGGACAACGTACATCCCCAACGCGAACAGCACGGCGCCGAACCAGATCTCCGGCAGGGACTCGACGAGGTACGCGTCGACGGGCAACAGCGTGTCAGTCATCGCTACTCACCCACGGAATCGGGCCGTGCCAGCGGCCACCACTCGACTCTCGAACGCCGAGTGACCGGAGCTCCTCCCGGACCAGCCACTTCAGGATGTACAGCGCAGTCAGCATCAGCCCGACGTAAAGCACGACAAACGCAACCAGAGTCAGTGTCGCCTCGGCCCCGGTGAGCGTCGATGACACCGCCTCGCTCGTCTTGAGCTCGCCCTGGATGACCCACGGCTGCCGGCCGATCTCGGTGACGTACCAGCCGGTGAGCAACGCAGCGTAGCCGAACGGTGATGCAGCGATCATCGCCTTCAGGTAGCGTGTGCTGTCGGCCAACCGGCCTCGGTACATGAGGAACCCGCCCCAGAGCGCGAGCCCGATGAACAGGAACCCGAGCCCGACCATGAAACGGAACGACCAGAACACGAGTGCTACGGGGGGGTTCTCCTCGTACTCGTTCAGTCCGATGACCTCGGCGTCAAAGTCCCCGCCACTGGCGAGGAACGACCCGACCGCGGGGAGGCTTACGGTGACGAGATTCTCGGCGCGCGGATCGGTGAGTGCCTCAGGTGACTTCGGAAACGCGAGCAGGTGTAGATCGGCCTGCCCCGTCTCGTAGTGTGCCTCCATCGCGGCAAACTTCTGTGGCTGGGTGTCCTCAACGTGGCGGCCGTAGGCGTCGCCGTGGATCGCCTGGAATGGTGCGGAGGCGATCAGGAGTACGACAGCCAACTTGAGTGCGGTGTTCCAGGCTTCAGCATCGGGCTTTTTCCAGACGATGTACGCCGAGACGCCTGCGACCAGCAGTGCGACCGAGATCACCGACGCGTTCATCATATGGACGTACATCCAGGGCATTCTCGGGGTGAAGAACGCGGCGAACGGGTCGGTTAGTTTGGCGATTTCCATCCCGTTGCGGGTGACCATCTCGTAGCCCCGTGGGGTCTGCATCCAGGCGTTGACGATCAAGATCCAGAACCCCGACAGCCAGGCACCGAAGCCGACGAGTACCGACGAAATAATGTAGGTCCGATCTTTGACTCGGTCGCGGCCGTACAGCAACACACCAAGGAAGACGGCCTCTAAGAAGAACGCCATCTTCGCTTCGAAGGCCAGCGGGCCGCCGATCAGTTCTCCAGCCACCTCGGCGAACTGTGGGAAGTTTGTGCCGAACTGGAAGCTCATCGGAATACCGGTGACTGTACCCATCACGAAGCCGGCGGCGAAAACCTTCACCCAGAACGAGCGCAATCGCGCATACCGCCGCTCGTTCGTCCGCACGTCTTTCCAAGTGAAGTAGATAATAAACGGTGCGAGCCCGATCGAAAGAGATGCGAAGATGATGTGAACGGAAATTGTCCATCCAAACTGCATACGGCTCGCGAGTTCTGGTGAGAGGAACGTCACTAATCCTGGGACGATGGCACCCAGTAGTGTGATTGGACTCATTGACCTTACGCTACGACACAATAGCTTATGAGTAGCCCCACGGTTCCCACTTTGGAGCATTCACCACAACATTTTAATCAATAAGCCTATATTTCTTACATTATAGATTGATATTATTATCCATATGCCAATGTTAGTTTGCGAAATGATAAAAAGACGGAATTAGGTGTGTAGAGGCGACGATAACGATATTATGGCGAACAAATCAATCACATGGACGCTCTTGTGGCGTAGATTGTTGGTGAGGATCTCGTACCTCGGGTGAGTCCCCTGAGATTCCTCGTTCAACCGGTTTCGCCCCCAGTTCTGGATCGATTGATCGCGTAGTTCAACTCTTAGAAAATCACCAGGCAGCCCTCCACTAACAATCCCCTACCCAAGAGCGAAGCCCAGAATGCGGGTGTTGGGATTCCGCGTGCACCGACACGAAAGTCAGATACCGCCGAAACGGGCTGGTGAGTCAGAACCGGACGATTGCTACGTGGCACGGGTTGAGACCCGTCGTTTCAATGCATATGGAGCTATCACCCTTCGCTTGCCCCGATTAGAGTGCCTGCTCAACAAACTGCGACACAATTCGGTCTTCGGCACCCCCACAGAAGTTGAGACCGCCGCTCTCAATGCACGAGTTCAATCGTCTCCGTGTCATGAAGAGCGCCAGTGGTATCTCATGCGTGACCCTGCGATGATTCGTCTGCCGTCTGCAGTACAGGAGTGGCCGAAGCTACAGAATGCATAAAGGGAATCATGAACCTATGCGGACAACAATAGTGTTGTTTATCAAAGGTCAGAATTTGAGCGAATTTTATATATCAATATGCACTTTATCAAACCCACTAAGTCTATCTAACCTACCATACAGAACCTGAGACGGCGATATTCCGGTTTTGTAGATAGGTTTGTATTAGTTTATTAAGCACCACCAGTTTTACCCGGACCGCTGCTGTACGGGAAGCATGGATCGGCTTCCGCCTGCATACGACGCTACTCCCGGGGGTGATGCCCTCGAAGTAGCCATCGAGAAACGACTCGTCGATATCGACTCCGGGCGCTACCGAACGAACGTCGCGAGCGTGCTGCGGAAGTTCGCAGCTTGGTCCCGGGACCAGCACGGTATCTCCAGTCCCGAGGACGTTGACGACGCCCTCTGTCGGCAATACGCTCGTGACCTTGCTCGAGCTGATGACCGAGACGATATTTCACCGGAGACTGCTCGTCGGTACTTCGCCTACGTCCGCTCGTTTCTCACGTGGGGTGTCTATGAGGGCTTGATCCCGACGAACCCGGCCAAGACCAACCACGCCGAAGGGCCGCTCCCGACCGACGAGACTGAAACAGACCAGCAGTACTGGACGACACGCGACCGCGATGCTATCTGCGCTACTGCGACCGCCCGCGTCGACGACGCCGGCGAAAGCGATGACGTCGACCGCACGGCGGCCTACCGCGACCAAGCACTCGTCTTCCTCCTCGCCTACTCCGGTGCGCGTAGTGCAGAACTGGTCGCTGTTTCTGATGATGAAGAACGGAACGGCCTGCGGTGGCGTCACGTCGATCTCGACGCCGGCACGATGCAAGTATTCGGCAAGAACCGCACCCGCGAGTCTGCGCCGATCCTCGACGATGCTATCCGTCCACTCCGGCGCTGGAAGCAACTTCGAGAGCCCGACGAGAATGAAGCTGTGTTTCCCAGACTCGACAACGCGGCAAAAGCACTTGACCCGACGCCGTCGATCACAACCCAGTCGGCTCGGGATATCCTCGCCAAACTCTGCGAGTGGTCCGACTACGACTTTGATGAACCGCTGAAACCCCACGGCGCCCGCCGTGGCCTCGGGCGGGAGATCTATCGCGAGAATCCACAGCTGGCGCAAGATGTACTCCGGCACAAGTCTATCGAGACGACCCACGAAGGGTATGCTCAGGAAGCCGCGAAGCGTACACGTGATGAAGCGAACGATATCATCTCAGATGGGTGAGCTAATCGATCTTGTGCACGAGTTGTAGAAAGAAGCCGGCGACGCCATCGTAGTCTAAATGCAACATATTTGTGCATTGAATACAACAAATCAGTATGTATGCAGACGGTCCTCGCAAGCACGCTCTCCAGCACGCGAGTGATGAGTACCGACGGACAAGAACTTGGAACCCTGCATAATGTCACGTTCCACACAGCCGGTGGTAATCTTAACCAGCTTGTCATCGAAACAGATGCAGAAGAACTATTCGGAAAACAGCAAGACGGCGACGGCTATGTGCGACTTCCAGCAGAACTGATTGAATCACTGCGTGACCATCTAATCATTCGGCCGCCTGATGAGTATCTTGAATAACACCAGTGCTACACAGTCAGAACCGGGTTCCGTCAACACAAGGACCAGTCACAATACCGTTGCCCACCGAACTACTGAGAAGAGAGTGAAGACGCTATAGAAGTGGTATATGGGTTGCTGAATACCCACCAAAGAGACGATTAAGACACCCGTTGTACGCGGTGGTTACGCTATCCACCAGCCGAAGATTCGTGGAATGACCGGCCGGATCGAAATTCGGTCAGCTCAGCAATCCGGTCTTCGAGCTCTTCGATTTCCTCGCGAAGTTCATCGGCCTCGTCACCCTCAGTCGCTTCCAATTGATCTTTCAGCCCTTGCAGGCGCGTCTCTTTCTCTTGTTCGTCCACGTCGGCCTTGCGAACGTATTCGCTCGGTTCAATGTCGTACACGTCGGACTCGGACAGTTCTGTCACCTCAAGTGCTTCATCAACCTTGCTGGAATCAACCGTCGTCAATCGTTCGCGTTCGATGCCGGCAGACTCGAAGGCGTTCAACACCAGTTCGGCATCTTTGAGCGACCGGTTCCGACGTGTGGTCCGCTGAATGGACCCAAACTGGCCAGAGACTGGCTGGTCGTGATGCAGGCGGTCAAGCAAGACACTGCGAACGTCTTTCCTGAGGTCATTTGCATTACGCTGGACGTCCGAGAGCAGGGTGTAGATATTCACCAGCGCGGGCGTGTCGACAGCTTCCAGCGAAGCTATGTCGTGGCGCTCAAGCGCGTCAATCAGCAGTAATGCGTCTGCATATACGTCTAAATCTGGTTCCTCACGCTCGGTTTCATCAGGTTCCTCACTCCCACTTTGTGCTTCTACTAGCGGCGACCCCGTGGACTGTTCGCTTTCGGTCAGTGTCCCGGCCCGGTCGTCCACCTCGAAGCGTGGATGCAGAGATAACACAGTTGCGTACGGTTCTGCGTCCGGCGGCAAGCGGTCAACATCGAATTTTCCCTGGGATTCGCTCACGCGCTCGTATAGCGTCTCAAATTGGTCTTTCTGGAGGGGAATCGTCTCGTCGTCGTCTCGGTACTGAATCAGCACTCGGTGTTCCTGCACATCCTCAATGGCGAAGGCTTTGCGTGACAGCGGGGTAACAAGGGTTGCATTAGACTGGAGTGCGTCAATGTTGTCACGGAGATTGTTCCATGTTGGTCCGAATGTCATGTCTAGGAGTATGTGATGACCGGAGAAAACAACAGGGAACGTGGCTCACTATATTGCTCACCGAACTACAGAACAACTTCCAGCGGAGGTACTCAAAAAGAGGCTACACTGGCGCAACGACGTCTTCACACGTCGGACACTCCGCCCAGATGCCTTCTGTCCCATCGTCTCGCTCGTATTCAACCAGAATCCATGCAGTCGTGATGCGCTCGTCACAGGCTGGGCACCGACCAAGACGTTGGGTGTCGTCGGACATGGAAAGGGGATGGAAGGAGCGTGTGACAGTGTTCCCTCCGTGCAGAACTCGACCGACATCGAGGATAAGTGTTTGCCAGATTTCAGAATGAATGTACATACTGGAACTGTACGTCACACTGCATCTCTGGTGCTGGTGCTGCTGTCACCAGTGAGGGACAGTGCCTCTCAGGACCGGTATCGTTAGTTGTCCGAACAATCAGCACACCGGCTAGCACCGGGGGGCGATGGTTCCCCACACTCTAAACACGCATCAACTGCGGCATGGTTCCCCGAACCCAACTCAAGGTACTGTTTGACCGTTTCCCATACCAACTGAATCATATCTAGAATACCGCTTTCAAGGCGTATAAATCCACTAATCGAGGGATTAGTTATAGCGCTATGGAGTACTATGTATCATGACTGCTCCTGTGAGCCCAGCTGTGGAATAGTCGGTTGCTGGTCAGTCTGTGTGTCGCTGTCGTGGCTCTTACAACAGTTCTCAGAGGCAGTGGCCGGTCTAGGAGGAGCGGTTCGGTGACTGGAGCGCGACGGCGACAGTCGCGAAAGCGCGAATCGGAAGCAGGGACTGCTGGAACGGAGCAACCGGTATGAGAATCGTCGCCCGGAGTCTCCAACGAGATCGCTGGACCAGCGTAGACACAGACCATAGACTCAAATGCTGCTGGATACGTACACTGCGTACGATATGACGATGGACATCCCGCCTCAACTACGGTGTTTGTTTGCTGGCACTGTCGAAGAACGCAACGACTCCTATGTGATTGAAGTGCCCAAACAGGAACTACAGACCGGTACTCTGCAGGCCGGTGCAATGTATCGCGTTGCGCTGCT
>Ga0207754_100579_pt1 | contig 12895 bp, 10 predicted proteins | sample A23E1SouthBayCA_FD_187728 | JGI IMG/M metagenome (GOLD analysis project Ga0207754, IMG submission 187728) | Aerobic enrichment media microbial communities from Eden Landing Ponds, California, USA - A23 E1 (SPAdes) | ecosystem: Environmental > Aquatic > Marine > Unclassified | place: Emeryville... | reverse complement strand
GACCGACGGCGTCCGGTTCGAGGGCGTGACGCCGTGTGGCCGCTGTGTCGTCCCGGAGCGCGACCCCGAGACGGGCGAGCCGACCCCCGAGTTCCGCGAGCGGTTCGTCGAACGGCGAGAGGCGACGTTCCCCGACTGGGCGGACCCCGACGCCTTCGATCACTACTACACGCTCATGGTGCTCTCGCGGATCCCCGAACGCGACCGGGGCGGACGGCTCCGGGTCGGCGACGAGGTGTCGATCGTCGAGTAGCGGGGGCGACTACGCGCGGTGTTTCCCGGTGGCGGTCTTCGACGCCGCGTCCGGTTCGGGGAGGGTCACGTCTCGGACCTCCTGTAGGGCCTGCTCGGCAGCCTCGCGGTTCTCCTCGCGGCTCTCGACGTTGCCCTTGCTCGCGGCGGTAGCGAAACCGGCCAGCCACTCGGCGGCCTCCCAGTACTTCGTGGCCACGACCCGCCCTCGGCTGTTGTACTCGTGGATCTCGTCCCCGTCGGCCAGCCCTTGCCCCTTGGTGAAGCGGTTGGTCGCGTCGCCGAACTCCTCGCTGGCCTCGTCGAACGCGGAGGCGGCGAGCCCCCAGTCGCCAGCCTCGCAGTGTTCGAGTCCGCTAGAGAGGTAGCGTCGTCCCTCGCGATACCGGACGTAGCCGGTGCGGTAACACCCTTGTGCGGACCCGTCGGGCGTGATCGAGCGCAGTTGCGTCCGCAGTCGCTCGAACTCCGGCATCGCGCCGGTGTCCGAGGCCGCCCACTCGTGGACGACGACACCGCGATAGTCGACGACGAACAGCGACCGCTCGGCGACGGTCTGGCCGGCCTCGCCGGTCGAGGCCACTCCGTACGCCGCTGTGACCGACCCGTCGGCGTCGCTGGCCAGGGGCACGTCCACGTCTGCCTCGGCGGCGAACCGCCGGTGGCTGTACACCGAGTCGGGCGCGATCCCGACCGCCCTGGCGTCGACCTCGTCCGTTAGCTCGTCGACCGCGCGCAACAGCGCGGCGCTCTGTCCGGACCGCGGCCCGAAGTCGGAGGGATAGAACACGAGGACGACGATCGAATCGCCGATCCACGAGCCGACGTTCACCCGTTCGATCCCACCGTCGACGACCCCCGGCAGCGAGAACTCCGTTACGAACTGTTGACCACCCATATCGTTTCACCTAATTCGCGGCAACAGGTTAAATTCTACGAATGTTTTTCTTCCGACCGCGCTCGCATTTACACCAGTTCGCCAGGGCACAGTGAATACATTCGTTGTTCACCGTCGCCACGCTGCCATCGAGCCCGCTTGCGGCTCTGGATGGCCCGAGAGAACACACGCATATTTGGCGGAATGTGTCTGTACTGGCACCGTTATACGAACAAAATCTGGTCTGTGTGGTCGGATTTGGGGAGATAATGGCTATATCGAGGGCTTCCACTCCGAACAACGCTGGTCGACATTCAGGTGCCCTCTCTTCGCTACACTCTGACCGTCGCTGCGGCATCGCGGCCGGCTTCCCGGTCGAGTGTGTGGAATCGCGCGCTCGACTGTGATATATGCCACAATTTGGCTCATCCGGAGTGCTATCGGCTGTCACGGAGCGACCACACGACGGCGTTCGGCCGACCAGCAAAACGACGACGAGACGCCGTCTCATACTGCCGGCTGTCACTTCGCGACGAGCTTCGCCACCCCGGGGTGGCGAAACCGTTCACAGAGTGACAGCCGGTAGTATCAGGAGATCAGGACCACGCTCGCGACCGCCAGGCCGATGCCCACCACCTTCGAGGCCGACAGCGGTTCGTCGAGCAGCGTCACGCCGATGATGGCCGCGACGACGAAGTAGAGTGCGGTGATCGTCGTCGCCGTTCCCACCCCGCCGTGCTCCAGCGCGAGATAGTACGCGAGCGTTCCACCGCCGGCAAACAGGCCGCCAGCGAGGCTCAACGCCACCACCGACGCCGAGACGTCGAACCCCGCTCCGGTCGTCGCCGAGTAGCCGACGACGAGGACGGCGGCGAAGCCATACGAGAGCAACAGGACCGGACGGTGGCTCGACCGCGACATCGCGAGCTCGACGAACACCGCCCACAGGCCCCACGAGACCATCGCGACAGCGGCGTAGCCGGTCGAATCGAGAGACATACTCGGATGTTGTAATCCCGTTACTTAACGCTCACTCTCTGTTCGGGACGGCGCTGTCGCGGTGATCGGCCCGTCTGACTGGGGCGTTCCCGTCGTCTCGCCGGTCGACCGCGTGTGGTCGTACAGCCGCTTGAACAGGATCGGGGAGAAGCGCGGTTCGAGTAGCTCGGGGGGAGTTCCCCGGTTCCCGCCCGAGCCGCGTGTCCGTTCGAGCACGCCGTCCGTCGCCAGCTCTCGGAGGAACCGCCGCACCGTCCTCGTCGAGAGGTCGATCGGGTCCCGGTCCGCGATCGCTGCCGCCGCCGCGTCGACGGTCGGATGGCGGTCGGGATCGAGCGCGACGAGTTCTCGCAGGACCGACTGGCAGTCCGCCGACAGCGCGAACACGCGCGTGAGCGAGACCGGCTGAGTGGGAACGTCCGCGATGCCGGTGGTGACGTGTGCGTCCTCGATGCGCTCGCTCTCTGCGCGCAGGGCGGCGTCGGCGGCGACGAACAGCGCCGCGAGCGCGTCGTTCGCGTCGCCGTCGGCCCACTCGGCGAGACGCTGGGCGTGCTCGTGGCCCAGCGCGTGCTGGCCGAGTGCGTCGTCGGCGCGGGTCATGAGAACGTCGACCAGCGTGCTCGTCTCGTACGGCGTGAACTCGATCGTGGCCGGCGGCGTCCAGTCGAGGGCCGCTGGCGGCGACCGACCGACACCGACCCAGCCGACATCTGCGGCCAGCCGGTCGAACAGCGTCGCCACTCGCTCCGGGGTCACGTGTCTGGACGCCGTGAGGTGATCGACGATCGGGACGACCGGTCGCTCCGCCAGCACCGCGTCGAGTTCGGCTCGGACCGCCTCGACGCCGACGCCCCGCTGTGGTGCCGGCTCGTCTGTGAGGCGGTCGAGCACTGTCGCGTAGAACTCGAACCCGCTCGTGGTCCGGTGGGTATCGACGTAGACGAGTTCGGGGACCGGTGGCGAGTGAGTCCCTGCGGTCGTCCGAATCAGCTGGCCCAGCGGGCGCGGGTGTCTGTCGAGGTGGTGAACCAGCGCGGCCAGGATGGCGGACTTGCCCGTCCCCCGTTCCCCCCACACGTACGTGTTCTGGGGGAGCTCCCCGGCGAAGATCGGATCGAGCTGATCGAGAACGCGCTCCAGCAGTGGGCCACAGCTGGTCGGCTCCGCCAGGTGGGTCGTCGGCGACAGCACCGCCCGGTCGACGACGCGTTCGGCCCCTGCCCGACTGCGATACCGTCGCTGGATGCGGTCTTCGAAGTTCATCGGTCGCTGCCACGCTTCGACGGCCCCACCCCGCCGCTCCGGGACGCCGCGGGCCGCGGTGGCGACCGTTGTCGCTGTCGGTGCTGTCCACGACGGCTGTGGTGCCGGGGCGGAGCCGTCGGCTGTTCCCTGCTCGCGTCTGTCTGTCGTCTCGTGTGGTCTGTCATGCGTAGATCGGCCTCTGTCGCGACTCGCTGTCCGTCCGCCGGTCGCTTTCACTCACCGCCGTCGCGACCGTCTGCGTCGGTCCGGTGGCGGCGCTCCGTCGATCGGGGCAGACGTGTGCATCGGGTGACTGGTATATTGGTCTCCCGAGACAAACATAGACAAAGGTTAATATATATCCATACTGATAGCGGCAGTGTATGAGTCAAGAATGTCTCCGACGAGCAGCTTTACTGCCGGGGGGCCTCCCAGACCGGGGGCTTCGGCGGTGCTCTTTGCGACGCTCAGAAGCCGACACGCCACTCTGGATCGAACGGCCGAACGACGACCGGGCGCTGCCAAGCCGGAGTGATCGCGGAGAGGAACCATGTTGGAACCACTGACAGACGCCGCCGGAGCCGTGTTGTCCGTCCTGCAGATCGGGGGTCTCGACGAGCAGAGCTTCGCCTTCGAACAGATCAGTCCCGAAGTCGTCCAGTTGGGCCTCGCGGTTCTGCTGGGGATGTTCCTCGGACTCGAACGCGAGTGGTCCGAAAAGAACGCCGGGATCCGCACCTTTGCGCTCCTGACGCTCCTGGGTGCGATCCTCTCGATCACCGGCGAACCGCTCTTGCTCGTGGCCGGCGCGTTGCTCGTGATCACGATGAGCGTCCTGCTGGCCGTCCAGAGCCTCCTCGGCTCTTCGTCCGAAGCCAGTCTCTCGTTGACCACGTCGGCCTCGATGTTCGTCGCCTACGGCGTGGGCATCCTCGTCACCCAGGGATATCTCATCGAAAGCGTGACGATCGCCGTCCTCTCGTCGCTGTTGCTCGTGCTCAAGCGAGAGCTCCACGAGTTCGCGTGGGGACTGTCCAAAGAGGAGATGCAGAGCGCCACCGAGTTCGCGATCCTCGCGTTCGTCGTCTACCCGCTGTTGCCAGACGAGGCCTTTGGTCCGTGGAACGCGATCGAACCGAGAACGGTCTGGCTGCTCGTCATCGCGGTCAGCGGGATCGGGCTGGTCAACTACGTGCTGGTCAAGCGCTACCGCGGTCGGGGGTTCATCGCGACGGGCTTTTTCGGCGGCCTCGTCAACTCGACCGCGGTGATCGCCGAGATGGCCCAGCGGGCGAAACAGCAGCCCTCGCTGCGCAACCTCGCCGTCGGCGCGATCCTCATCAGCAACGCCGCGATGGCGTTTCGAAACGCACTCGTCGTCGTCCCGTTCATGCCCGAGTCGGCGATCATCGTCGGCGTTCCGCTCGGTGCGATCACCGTCACGGGCATCGGGCTGTCGCTGTTCGTCAGCGACCTGGACCAGGACTTCGAGGCCCAGCTCACCTCTCCGTTCAGCCTGCGGAACGCGCTGGTGTTCGGTGGCCTGTTCCTGGCGGTGCTCGTGGTGTCTGCGGGGGCCGAGGCCACCTTCGGCGCGAACGGATTCCTCACCACTTCGTTCCTCGCCGGCCTGATCTCCAGTGGCACCGCGACGGCCACGGCGGTGACGCTCGTCGCGACCGACCAGATCAGCAGCGACCTCGCGGTCGCAGGCGTGATCGCCGGGACGCTGGCGAGCATCCTGGTGAAAGTCGTCTTCGCTGCGACGATCGACTGGGACCTGGTTCGGCCGGTGATGATCTGGAACGTCGTCCTCATCGCTGTCGGGGTCGTCTTCGGCGGCATCGTGATCATGTTCCTGTAGCGGTCCGTCCCCCGTGACGATCTATACCCAACTATAGCCGAACGTACCGCACTGTTCCCGGACGGAATCGCCGCGCCGATAGGGGACTGCTATTATAAATTCATTTAGGACCTCCCTGACCACTGTCGGGTGATGACAGCATCGTCGGCGCTGGTCGTTGCACGGAGTCGCCCGAGTCGGCGGACGTGATCCGCTCGTGACGACGCTCCAACACCGTCTGTTCCAGTTCGGCCCGGCGGCATCGTCGACGCGACCTTCCGACACTGGCCTGATAACTGGTAGCCAGCGGGGTAATTGGGACCTAAACGATCGAACATGAATGACAAACCTACCAAAGAATTATATTCTATTACTACAACTCTGGGGGTGGAGATGAAGAAACCAACTCGCAGAGACTACGTTAGAGGAATCGGCGCAGCATCAATTGTCGGACTCGCAGGCTGTTCGGGCGACGGCGGCGGCGGTGACGGCGGTGACGGCGGCGACGGTGGCAGCGACGGCGCTTCGACCGGCGACAGCGGCGGCGGCAGCGACCTGACGTTCGACTTCTGGCACATTCACGGCGACGAGCTCGGCGAGACGCTGGACCAGTTCGCTCAGGACTTCTCCGAGCAGAACGACGGCGTGACGGTCAACGCGGTCAACAAGGACGGCTACCGCCAGAACCTCAACCAGTCCCTGCAGGCCTCGCGCGCCGGCGACCCGCCGGGCGTCGCCCAGATCTTCGAGATCGGGACACAGCTGTGTCTCGACAGCGGGGCCTTCACCCCGATCGAGCAGGTCATTCCCGACGGTGCGGTCGACTTCGACGATCTCCTCCCGTCGGTGTCGAGCTACTACCGCATCGACGACGAGCTCAATTCGATGCCGTTCAACTCCTCGAACACGATCATGCTGTACAACAAGACGGCGTTCGAGGAGGCCGGACTGGACCCGGAGGATCCGCCACGGAGTCTCTCTGGCGTCCGCAGTGCTGCAGAGACGATCGTCGACCAGACCGACATGGAGTCTGGCATCTCCTGGCCGAACCACTCCTGGATGCAGATCGAACAGCAGTTCGCGAAGCAAGACCAGGTGCTGCTCAACAAGGAGAACGGTCGCGCCGGCCGTGCCGACAAGACCTACTACAACAGCGAGGCCGGTCGCAACGTCTACGAGTGGTGGAAGGGCATGGCCGACGACGATCTGTACCTGAACCCGGGCATCGAGGCGTGGTCCGAGGCACGACAGGCGTTCCTCACGGGCCAGGTCCCGATGCTGTGGGACTCCACGTCGAACATGGTCTCGATGAAGGCCGGTGCCGAGGAGAACGGCTTCGAACTCGGATCGGCGTACCTGCCCGCACCGGACGGTGCCAACAACGGCGTCGTCATCGGCGGCGGTTCGCTGTGGGTGCCCGACGCCCTCGCCGACGAGAAGAAAGAGGCCGCCGGCAAGTTCATCGCCTACATGGTCCAGCCCGAACAGCAGGCCCGCTGGCACCGCAACAGCGGGTACTTCCCGGTGAGCCAGGGTGCCGTCGACCAGCTCGAGAGCGACGGCTGGTTCGAGGAGAACCCCGACTTCCGTACGGCCTTCGATCAGTTGCAGGACACCCAGGACTCGCCCGCGACGCGTGGCGCGGTGATGGGCGTCTTCCCGGAAGCGCGTAGTATCAACACGGAGATCTCGGTCAGTATCCTCAACGGAGATGTCGGCGTCGAGGAGGGGCTCTCGGAGATGGACACGCAAGTCCAGGAGACCCTGTCGAGCTACTCCGGCAACTACAGCGGAGAGGAGTAACTGCGAGCGCGAACTTTTATTGCTCAACTATGGCAGAACAGACGAAACCATTCGATTCCAAGCTCCAGGCAGCGGCGCTGCTACTGCCGACGATCGTCGTGCTCGTCGCGTTCCTGTACTACCCGTCACTGGAGACCTTTCGCCTGAGCCTGTACGAGTCGGCGTTCCTCGGACAGGATCTCAGGTGGACGGGCATCAGTAACTTCGTGGAACTGGCCACGTCGTCGACCTACCGGAACAGCTTCGTGGTCTCTGTCCTGTTCGCGGGCGTCGTCGTGATCGGGACGCTGGTGTTGTCGCTGTTGATCAGCTACATGCTGTTCGACGTCGACATCGGCTCGTCGTCGTACCTCGTGGCGGCGATCTGGCCGTACGCGCTCCCGCCCGCAGTGGCGGCGATCCTGCTGAACTTCCTGCTCCACCCGAACCTCGGGATCTTCACCCACTATCTCGAACTGTTGACCCCCTGGACGCTCGACTGGTTCAGCAGCGGGCCACAGGCCTTCGCCGTGCTGGCGATCGTCGCCATCTGGAAGCAGCTGGGATATAACATCATCTTCATGGTCGCTGCGCTCAACAACATCCCCGAGACGCTGACCGAGAGCGCTCAGCTCGACGGGGTCGGCCGGCTCAAGATGCTGTACAAGGTGTACGTGCCGCTGATCTCGCCGACGCTGATCTTCCTCGTCGTGATGAACACGATCTACTCGTTCTTCTCGACGTTCCCGCTGGTCGATCTGATGACCAGCGGTGGCCCCAGCGGGGCGACGAACCTGCTGATCTTCAAGCTGTACCGTGACGCGTTCGAGTTCAGTAACTACGGGCTGGCGTCTGCCGAGTCCGTTATCCTGTTCGTCCTCGTGGCGATCCTGATGTACATCCAGCTCAGGGCCACTGAGGGCCACGCACAGTACGGAGCGTGACTACGATGGCAACTACAACGGAAACAGACTCAACGCCCGTCGACGAATCACGGACGATCAGCCAGCGACTGCCCGACAACCTGGCGATGCACGTCGGGATCATCCTCTCGATCGTCGCGATGGCGGCCCCGCTCTTGCTCGCGATCATCATGAGCACGCAGACGACCTCCGAGGTGTACGAGGTGACGAACCTCGGCCTGGGGAGTCAGGGGCTGTCGAACTACCAGACGGTCCTCTCGGAGTACCAGTTCACCACGTATCTGATCAACTCGTTCGTGATGAGCATCATCATCGTCGTCGGCAAGGTCGGTATCTCGCTGCTGGCGGCGCTGGCGCTGGTCTACTACGAACTCCCCTACGAGCGTGCGGTGTTCATGTTCATCCTCCTGACGCTGCTGTTGCCGGTGCCGGTCCGTATCGTCCCGCTGTTCCAGCTGATGGCGGACCTGGGGTGGACGAACACGATGCTCGCACTGACTGGGCCGTACATCGCCAGCGCGACCGCCGTGTTCCTGTTCCGCCAGCACTTCATGTCGATCCCGAGCTCGCTGGTCGAGACGGCCCGGATGACCGGGATCGGACCGGCCAAGTTCCTGTTCAAGGTCCTGATCCCGATGTCGAAGGGGATGATCGCGGGCGTCTGTGTCATCACCTACATCTACTCGTGGAACCAGTTCCTCTGGCCGCTCGTCGCGGTCAACGACAAGAGCTCGCAGGTGGTTCAGGTCGGAATTAGCTACCTCCAGGGTTCGGCACAGGCCGGACTGACGCCCTGGGGTCTGATCATGGCGGGTGCCTGCATCGCCCTGCTGCCGCCGCTGGTCGTCTTGATCGTGCTTCACCGACCGCTCCTGCAGACGTTTGCTGTCCAACGGAAGTGATTACTATGGCAAGGATACAACTCACAGATCTCGAGAAGCAGTACGACGACGTACTCGCAGTCAAGGGTATCGATCTGGAAGCAAAGGACGGGGAGTTCCTCGTCCTGGTCGGTCCGTCGGGGTGTGGCAAGTCGACGACGCTGCGGATGATCGCGGGACTCGAAGACATCACGGCCGGGACCCTGCGGATCGACGACGAGGTCGTCAACGACGTGCCCCCGAAAGATCGGGACATCGCGATGATGTTCCAGAACTACGCGCTGTACCCCCACATGACCGCCGCCGAGAACATGAAGTTCGGCATGAAGTCGGTCAGCGACTTCTCCACCGAGGAGATCGACCAGCGCGTCGAGGAAGCCGCAGAGACACTCGACATCGCCGACCTCCTCGAGCGCAAGCCAAAGGAGCTCTCTGGTGGGGAGCGCCAGCGCGTCGCCATCGGCCGGGCGATCGTCCGCGAGCCGGAGGTGTTCCTGCTCGACGAGCCCCTCTCGAATCTCGACGCCAAGCTCCGGGTCCAGATGCGCGCCGAACTGCTCAGGCTCCACGAGGAACTCGACTCCTCGACGGTCTACGTGACCCACGACCAGACCGAGGCGATGACGCTCGGCGACCGCGTCGCCGTCCTCGACGCGGGCGAACTACAGCAGGTCGCGCCACCCCAGGAGCTGTACGACTTCCCGGCCAACCGGTTCGTCGCGGAGTTCATCGGCGAGCCGGCGATGAACGTGTTCTCCGTGGACGTCCACGAGCGCAACGGACACTACGTCGCCGACCACGCCGGCTTCACCATCCCGCTCCCCGACGGCGAGGGCCTCGACGCCGCGAGCGACTCCTCGGTGTCGATGGGCGTTCGACCGGAGGACATCTCGCTGGCCTCGAACCTGCCCGACGACGCGGAGACGTTCACGGTCGAGACCACAGTCAGGGAACCGCTCGGTGAGCTGTTGTTGCTGCACTGCCAGCTCGGCGACGACGAGATCCACGTCAAAGTCGAGCCACGCAGCGAGATCCAGCCGGGCGAGACGATCGAGGTCGGATTCGATCCGGATCGTCTCCACCTCTTCGACGCCCGGTCGGGCGACGCGCTGTATCACTCGACTGCTCCCGAAGCGACGAAGTCCGAAGCGGTGGTCACGGAGTAACACGATGTGGCAGCCATTCGCGAACGGTGCCCCGTGTGCGGACGCGCCGGCAGCCTCTCTCACCGCAGCCTGGCACGACGGCGCGAGTCCGACTCGCCCGCTCTCGCTCCCGATGGGACGGCGCGGACTCGTCCAGTCGGGGCTCGGAGGTCTCGCCACGTTCCTCGCGGGCTGTACCGGGGGCTCGGGTCCCGGAACCGAGACGGGTTCGAGCACTCGGGAGGACGACGTTCGGCTCATCGGTCACCGCGGCTGTGCCGACCAGTACCCAGAGAACACGATCCTCGCCGTCGAGCAGTCCGCGCCACACGTCGACATGATCGAGTTCGACGTACAGCGGTGTGGCTCCGGGGAACTCGTCGTGTTCCACGACGACGAGCTCGACCGGCTGACCGACGCGACGGGATCGGTCGCGACGACCGACTGGGCGGAGCTGCGAGAGCTCACGATCCTCGACTCCGAGGAGACCATCCCGCGACTCTCGGCGTTCCTGTCGGCGGTCCCGTCGGACACGGCAGTCAACATCGAGCTCAAGCACGACGGCATGGCTGAGGAGGTCGTTACCGCCGCCGACGAGTGCGACAACGAGGTTCTCTTCTCGTCGTTCTCGCCGGACGCGCTCCGGGAGGTTCGCGAGCGCGACGACGACGCGGCACTCGCCTTCCTCGTCAGTGATGCGCCGGAACAGAGCCTCTCTTTCGCCGACGAGATGGACTGCGTGGCAGTCAACCCCGGTGTCGACCTCGCTCTCGACACCGACTTCGTCGAGCGGGCACACGCCGAGGGGTTCGAGGTGAACACGTGGACCGTCGACGACTCGGAGACCGCCAGACGACTCGTCGACGCGGGCGTCGACGGACTGTTCGTCGATCGGTGGGACCTCCTGACGGAGTAATCGAGACGGTCGGCTGAACGGCCGCGACGACGCCCCGGCCCGAGTCGCGAACCTCGCACGGTCGCTCACCGTCCGAACCACGACCGCGAACCGTCTGCCGTCCCCTGTTCTACAACGCCCTGCACCGTCCGAAACCGCCGTCGAGTCGCTGCTCTCTGTTCGGGACGGTCGAACGAAATCGTCGTGAGAGCCCCGTTCTGTCGCCAGTTGCCCCGCCCGTCGCGTCGAGAGTTCGTAGTCGACCGATCGCGAGCCGCGCCGAGACGGTGCCCGATATCTGGGGTCTCGACGGTCGTGCTGTGGGACGCTGGGGGAACGCTCGCTGTCTCTCCACACCGCTCTCGGCGTCACGACACCGCGGGCGTTCGGCACTCCCAAACGAAATGCCGCTCGACGAGTTGTCTGCGAAGCGGCGGGACTGAAACAATCCCGTATCAACGGTACTCGTGTTATTCTATTGTCGAAACAGTGTGATCATTCCTGATAGACTCTGTGCGGCGTCGCTGAGACGACCGCCGGTCATTGAACGACGGCAGTCTGTTTGCGAGAGACGAACGCCCTTCGCCACCGCTGGACACCCGGTCGGTTTCGTTCTCGACACGGCGCTACTGTACAGACGTACGGCCGACGGTATCAGGAGAACTGCGCGTTGATCTCGATGACGTTGGCCGACCGCGTCACCAGGTTCGGGAGTTCGTCTTCGTACAGCGGTCCGCTGAAGCGACTGGCCGGCCCGGAGATGCTGATCGCGCCCATCACTTCGTCGTTCATCGTGATCGGAGCGGCGACACAGCGAAGCCCCTCGATGCGCTCTTCGCGGTCGAAGGCGTAGCCGCGCTCGCGTATCGCTTCGAGTTCGTCGAACAGCTCCGGCCGGGTAGTGATCGTCGCGTCGGTGAACGCCGGCAGTCCGTGCTCGTCGACGATCGCTTCGACCCGGCTCTCGTCCATCCGTGCGAGCATCGCCTTGCCCAGCGAGAGACAGTGGAGATGCGCCCGGTTGCCGACCGACGACGCGGTCTGGACGGCGTCTTCGCCCTCGGTCTTGTAGATGTACACCGCCTTTCCGTGCTCCTCGGTGGCGAACTGCGCGAGCTCTCCACACTCCTCTGCCAGGTCGTCCAGCTCCTTGCGCACCACGTCGTAGATCTGGAGGCGGTCTTTGACCGTCTCTGCGAGGTCGAGATACTGGAGGCTCAGCCGGTACGTGCCGTCGTCGTTCACGACGTACTCGTTGTCGACGAGCGTCGCCATGTGTCCGTGGACCGTTCCTTTCGACCGGTTCACCGCGTCGGCGATCTCCGTGATCCCGGCGCTCTCGACCGACTGGAGGAACTCGATGATGTCCAGGCTCGTCTGTACCGCGTCCACCGTTCGGGACTGGTGCTCGCTGGCCATGCCCGGCTGTACAGGCTACTGATATATAGTCGTTCGGCTAGTGCGAACGACGTGGTACGTTCGTGGTATCCGACCGAATCGTCGAGTGGCGGCGACGCGCGGCGCGACACCACGACGTTCTGTCCCACAGGGAAAAGGCTATACGGTTCTCGCCGAAATCCCGGGATACGATGGTCGCAGTCGATTACATGGCCCACCAGGAGCAGTACAGTCCGTCGGAGCTACTGGATTTCTCCGAGCTCGCTGCGGCGAACGGCTTTGACTTCATCTGGACCTCGGACCACTTCCACCCCTGGTTTCACACGGACGCAGAGGCGGGGTTCGCGTGGTCGTGGCTCGGGGCGGCGATCGAGCGCGTCGACCTCCCGGTCGGGACGTGCGTGACGCCGGCAGGCGAACACTACCACCCCGCGCTCGTCGCCCAGGCCTTCGCCACGCTCCAGTCGATGCACGACGAGCGGGTCGTCCTCGGGCTGTCGACCGGCGAGGCGATGAACGAGAAACCGCTCGGACACGAGTGGCCCGAGTACGACGTCCGGCGCAACCGCCTCGAAGAGACGCTGGAGATCGTCCACGGGCTCTGGGAGAACGACGGCTTCTACAGCTACGAGGGCGAGCACTACGAGGTCGA
>Ga0207754_100578_pt1 | contig 12938 bp, 11 predicted proteins | sample A23E1SouthBayCA_FD_187728 | JGI IMG/M metagenome (GOLD analysis project Ga0207754, IMG submission 187728) | Aerobic enrichment media microbial communities from Eden Landing Ponds, California, USA - A23 E1 (SPAdes) | ecosystem: Environmental > Aquatic > Marine > Unclassified | place: Emeryville... | reverse complement strand
GCGTCGGCGTGGGCCGACAGATGCGCCGCGGTCCAGGGCACCGGATCGAGCAGCGTCCGTTCGCGGTCGAACGACCAGCCCCCACCGACGAAGCAGCGCCTGAGCGCGTCGGGCGGGTAGAACGTCAGCGCCGGCCCACCGGTCGCAAGCTCCGCAGCGGCGTTCTCGACGGCGAACAGCTCGCGAACGGCGGCCGTCTCGGGCAGCGGAGCGTAGTCGTCGATCACGAGGTGACAGCCGGGCGCTGCGACGCGGCGAAAGGTCGCCGCGACCGCCGACAGCGCGGCGGGATCGAGGACGTTACAGAGCCCGTGGGCCGTGATCAGGTCGATCGAGTCGTCGGACAGCGCGAGCGTGCGCAGATCCGCGTCGAGGACGGCCAGCCGGTCCGAGCGCGTGTCGTCGGCTACCCGGTCGCGGGTCCTCCGGGCGTGTTCCCGATCGTTCGTGACGGCGTAGACCCGCTCGGCCCCGGCGTCGAGGAGTCCGGCGGTCGTGTTGCCGACGCCGGCACCGGCCTCCAGACAGCGTCGGCCCTCGACCGGGCGATCCGCGAGGGCGGCGGTGACCGTGTTGGGAACGGCCATTCAGTGGTGGAGCTGTTCGGGGACCGGGCTGTCGTCGTGGCGCACCTGCTCGATCAGCGAGCGCTGGGCGGCCTCGTCCATCTCTTCGTAGTCGGCGGCGGCTTCGAGGATCATCGTCACGAGCTTGGGGTCGCCCGCGCTGACGACGCTGGTCAGCCCCTGAGAGGCCGCGAAGTCGAATCGTCGCCGGATCTCGTCGGGGGCCGTGACCGGTCGGTACCAGTTCGCGAACGGGCGATCTGCTTCGGGGAGCTCGTCGGTGTCGGGCCAGGAGCCGGCGGCGAAGGCCTTGATGCCGAGGGTCCCGACGTCGGCCGCGTGGGCCCGGTCGAGCACTGCCTCGTAGTCGTGATTCCCGTCGTCCTTCGCGGCGACGACCGGGTTCAGCGGGAACATCAGCGAGTCGAGGTCGTCGATGCGATCGATCGCGTCGAGGACGAGCGCCGGCTCGCTGTGACTGGTCAGCCCGACGTGGTCGATCAGCCCTTCCGCTCGGGCCTCGCGGAAGGCCCGCAGTGCGCCGTCGTCGGCGGTGATCGCGTCGAGTTCCGTCTCGTACTCCAGCCCGTGGACCTGATAGAGGTCGATGGTGTCGACGCCGAGGCGGTCGAGCGACCGTTCGAGCATCTGCCAGGCTCCCTCGTAGTCGCGTTCCTGGGTCTTGCACCCGAGGAAGATCTCCTCGCGGTGCTGGCGGAGCTTCGGTCCGAGCTTCAGTTCCGCGTCGCCGTAGGTCGGTGCCACGTCGAAGTGATTGACGCCGTAGTCCAGGACGTGTTCGACCAGCTGATCCGCGCCCTCCTGTTCGAGCCAGTTGAGCGCGATCGTACCGAAGGTCACGACGGTGCTGTCCTGACCGGTGTCGCCGAGCGGGCGTGTCTCCATACCCGAACGTGGGGCTGGGAGATGCATAAGCGTTGCAGCGCTCAGCGGCCCGAGTCGTCGATCCGGGGATCGAGCACGCCGTAGGAGAGGTCCTGCACGACGTTGCCGACGACGCCGACCGCGATGATGACCAGCGTCCCGCCCAGCAACACCGGGAGGTCGCGCTGGTCGACGGACCGGAAGAGCAGGGAGCCAAAGCCGTCGATCCCGAAGAGCACCTCGACGACGAACACCGCCAGCACGAGCAGCGCCAGCGCCTCGGTGAACACGAGCGAGAAGATCGGTACCGCCGCGTTCCGGAGGACGTGGGTCGCGACGCGGCGCGAGCCGGCCCCCTTGGCCCGCAGGAGGCGGACGAAGTCGGCCGAGGCGTGCTCGGCGGCGTGAGCGCGGGCGTAGCTGACGACCCCGCCGAGCAGCGTCGTCGCCGTGAGGACGATGGGCAACAGGTGCTCGAAGACCAGCGGCGGCCGCGAGATCACGCCGGCACGCGCGAGCGAGACCAGCAGTCCCCCGAGCCAGAAGTTCGGGACCGCGAAGGCGAGGTAGATCGTCCCGAGCCCGACGCTCCCGAGGCGGCTCTCGGGCCGGAGCGCGAGGAAGAGGCCGAAGGCGACGCCGACGGCAACCGCGAGTGCGAGGGCGGGGAGCACGTACATCGCCGTCCGTCCCGCCGCCGCGAGGACGGTCCCGAAGACGGGATCGCCCGTGACGAACGAGCGCCCCCAGTCGAGGGTCACCATGTTGCCCAGCCAGTCGAGATACTGGACGGCGAGCGGGCGATCCAGCCCGCGGGTCCCGAGGTACTGGTCGCGGACGGCCGCGATGGCGTCCTCCTCCTCGCCGGCCCACTTGAGCGCGCCGACCTGTCGCTGCAACACCCAGTCCTCGGTGAGCGTAAAGAGCCCGAACACCGCCGTCAGGACCGCCCAGGCGGCCACGCCACCGAGAGCGACGCGCCAGGCGACGACGCGGAGGAACTTCATGGCGAGCGCAGGTGTGTCCGCGAGTCGGTTCGACGCCGAGAGCGAGCGCGATCGGCCGTCCGAAGGGCGTTCGTGGAGGGCATCGAGGCATCGTTTTGGCGTCGGGTGTGAAAAAACCTCCCACGGTGACCGATGTGCCTTCGAAGGAACGGATAGATTTATCAGAGTGGCTGGTACGTGTTGACACAACCCTCCATGGCAGCGCCCTCCGAGCGTCCCCGGTTCGAGCGCGTCGACTGGTCAGCGGTCGACGCCACGCGACGTACCGTCACACCAGAGCGAACGATCCTCGCCGTCGGGCTCCTGATCGTCGCGGCCCTCTGGCTGTACGACCGATACGTGGCCCACGTCTATCTCGTCGCCGAGTGGGCCGTGGCACCGGTCGACTGGGCCGTGATGGCAGGTCTGGTCGTCCTGACCGCCTACGGCGTCGTCCCCGCGGTGCGGAACCGCGAGGCGACCCTGCGCGTCGCCAGCGCGATACGAGACCGTCCGGTGCTGGTCGCGGCGCTTTGCTTTCTCGGCGGCCTCTTCGTCGTCGGCACCGTCCTGCCGCTCGTACTGGGCCGCCCCGAACTCAACTTCGGATACGTCTACCAGCCGCCGCTGGGCTTTGCAGCCGACGCCGGCTGGAGCCCGAACTGTGCCGGCGAGATCCGACAGGGAACGGGGATCCAGCGGTACTGCGAGGGATCGCTCCAGGCACCGCTGGGGACCAACGGTCGCGGCCAACTCGTCGAATCCCTGCTGGTGTCTGGCGCGCGCGTCGCCATCTACGTCGTCGTGTTCGCCCTGGCGTTCGTCGTCCCGCTGGCGACCGCGGTCGGGGTCACGGCGGGTTTCCGCGGCGGTCGCCTCGACGACGTGTTGCGGACCTACGTCGACGTACAGCTTTGCATCCCGGCGATCTTCCTCTACTTCGTCGGCTACATGTACGTCGGCGCGTCGCTGGCGCTGTTGCTGGCGACCTTCGGACTGCTGAGCTGGGGGCCGGTCGCGCGGCTGGTCCGCAGCGAAGTGCTCCAGCGTCGCGAGGACGGCTACGTCGTCGTCGCGCGCAGCCTCGGCGCGTCCGACTGGTACGTCGCCCGACGGCACGTCCTTCCGAACGTCACGAACACGCTCGTGCCCGCGGTCGTCCACCTCGTCGCGATACTGATCGTCGCAGAGGCCGGGGTCGCCTTCCTCGGCTTCTCGGACGTGGAGCTGTACTCCTGGGGCTCGACCATCGCCGAGGGGCTGAGTCCGGACCGCGGGACGGCCCACCAGGTGTGGTGGGTCTCGACGACCCCCGCGGTCGCGCTGGCCGCGACCGTCGTCTCGCTGAAGCTCGTCGGCGACGGGCTCCGGGACGTGCTGGATCCGCGAGGTGAGCACTGAGATGTCGGGCGACCATTCCGAGCCTCCGGCGGACCCGCTGCTGGCAGTCGAGGACCTCCGAACGCTCATCCGGGCAGACCGGGGCACCGTCCGGGCCGTCGACGGCGTGAGCTTCGCCGTCGATCGGGGCGAGGCGGTCTGTCTCGTCGGCGAGTCCGGCAGCGGCAAGAGCGTCACCTGCGAGTCCCTGACCGGCATCGTCCCACAGCCCCCCGCGGAGATCGTCGGCGGCTCGGTTACCTTCGACGGAATCGACCTCCGGGCGGCCGACACGGATCGCTCTGCGATTCGGGGCGCGCGGATCGGTCACGTCTTCCAGAACCCCCAGCACGCCCTCGATCCCGTCTACTCGGTCGGCGACCAACTCGTCGAGGCGATCACGATCCACCGGGAGGTCGACGAGGCGACGGCCCGAGAGCGGTCGATCGACCTGCTGGGGCGTGTCGGCATCCCCCGGGCGGCCCAGCGCGTCGACGACTACCCTCACGAGTTCTCCGGCGGGATGGCCCAGCGGGTCGCCGTCGCGATCGCGCTGGCCGCGGAGCCGGACCTGCTGATCGCCGACGAGCCGACGACGGCGGTCGACGTGACCGTCCAGGCCCGCCTGATCGACCTGCTGCGGGGGCTGCTCGACGACGGGATGGGGCTGTTGTTGATCACCCACGACCTCCGGGTCGTCGCCGCGCTGGCGGACCGCGTGCTCGTGATGTTCGGCGGCACCATCGTCGAGCGCGGCCCCGTCGAGGCGGTGTTCGACCGGCCGGCCCATCCCTACACGCAGGCGCTGTTCGACAGCTACGACGGGACGACGCGACTCGCCGAACGGCCCTCGCGCGACGAGTTGCCCGCCGACGGCTGTCGCTTCCGCGCGGAGTGTCCCCACGCCGTCGAGTCGTGTGCCGGCGGGGAACAGCCCGGATTCCACACCGTGGGCGACGGCGCGGGCACTGACGACCACGCCGCCTCGTGTGTCTACTACGGCGACGGCTACGACGCCGAGGTGATCCAGTCTGCGGGCCGTGCCGTCCAGCAGAGCGCGACGGGGGACGACGATGACTGAGCGACCCGACGCCGAGGGCGAGCCGCTGCTCGCGGTCGAGGGCCTGGAGCGCCACTACCCGATCACCGAGGGGTGGCTCCGTCGCGAAGTCGGACGCGTCAGGGCCGTCGACGGCGTGAGCTTCGAGATCCGCGAGGGCGAGGCGTTCGGGCTGGTCGGCGAGTCCGGCAGCGGCAAGACGACGCTCGCCCACACCCTGCTGGGGCTCGAAGAGCGGACCGGCGGCACCGTCCGCTTCGACGGCGACCCGGTGAGCGAACTCTCCGATGCGGAGCGGCGGTCGTTCCGCCGCCGCGTCCAGCTGGTCGTCCAGGACCCCAACGAGGCGTTCAACCCACGCATCCGGGTCGGTGAGGCGGTCGCGGAGCCGCTCGCGCTCAACGGGATGGACGACGCCGACCGGCGACAGGCGATCGTCGAGGACCTGCTGGAGCGGGTCGGCCTCGACGCCGCGGACACCGACCGCTACCCCCACGAGTTCTCCGACGGGGAGAAACAGCGCCTGGCGATCGCCCGCGCGCTGGTCGTGGACCCGGACCTGGTCGTGGCCGACGAGCCCACGAGCGCGCTGGACGCGCGAGTCAAGTCGGACATCCTCGCGCTGCTCGAAGAGGTCCGCCGCGAGTTCGACGTGTCGCTGCTGTTCGTCAGCCACGACATCGACGTCGTCCGGCGGTTCTGCGACCGCGTCGCGGTGATGTACCTCGGTGAGATCGTCGAGCGAGGCCCCACCGACCGAGTGCTCGACGCCCCCGCCCACCCCTACACGGAGGTCCTGCTGGACTCTGTTCCCAGCCTCGATCCGTCTGACCGCTCGCTCGTGCGCCCGCTCACGGACACGATCCCCGATCCCGCCGACCCGCCGAGTGGCTGTCGGTTCCACACGCGCTGTCCCGCCGTCGTCGGCCCGGAGGAACTCTCGGCGGCGACGTGGGAGCGACTGGCGAGCTTCCGCTTTACGGTCCAGACGGGCGAGCTTCCAGCGGCGATCGACCTCGCCGACCCGCCCGACCCGGCGACGATTCGGTCGGTCTTCGACCTGCCGGGGACGATCGACGACGAGGCGATCGCCGAGGGAGTCGACGACGCCGTGGCCGCGCTCGCGGACGGCGACCTCGACCGGGCGTCCGAGCGACTGGCGGCCGTCCTCCCGAGCGTCTGCGAGCAGCAGGTCCCAGAGACAGTCACCGTCGACGGGCGGCCGGTCAAGTGCCACCGTCACGACCCGGCGATCGACGCCGAGCCGCGCCCGGAGTAGACCGGTAACTCACTTTCGTCGCCCGATCGCGTCCCCGAGTGTCGCCAGGAGATCGTCGGGGTCGGCCAGGTCGTCGATCGCACAGCGGATCGGGAACGGCCACGGCAGCGAGCGCCGAATCGAGAGCGCGTCCGTACCCTGTTCGACTGACGACAACTGTCCGGCCGGGACGAACTGGTACACGACCGTGCCGCTGGCTCGGATCAGCAGGCCCTCGTCGAACAGCTGGTAGGTTCGGCTTCGGCCGTAGAAGATCGACTGGCCGATCAACATGCCGCCGATGCCAGGCCGAACACCCACGAACGGCGTATGAACGAACACCATCGAAGCGATGGCGATGATCCCCCCGACGAGGCTCGCAATCCTGACGCGCCGGCAGTACCGCTCGTCCGGCCGTGAACGCCACTCGGCGATCGGCGAGTCGGTCCCGGTCAGCAGAGCGGCGTACCGATTCGTTGTCGCCACGTAGATGACCGCACTCGCTACAAGCACTGCAATCAGACCCAGCAAGAGCCCGTCGTCTGGTGACCCGCCGAGATCGAGCGGTGGAAAGAGGAACGGGGCAAGTACGAGGACGACAAGCGGCACGACGAGCACGCTGAGGTGGACACGAGCCCGGACCAGCGTAGCCGGGAGCGAAGGAACACGCAGCGCCAACACCGCGGCTGCGATGCCACAGAGGAGTGCAATCGAGAGCGGGATCAGAGCGACTACTGCGGTGCCGAAAAACGCGACAGCGGGCACACCGACGAGCACCGCCGTCGCAGTGCCGACAGCGACGGCGAACGATCGCCTGGAGGGGCGGAGAAACGACATACTTTCACACACGCCAGAGCGAGTCAAATCCCTTGTGGAACGAGAACACTCACCCGCCCCCTCGCGCCGCCAGCGCACCGGCCAGACACAGCGCCGCGACGAGCAGGAAGACGGGGGCCGTCAGGGGCTGGGTCCCGAGACCGAGCTGGTAGATCGACCAGCCGATGGCCGCGGCGAGACCACCGACGAGGGCCGTCCCACCGGCGTGGACGAGTTCGAGCCGGACCGTCGTGGCCGACCGACCGAGCTGTGCCCCCAGATCGATCGCCGTCCCGGCACTGTCCCAGGCCACCACCGTCGCCACGGCACCGACGAGCAGCGCCGTCACCGGTGCGCCCTGGACGCCGGCCGCGAGGACGCCGACGAACAGCGCCGCGGCCCCGGTCGAGACGGCGGCGTGTCGTGCGAGGGCGACGCCCGCGAGGAAGAGCGCGACGCCGACGGTGCCGACGGCGAGCGCGATCCAAGAGGTGGCTCCGGCGGCCGCGAGCGCGACGAGGGCGGCAAGCACCGCGAGCGTGCTGCCGGTCCGGGTCGGCGAGCGATCGATCCCGGTCATTCCGACCACCCCGTCCGGGCCAGCGCCACCGGCAGCGACTGCTCCCACGACCAGTCGACGACGGGGATCCCGGCGGCCCGGAGGTCGGCGATCCGGAAGCGCCGCGCCACCGTCGCGAGCTGGCCGGCCCCGGAGGCCGTCGTCGTCGGGTCCGGGCTGACGACGGTCACGAGGTGGCCCCCGGCGTCGAGCTGGCGGGCGACGGTGGCGACGGCGGGCGAGCACAGCGGCGAGAGGAGGACGACCTGTGCGTCGCCGGGCAGTTGGCTCCGCAGGGAGGCCAGCCAGCCGAACGGCAAGACGTTCTCGGGCGTCTCGCCGGGGGCGAGCGCGGGGTGGGTCGCGAGCAGCTCCCGGGCCCGAACGCGGTGGGCGTCGCCCGCACCCGGCCCGAGCCAGCAGTCGCGAGCCCCGAGCGCGGCGATACCGACGCGGTTGCCGTCGTCGAGCAGCGTCGTGAACAGCCGGCTCGCGGCGTCGACGGAGCGCTGGACGGCGGTCTGGCCCCGCCGTGAGGGACCGACCGCGGCGGCCTCGTCGCGGTCGATCACCAGCACCACCGTCGCGGCTCGCTCCTCGCGGAACTCCAGGGTCGCGAGGTCGCCGGTCCTGGCGTGGCGGTTCCAGTCGATCCGCGACAGCGGGTCCCCCGAGCGGTACGCGCGCGTGGCGAAGAACTCGACGCCCTCGCCGCCGGTGGCGGTCTCGACGCGCCCGGTGTGGCGAGTGGGCTGGCGGCGCAGCGGGACCGGTTCGTCGATGGGCCGGAGCGGCGGGACGCAGGTGATTTCGGTCGCCGTCGCGGGCTCGACGGCCTGCTCGCGCTCGACGCTGCCCGACAGCGTTCGGACGAGGACCTGTGCGGGGCCGAATTCGTGGCGGCCCCGCCGTGTGGCCACCTCGTAGGTGATCGTCGCACTGGCCCCCGGCCACAGCGCCGTCCCGAGCCGCGGGGACCCCTCGACCACGGAGAGGGCGGGCGGAACGCCGTCGACGAGTCGCAGATCCCACACCGGCCCCTCGCCCTCGTTGGTGACGGTCAGCGTGACGGTGACGGCCTCGTCGGGCTCCGGGTCGGCGGGCTCGACGGTGCGCTCGATCGAGAGCGTCGGCGCGGAGAGCGTCCGCTTGCGAGCGGCGGCCGCGTAGGCGATCCCGACGACGGCGAAGAGGACGACGCCCGCTCGTTCGGCCAGTACGCCGACGCCGAGGGCCGAAAGCGCGGCCGCGCTGATCCCGCGCCAGTGTCCCGTCGAGCGTGTCGTCGGCGTCGGATCCGCGACGGCGCTGGCCCGGTCGAGGCCCGCGTCCCGGCCGTCGAGCGAGCCGACGATCCGGTCCAGTCCCGGGCGGGTGGAGCCGTCGCGGTCGTCGGTGTCGACGCCGGCCGTCTCGGCGATCGCACGGACGGTGCGCTCGATCCCCTGCCAGTACGGTGACGCACCGCCCAGGCGCGTGCGGAGTCGGTCGGTGAGCGGAGGGCGCGAGCGTTCGTCTGCGAGGAACCCCGCGGCGACGGGATCGTCGGTCCAGGTGCCCCGCTCGATCGCCTCGCGGGCCGTCGCTTCGCTGTCGCCCCGGTAGCGCGTCAGTACCTCGGTGGCCACGCGCCGGAGTTGCTTCCGGCGGCGGTCGGCCGTCCCGTAGCGCGTGGGGTCGAACGCCGCCAGCACGGCGTCCAGCTCCTCGCCCGGCGAGGGAACTGCGGGCACCGCCTCCGGCATCGCGGTCTCGGCGCGCCGTCTGGGGGCGCGGCGTCGCCCCTGCACGACGCGAAGCGCCGCGGCGACCGCCAGCAGACCGATCACGACGACGGCGTAGCGCTGGATGCCGAGCCCGAACACCCCCGGCGCGACGAGCGCCCCGACGCCGACCGCGAAGGCCACGAGCCCGACGGCCGCGAGGAGACGCCCGCGGCTCACGGCTCGCCCTCCGCGTACCGGGACTCGATCCGGCGCAGCAGTTCGATCGCCCGCCGTTCGTCGTCTCCGTCGATCTCGTAGTCGTCGTACCGCGCCCGCTCGAAGAGGTCGGTCAGCGCCGCCACGTCGTCGGCGCTCAGCCCCGACTCGACGGCGGCGCGCTCGAACTCGCGGGCCGTCGTCGTCTCCGGGTCGGCCACGTCGAGGCGGGCCGTCATCTCGCGGAAAGCGCGGTAGACCTCGTTGTCCACCGCCGCCGTCTCCTCGATGCGGTCCGCCGCTCGACCGGCGGCCCGCCCGACCGCGACGGCCGTGCTCGTCTCGTCGTCGTCCGGGTCGGTCCCGTCGTCGGTCGAACCGTCGGCCGGTCGTCGGTTCGCGGCGACGGCGATCCCGACCACCGCGACGGCGATCACCACCACGAGTGCGATCGACAGCACCGACGGCTCCGTCGCCGTGCCGCCACCGCCGCCCGCACCCACGCTGACGTTGTCGGTGCCGGGGACGCCGCCGCTGGACGGCTTCGGAATGGGATCGAAGGGGACGCCCTGTAGCAGGGCAGCCAGTACCAGCGAGAGAGCGAGGACCGGGACGGCGACCCGGAAGAGCGCGGGCCAGTGCCGATACAGCCCCCAGAGAGCGACCAGCACGAACAGGACGGCGAGGAGCGCGGCCAGTTCCGCGAGCAGTGGCACGTCGAGCAACTGTGGGAGGGGCTCGGTCGAGCGTGCGGGAATACCGCCACCCTCGCCGATCCCCGCTCCACCCGTCCCGTCACCGCGGGGCTCTCGCTGGCGGGCCGTGGGGAGAGTCCGAGCGGTCAGTGCGACTGCGACGACCGCAAGCAGCCCCAGGGCGGCGTCTCGGAGTCGGTCGCGTGACACAGTGGGTGAAAGTACGCAGAGTGGTATAAAACATCACGGCAATCTCCCCACGGGCGGCCACGGCGTCGCCGTCGGAGATGTCATACTGCCGGCTGTAAGTTCGTGAAGAGCTTCGCCACCACGGGGTGGCGAAATCGGTCACAGATGGACAGCCGGTAGTATCAGGACAGATATCTGTTCGCTCGCTCTGGATATCCCAGGTACGTCACCTGACGACGGCCTCTCGGCCGGGCACGCGCCGAACCAACACCGCTTTACTTCCCCGATAGACAGATCTGTACACGAATGGCTACACGTGACTCGTGGGTATCGAACGTCGGATTCGTGCTCGCCTCCGTCGGCAGTGCGGCCGGGCTGGGGAACCTCTGGCGGTTCCCGTGGCTGACGGCCGGCAACGGCGGGAGCGCGTTTCTCCTCGTCTACCTGCTGATCGTCGTCGGCGTCGGCGTCCCGGGACTGCTCGCCGAGTTCGTCCTCGGTCGGCTGGGCCGACAGACGCCCGTCGGGGCGTTGCGCTCGCTGACCGACTCGCGCTGGGGGTCCGTGCTCGGTGGGTTCAACGTCCTCACGACGCTCGTGATCCTCTCCTTTTACTCGGTCGTCGGCGGGTGGATCCTCCGCTATCTCCTGGTGTCGCCGACGGGGGCGTACTTCGACCAGCCCCAGCAGTACTTCGGCGCGGTCAACTACGGCCTCGAAGCGGTCGGGTTTCACCTGCTCTTCCTGGGGATCGTCGCCGGCATCGTCTTCTTCGGCGTGAGCCGGGGCATCGAACGCGTCTCGAAGGTGATGCTGCCCGGCGTCGTCCTGTTGCTCGTCGGCCTCGCCGCGTGGACGGCGACACAGCCCGGCACCGCCGACGGCTACGCCTTCTACCTCGGGTTCGACGCCGACTACCTGGCGGCGAACTTCCTGCGCGTGCTCGGGCCGGCGGCGGGACAGGCGCTGTTTACCCTCTCGCTCGGTGCCGGGGTGATGCTGACCTACGCCTCGTACCTCGACGAGGACGCGTCGCTGCCGCGGGACACGCTCGTCATCGCGGTCTCGAACACGCTCATCGGCGTCCTCGCGGGCCTGGTCGTCATCCCGCTGCTGTTCTCACAGGGGATCGACCCCGGACAGGGGGGTCCGGGTGCGCTGTTCGTCGCGCTCGCGCGAGCGTTCGCGTCGCTGCCCGGCGGCGCGCTCGTCGCGACTGCCTTCTTCGCGGCCGTGCTGATGGCCGCCGTGACGAGCGCGATCAGCCTCCTGGAGACGCCGGTCGCGACGCTCGTCGACACCGTCGGCGTCCCGCGACGCCGGGCGACGGCGCTGATCTCGGCGCTGCTCGCGGCCACCGGCAGCGGGCTGGCGCTTGCCAGTTCGATCTTCGAGTTCGTCTCGGGGACGCTTGCGGACCTGCTGTTGACCGTCGGCCTGTTCGCCTTTCTGGCGATCGTCGCCTGGCTCCTGGGCGACGAGGCGCTGGCGGAGTTTCGCGCCGGAGCCGGTCGGTTCGACTCGCTGGCAGTGCCGTGGCTGCTGACGGTCAGCTGGGTGTTGCCGGTCGTCGTCCTCTTCTCGCTGACGAACACGCTCGCGACGCTCGCGGGCGTGTCGATCGGGTTCGGCGGCCGAGCGGTCGTCGCCGTCCTCGGCACCGTCGGCTGTCGGCTGGCGTTCGGACTGGGAAACACCGATAGAACGAGTGCAGTCGAGGGGTAGGTCCCGCAGGCGCTACCTCGCGTCGATCGATCGGGCGGCGTCGAGGACCGCGTCGTGGAGCGGGCCGTTGGACGCGACGAGCCCGCGTGCGTCGTGGGTCCAGCGGTCGCCGTCGAGATTGGTGACGCGACCGCCGGCCTCGCGGACGAGGTGGACTCCGGCGATCGTGTCCCAGGGGTTGGTCTCGACGTTCGTGATCACGCCGTCGAGTTCGCCTGCGGCGAGCCGGCCGAGGGCGGCCTGTGCCGAGCCCGGCCGCTTCAGGTCGCCGAACCGCTCGACGATGGCCCGCGTCGCGCGGGCGTACTCGTCACGGCGATCCATCGGCCACCAGATCGTCGGGCAGACGATCGCTCGCTCGGGGTCGGTCCGGTCGCTCGTCGTGACCCGTGTCCCGTTCAGTGCGACGCCGCCGTCGACGGTCCGGTAGGTGTCGTCCATCGCCGGGAGGACGTTGGCCGCGGCGACTGGTTCGCCGTCCGCGACGAGACAGACGCTCGTCGTGAAACAGCGCCCGCCGCGGACGTAGTTGTGGGTCCCGTCGATCGGATCGACGACCCACGCGCGGCCGGTCTCGGGGACGGACTTCGCTGCCGCCGCCTCTTCGCCGACGAGCGTCGCGTCGGGGTCCGCGTCGTCGACGACCGCCGCGACGGCCGTCTGTGCCTCGCGGTCGGCGCGGGTCACCACGTCGGTCTTGCCCGACTTCGTCTCGACGGCGAGGTCGCGGCGAAAGAGGTCGTGTGCGCGCTCGGCACCCGCCCGTGCGGCCCGGAGCGCGAGAGCGTCCGGATCGCTCACGGCTCTTCCTCCTGGCGGGCGCGGATCGTCTCGGCGACGCCGTCGTACTCCGCCTCCTGGCGGAGACACTGGCTCGTCCGGTCCTCGCCGCCGTCG
>Ga0207754_100577_pt1 | contig 12958 bp, 10 predicted proteins | sample A23E1SouthBayCA_FD_187728 | JGI IMG/M metagenome (GOLD analysis project Ga0207754, IMG submission 187728) | Aerobic enrichment media microbial communities from Eden Landing Ponds, California, USA - A23 E1 (SPAdes) | ecosystem: Environmental > Aquatic > Marine > Unclassified | place: Emeryville... | reverse complement strand
GAGGAATATCGTGTAGATCATCAGTGGATTCTCGACAGCCGCAGCCGCGGAGATTGTCGTCGCACTGCCGTCACTGAACGGAATGAAGACAACTTCGACGATGACGGAGACGAGTACCACCGCAATCAGGCCGCCGATGATCCAGCCAGTATCACGAAGCGTCGGCCACCGGAGCCCGTAGTGGAGAGTTACCGGCCTGAAACGTAGGTATACCACTCCAAATACACCAAGCCAGAGCGTTGCCAGTCCTCCACCGATGAGAAACGTCAGTGCGAAGTTCTCGGACCCCATCACAGTTTGCAGGTATTCGAATCCCCGAATGATGAGGAAGCCCCCAATTGCTGAGAGCGCGAGCAGAGCCACCCCAACGAGAAAGGTCTGAGTCGCGTCTACAGGCTTAGTTGGTTGTATGGTTGATTGTTTCATTGGAACGCTAGCAACGATGCCGTGAAAATATTGGCTCTGCAAGTAAATAAAGATTCAATGACATAACGTGTCTTACTCCCTTCAGACTACTTCTGCAGACACTACAGGCAAGCACTCTGCTGGATGTATCTGCGAGAATCGGAGACGGTACGTTGAATGTATACTCTGTATTGACCAGCTCATTCCGCAAGTAGAATTCTCAGGGTAACACCCCCCAGCAGGCCAGATTTTGTGACTCTCTGGTGGCTGAGAGAGTATGGCTTCGCCACAGATCGACGTCGACGAGATTGTTGCAACGCTTGAGCAAATTCGCCAGCGCGGGCACAGCGCCCACACGGTCTTCCGAGACTGGGCCAACCTCATGCTGTTCGCACTGCAGGACCGAGACGATCCGTATCTGGAGATCGTCGACGACTATCGCGAGCGCGGCGACATGGACTATCCAGACGGACAGCGCTCGGTCAACCTCTTCGCCAAGGCGTTCGGCCAGCTCCAAGAACGGATGGGGGCTACCGACGCTGACGTTCTGGGTGCCGTCTACGAGGAATACGGAATGTCAAGCGATGCGTTCGGCCAGCACTTTACACCTCACTCTGTTTGCGAGACGATGGCCGAGATCGCCGGCGTTGGCGACGAGAGTGATACCGAGGACCGACAGACGGTCTTTGACCCGGCCTGTGGGAGCGGTCGAACACTGCTGGTCGCCGGTCGAAAGCAGCCAGACGCGCTGTTTGTCGGGCAAGATAAGGACCCACTGTGTGCCCGAATGACGGCGTTGAACTGCTGTTTCCTGAATCTGGATGCCTACGTTATTCAGGGCGACTCACTCACTGTCGAGTTCCAGCGAGCATGGCAGACCTCGTACTCTTCGCTGGGTGGGAGCGTTCGCGAGCTAGACGACGAGGAAGTCAAAGAGCTTCACGAGTGGGTGACCGACGCCTTCGAGAACACGGTCGAAAGAGACAACCAGCCCAGTCCAACGCAGGGGACAGACACGGGCTCGGAAGATCGAACACCTCCCGTTGCGACATCTGTCCAGAGTGAACAGGCAAGTCTGGGTGCGTTCGAGGGCAGCGATTGACGGCTGTTTTGTGAGTCCCAGTCGGGTGCGGGGCGGTCCAGTGAGAGCGTCCCGAGAAGACCCATGTCAGAAGAATCAGAGACAGAGCCGGATGCGGCTCCAGGCTCAGTTGAAAAGGTCGAACGAACGGACTGTGGGTGCAGTATGGAGGCCCGGATGAAACGAGGAACCGGGACGCGAGACGAAGACAGTATGACGATCAAGTCGAAGGGTGAGACTGCCGCGGAGACGATTGCGGAGTTCTACGAACTCCTAGAAGAGTACGAGCAGGAAATCAGTGGTCGGCTTCGAGATATCCAAATAGGGGAAGACGAGGCAGGCAACAAGTAAAACTCTCCATTAGACTGCCAATCGTTAGCATAGCTAATTCGGTCATGATAGCTCGAAGTGTAGTACGGCGAAGAGGCGGCAGTCTGTATCTTAGTATTGACCTGACTTGGCGGGACCCCACAAGCTTGGACATTGGTGATACATGTCGACTGGAGATTGAGGAAGTTGGTGACGCGTCAGTAACAGTAGCGCTGTATATCGACGAGGACTACAGTACAGTCGCAGACCCGCCGGGTCAGTTCGATATCGACCAGTGGATATCTAGACGAGTGTCCAACGGTGTCTGCCAGCGGATGGTCGCCGTGAATTCGGTATTTCGGAGGAGTTCACATACAGTGCCGAATACCATGGCGACGGTGAGATCCATTACGAGTTCACGTCGCCGACAGTTCGCGATGAGCGGTTGCTTGCCTGAGTTGCAAAAGCGGGTGGGGTGAGTGGAGACGGGGGGTTGTATTCGCTCGTGGGTTCCATTCATCCGGTGAAATAGCCAGCTGAAATCTGCTACTAGAGAGGGTCTCGGTCCGAGTCGTCGTTGTTCAAATCGGCTTCCTCTCCGAATTAGACAGTCTGTCCCTACGTTTTGTCGGTATCCAGCTGGTCTCAGGTGGCGTTTTGTCGCTTCCACCAGATACTTTCGATAGAGCAGCGACTGCCGAACTAATGGGTGACAGCGTCGCCGACAGGACGGGACTCTCGGCCGATTTCTCGCTGCCGGAAATTAGTGGCTTGGCAATGGCGACGCTACTACTCGCTGGTGGCCTCATCGGGCCCACACTGCCTGGGATGTCCGCTACGGTTCACCGAGTTCTGACAGTGTTCCTTATCGCACTGGTTCTGTGGTTGACGGAGCCAATTCCTTATGTCGTCTCCAGCGTATTCAGCGTGACACTGTTGTTCGCACTGGATGTAGTCGATTCTTTCGCTGCGGCGGCGTCCGGCTACGCCTCACGACTCGTGTTCTTTTTGTTGTTATTGCTCCTGTTCAGTAACTGCATTTCCAGTGTGGGGCTGGACCGTCGTGTGGCCGAACGGTTGCTGGCGGGAGAGTATACGCCGCGACAAACTCATCGCTCGCTGGCGGCGCACATCCTCCTGCTCGCTGTGCTGGTTCCGTCGGCGATGGCCCGAGCTGTTACGTTTATTCCTATAGTCAAGCGGTTGGTGGACGCCTACGGACTAACAGACGGCAGCGGCTTCGAACGAGGGGCCTTTCTCTTGCTCGGTCACGTCAACCCCATCGCGTCGATGGCATTGATGACCGGCGGCGGGATGGCACTGGTCACCTCCGAAATCATCAACGGAACCGCACAATCGGTGACCTGGGTTGAGTGGGGCGTGCTGATGCTCCCGCCGACAGTCGCGCTGTACGGACTTGCGAGCCTCAGTGCGGCGGTGTTCAGTTCGGTCGACGATGAGATGATAATTGAGTCAGACGAGACAGAACCGAGGGAAGCCGAGCCCGTCGAAGCTGATATGGATACCCTGGGCGGCCTGACCCGCGATCAGCGGGTCGTCGCTGCCGTAATGGGTGGAACAGTCATCGCCTGGATCGCGGGGTCGTTCGTTGGCATCCCAACGGTGCTGCCGGCCGCAGTCGCCGTGTTTGTGCTGGCGCTGCCTGGAATAGACATCATCGGCTCACAGGACCTTAGAGAGGTCAGCTGGGGCATCGTCTTCCTTATCGGAGCAATGCTCTCGATTCTGGAGGTCATGGAATCGACCGGGACGCTGACCTACGTCATCGACACGCTCACGAGAGTGGTCCCGTTTGCCGCGCTCTCGCACTGGCAAGTGGTCGGCGTCCTCATCGCGCTGGCCGTCGGCATCCGAGTACTGTTCTCGACGGGGTCCGCTGCCATCGTCGTCGCGTTACCCATCGTTCTGGAGTTCGGGAACGCCTTCGATGTCGCCACCGTTCCGCTCGCGCTATCAGTTCTGCTTGTCGTCGGGTCGACGACCGTGCTGCCGTACAACACGACAGCAGTGCTTGTGTCGATGGACCGAGGCCCCCTCTCACATCGAGACGTGCTGACGTTCGGGCTGGTGACGATGGGACTGTCGCTCTGTGTCACTGCGGCGTCGTGGCTCGTGTACTGGCCGGTCGTCTCCGGCTGTTGCTGAGTAGTCGGTAAACGGTGGATATATACAACCGAGCGGGTTCTGCTTCAACAGGTGAAAGAACGATTCTCCGCATCGAATTTACCACCGTTAGAACAGGGGTGATGGCGACTATTAGCGAACAGATCCCTGAAGTGCGGAGCATCGAACTCGATAACGCGTTCTACGTCGAGGACGGCGAATGGATCGAGTCTCTGACCGTCGCATCGAACATGCCGTTTGAGCCGGAGGGTATCATTGGCGGCATCTCCGGCGCTGAACTGTTTTACACGCAGCCGGTGCCGTCGGCGTCGACCGATGTCGATGTCCAGCGTCTGACAATCATCGCGAACGAGTCGTACCCCTTCATCCTGGGCCTGATTCTCCGTCAGCGGGCGATTCCGAACCGCATCGTTCTGCATAAGGGAGTCTTCGAGTGCGTGGTAACGACCCGCGACTGGGACCAGTTCCGGGCGCTGGCGGACGAGATTCAGGAGACGCTCGGGGAGTTTGAGCTGCTGACGGTGAGCCAGAACGAAGACCCTGGGGAGCCACTGGACAGCGGTCGACTGGCGGAAGTGGTTGTCTCGAAGCTCTCCGACGACCAACTCGCGATCTTGGAGACTGCATACAACCGGGGCTACTTCAGCGCGACGCGTGAAGTGACCGAAACCGACCTCGCCGATGAGCTGGGCATCGCCCAGTCGACGGTCAACGAACGCCTCCGGACCGCCGAACGGAACCTCTTGGAACTCATTTACGGCCCCAGATAAGGCCACTATTGGCCCCTTACCGCCAGAATGATGCTTTAGATGTGCTCTTACCCTAAAACGGCCACTTGATTGATACCTACATGTTGGGAAGTCGTCGTTTTCGCCCGCTCTCATTTCCCACCCGCACTTAAAATACAATAATTATCATCCACTATCGGGAGTAACTCCATTCTATATACCCCAAAAGAGAGGGGAGAATGCAGCGCAAAAATAATGAAGATTCGGTCACTGGCACCGGTCGACAACTGACTCGCCGACAGTACATCGCGGCAACCACCGCGACGCTCGGGACAGGGGCGATCGCGGGATGTTCGGGCGGCAGCGGTGACGGCGGTGATGGTGGTAGCGGAGGACAGAACCTTACGCCTGAGGCACCGGGTGACACACCGACGACCGTCGAGACACAGTACTGGCGTAATTGGTCGTCCATCGACGCCGACTCGCCGCCGCTCGACTACAGTGCGACTGCAGGGGGAGTGCTGGACCCGCTCCCGCTGGAATATTCTAGTGAGGACGACCCGTGGATGCGGGAACACGCGCTGATGGTCCAGCGCGGACTCAACGACCTCGGTATCGGCGTCACGCTCAACGACCGCCCGCTGAACCAGCTGTACGCCCAGAGCTGGAACACACCGGGGCTAGAGGCGGTCCTCTCCATGAGCACCCACGGCCCGGACCCGCAGCGCGGCCTTGACCCGAACCCACTCCTGATGCGCCGAACCGAGGGGAACCCATCAAACTACGATAATTACTACCACCCGAAGCTCCAGGAGATCCTCGTCGAACAGGCCCAGACCGCTGACCGCGCGAAGCGCGAGGAGTTGGTCAATCAGGCACAGGAGATATTCGCGGAGGATGTTGGCGCGCTCATCACGCTGTTCCCGGACGTTATCACGGCCGTCAACACACAGAACTGGAGCGGCTACGTGAAGACGCCAGGCAACGGTCCGACGAAGGATTCGTTCGTCTGGAGCGAGGTCAACCTCCAGCCCGAGACGGACGACACCACCTATGTCAAGGGCGTCACCACCTCGATGAACTCCCTGAACCTCCCGTGGGCCGCGGGCGGTGCGGAGGCCAAGCGGCTGACGTACATCTACGACGGGCTGTTCGACGCCTCGCCGGACCTGGACGTCGTCCCGGCGCTGGCCACTGGCGGCGGTTTCGTCGACGACACGACTGTCGAACTCACGCTTCGAGAAGGCGTCGAGTGGCACGACGGCGAACCGTTCACCGCGGAGGACGTGAAATTCTCTGTCGAACTGTACAAGGCTCAGTCGGCATCGAGCCAGACCCCGTTCTACGAGCCCATCGAGTCCGTCGAGGTCCTAAGCGACCACGAGGTCCGGTTCAACCTCAAGGACCCCGACGCGGCGTTCATGACTCAGCGGGTGGTCCGCAGCGTCATCATCCCCAAGCACAAGTGGGAGAACGTCGACAACCCGTCGCAACACAACCCCGAGAACCCGGTCGGTACGGGGCCGTTCGAGTACGAAAACTGGGAACAAGGGACCCGATTCGAGGTGTCCCGCAACGACGACCACTGGATGTTTGACGACGACTGGCGGGCCGATGTGCTCGGCGACCAGGCAACGACCGGTCCCGGTCTCGACGGCGTTATCTGGATCAACGTGGGCAACATCGACTCGATGATCGGCTCGCTTCAGGGCGGTGAAATTGACGCGGTCGGAACCACGCTCTCGAACAGCCAGGCCGACCGGGCGGCCAGCACGAGCGGTATCGAGCAGATGTCGACCGGGAACTTCGCGCCGCTCGATACGAAACTGATGTTCTCCTGTCCTCTCGTCAGGGACAAGGAGTTCCGGATAGCGCTGTCGAAGGCGGTCGACGCCGAAGGGTTTGTCGAGGGCGTCCTGCAGGGCCGCGCCGAATCGCCGTCTGGCGAGAACCCGATTTCGAGTCTCACGCAGTGGCACAACAGCGAGACGACGGACTACGGGTACGACGTCGACGAAGCCCGCTCGATTCTTGAATCCGCCGGTTACACCTGGGATGGCGACGACAACCTCAGGTTCCCGAACGGGGAAGCCTGGGCCGCGTTCGTCGAGCGGATCCAGGACGGCAACCAGTTCAAGCGACGAAGCGACCTCAATCAGCCTGACTTCTCATAACGATGCCAGACACTACGCACGGCCGTAACCGGACGCCGGGAGTCACCGCGGCCAGCCACGCGCCTGCCACTGACGACGGTGGACGCGATGACTCCCGGAATGCTGTACCGGTCCACGACTCTGTGGAGTTGAGAAGAAACCGACGCAGCGAACGGACGGGGGCATCGTTATGAGCCAGTTCCAGCGCTTCCTAGCGAAGCGGCTCGCGATTTCGCTCATGCTCACGCTAGTCGCCGTCTCCGTTATCTTCGTCGTGCTACGGCTCCTGCCCGGGAGCCCGTTCGAGGCGTTGGTCACTGCGGGGAACCTCAGCCCGTCCCAAGTCGAGGAGATACGGGCGCTGTACGGGCTCGACCAGCCGATGTGGAAGCAGTACGTCAACTACATGACGAGCCTCCTTACGTTCCAGTTCGGGTACTCCATCCTGCGGAGCCAGCCGGTCTGGGCCGTCCTCGAACCCCGGCTGTTCAACACGCTCATCCTGCTGGTCCCGGCGCTCGTGACAACGGCGATACTCAGCTCCGGTCTCGGGATGTACGTCGGCTGGAACCGCGGGAGCAAGCTTGAAAAGCTAAGTATCATCACGACGACGTTCCTGCGCTCAACGCCGGTGTTCATCACGGGCATCTTCTTCATCATCGTGTTCGCCTACAACCTCGAACTCGTGCCGGCCTTCGGAATGCGGTCGGTCACGGCCTCGCCGGAGGGGTATGTCGACACGTACCTTTCGCTTGACTTCGCCCACCACTACATCTTACCCTTTACCATCGCAGTGCTGTACTACAGCGGCGATTTCCTGCTGCTCGCCCGGAACGGTGTCGTTGAAAAGAAAGGGTCTGAGTTCCTCAAGCTCCACCGCGCGAAGGGCCTCACAGAGATGCAACAGCTCGCCCGCGCGGGCCGGAACTCGATGCTCCCCATCCTGACGTATTTCGCGCTCCGGCTGGGGATGATATTTCAGGGACTCATCCTGCTCGAAGTCGTCTTCGGCTGGCCGGGCATCGGCCGCGAGCTCGTCCTCGCGATCCAACAGCAGGACTACCCGCTCGTGCAGGCCGCCGTGTTCATCATGGCGCTTGCAGTCATTATCGCAAACCTCGCCGCTGACGTGCTGTACGCCTACTTTGACCCGACTGTTTCGACCAGCGGAGGTGGTGCTGCGTGAGTACTGAGAGCAAGTCCGCGGGGCAGATATACAAGCGGGTCGACAAAATACGCGGGTTCGTCCGCGACCAGTTCGACTTCCTGCGACAGGACCGGCTGGCAATGCTCGGCGTCATTGTCGTCGCCGGCTTCGTCTTCCTCGGACTGTTCGGGCCGATGCTTGCTCCGAACGACCCTATTGAGGATGATGTGCGCGGGGAGGACGGCTCGATACTGCGGCTCTCGGAGCCATCTGGTGAAGCTGCGTTCGGGACGACAGCGTTCGGGAAAGACGTGCTGAGCCAGTTCCTCGCCGGTGCTCGGCCGACGTTCATCGTCGGGCTGTTCGGCGGCATCGGGACCGGGGCTATTGGGTTCCTTGTGGGGTTGGTCAGTGGCTACTACGGCGGCTGGGTCGACGAGGTGCTGATGCGCCTGACTGACCTGACGTTCTCGCTGCCGTTCATGCCGATGGCGCTCCTGCTGTTGACATTCGTGACCCCAAGCGTGTGGCTGATGACAGCCATCATCGCTGGCTTCCTCTGGAAGATGCCGGCCCGGGTCGTCCGCTCGGAGGTGTTGTCGGTCCGGGAACGCACCTTCGTCAAGTCGGCCCGCGCAAGCGGCGCGAGCGACCTCCGGACAATGCTGTATCACGTCGGCCCGAACGTGCTGCCTATCGGCTTCCTGTACACAGCCTACGGTATTGCTTGGGCTATCGCCGCGCAAGCGAGCCTCGCGTTCCTCGGCTTTGGCGACCCGACGATGACCAGCTGGGGCCGAATGCTCCGGCAGGTATTCGAATCGGGGAACATGCGTGTCGCGTGGTGGTGGGTGTTCCCACCGGCGTTCGGTATCGCCACGATAACTACCTCTGTGTTCCTCATCGGCCGCGCCTACGAGGAAGTCATCAACCCCGAAATCCAGACTGACCAATGACGCTACTCAACGTCGAAGACCTCAAAGTAACGTATTCGACCGAGGACGGCAAAGTGCATGCCGTCAACGACGTCTCCTTCAGCATCGACGAGGGAGTTAATTACGGCCTAGCCGGCGAATCCGGCTCTGGGAAGTCGACCGCCGCGGAAGCACTGCTCGGGCTCCTCCCGAGCAACGGCACCGTCGAGCGCGGGACCATCGAGTTCAACGGGAAGGACTTGACCTCGCTCTCTCAGGCGGAGCGCCGCGACGTGCTCTGGGAGGACATCGCCTACATCCCTCAAAGTGCGATGGACTCGCTCGACCCGGTGATGTCGACCGGGGCCCAGATCGTCCAAGCCATCCAGAACCACCGCAACGTCAGCGACACGAAAGCACGTGACCGTGTCAGAGAGTTGTTCGAAATCGTTGGACTGGATCCGGACCGTATCGACGACTATCCCCATGAGTTCTCCGGGGGGATGCGCCAGCGGGTCACCATCGCGATGGCGCTGGCCCTGGAGCCGGACCTCATTATCGCAGACGAGCCGACGACCGGGCTCGATGTCATCGTTCAGGACAAGATTATCGACAAGATCCTAGAGATACAGGAGCGAATGGACAGTTCGCTGCTACTCATCACCCACGAGATCGGTGTTATCGCGGAGACCTGTGACGAGTTGTCGATACTCTACGGGGGCAAGGTGATGGAGCAGGGCAGCGTCGACAACGTGCTTGTCAATCCCACGAACCCCTACACGATGGGGCTGAAGAACTCCTTCCCCGAAATTGACGATGGCGACGAGGACCCAGTCGCCATCCCGGGTTCGCCGCCGAATCTGAACGCGGAACCTACTGCTTGCGTGTTCAAAGACCGGTGTCCGTTCGCGACCGAGGAGTGCAGCGAGTCACATCCTGACCTCGTGGACCTCCCGAATCGGAACCACCGGTCGGCCTGCCACAACGTTGAGAAGGCGGCTCAGATGCGACGTGACGCGACAGACCCCAAGACGTGGGATATCCCGGACTCGGCCACAGCCGACTCGGACACCGGGGAAGTAATCCTCGAAACGGACGGGCTAGAGAAGTACTACGAGCAGAGCCAGCCACTCCTCAATAAGATTCGCGGCGAGGAGCCTAACTACGTCCGAGCCGTTGACGGCGTGTCGCTGTCCGTCCGTCGCTCAGAAATACTGGGTATCGCTGGCGAGAGCGGCTGTGGGAAGTCCACGCTTGGCGAGACTATCGCACTGTTGAAACAGCCTACCGGCGGCGAGATGATCTTCGACGGGCAGCCCTACGAGTACTACCAGGACGGGAACCTCACGGAGTTCCGCCGGAAGGTCCAGATAATCTTCCAAGATCCATTCGACTCGCTGAACCCCCGACAGACAGTCCGCAAGCTCGTCGGCGAACCCCTGACGATTCACGACTACCGCACGGACGAATACGATCAAGCAATCATCGAAACCCTAGAGAAGGTCGGTCTCACGCCCGCCGAGAAGTTCCTTGACCAGTATCCACACGAACTTTCCGGCGGGCAGCGCCAGCGTGTCGCAGTGGCGAAGGCGCTGGTTCTCGACCCAGACTTTCTCATCTGTGACGAGCCCGCGTCAATGCTCGACGTGTCCCTAAAGGTCAACCTCCTCAATCTGCTCCGGGGGCTGGCAGACACAGAAGACATCGGCATCGTATACATTTCTCACGACCTCGCCAGTCTGATGCAAGTCTCCGACCGGCTCGCAATCATGTATCTGGGACGGGTCATCGAGACGGGTGACGTGGACCGCATCGCCGCCCAACCGAAACATCCCTACACAACGTCGCTACTTGCAGCCGCTCCAGAAAAGGATCCGACAACAGACCGGACCCGGGTACTGCTCGAAGGCGAGCCGCCAGACCCGGTCAACCTCCCCTCTGGCTGTGCGTTTGCCCCTCGCTGTCCGAAGGCCGAAGAGGACTGCTGGGACGCTGAACCGGGTCTTGATGCGGTCGGCGACGACGACCACCAAGCAGCGTGTTACTACCCGGATGATGAGACGGGGACGGTCACCGAGCGACAGATGGACGCCGATAGTATGAACGGCGGGGACACATTCCCAAAGAACAGCGACTCGGTGGGCGACTGAACCCACAGACCATGACAGACGTGACGACGATGCTGCTCGGATTGACGGAACTATCGCCGAGTCGGGGGACGAGTACGATACTCGGTGCACTCGTACTTGTCGCACTGGTCGGTCTCTCGGCGTTTTTTTCCTCGTCGGAGATAGCCATGTTCTCGCTAGCTCGCCACCGCGTCGACGCGCTCGCCGAGGACGGGGTCCCCGGAGCGGAGACGATGGATTCGCTGCTGGCGGACCCGCATCGCCTGCTCGTGACCATCCTGGTCGGGAACAACCTCGTCAACATCGCGATGTCGTCTATCGCGACGGGGCTGCTGGCGATGTACCTCTCACAGGGGCAGTCCGTCTTGGCGGCGACGTTCGGCATCACCGCCGTCGTCTTACTGTTCGGCGAGAGTGTCCCCAAGTCTTACGCCATCGAGAACACGGAGGAGTGGGCGCTCACGGTGGCTATGCCGCTCAAGCTCTCGGAATACGGCCTGTACCCGCTGGTGGTCACGTTCGACAGACTGACGCGACTCGTCAATCGTATCGGTGGCGCTGACACGGCCATCGACACCTCTTACGTCACCCGGGACGAGATACGGGAGATGATACAGACAGGGGCCAGCGAGGGCGTCATCGAGGCCGACGAGCGCGAGATGCTCCAACGCATCTTCCGGTTCGACGACACCATCGCCAAGGAGGTGATGACGCCGCGACTGGACGTGACCGCCGTCGAGCGGAACACGAGCCCCGAAGCGGCCATCGCCACCTGTGTCGAGGCTGGCCACACGCGACTCCCAGTGTACGACGGCGACCTAGACAACGTTGTTGGCATCGTGGAACTGTCCGTCCTCGTCGGCGACCGCGACTCGGTCCAGGACGGCGCTGCAGGCGAGACGGCTCAGACTGGCCGAAACGCTGAGACGGTCTCGCCGTACGTCTCCGAGACCCTGCAGGTCCCCGAGACGAAACACGTCGATGACCTGCTGACCGAGATGCGCGCCGAGCGCCGACAGATGGTCGTCGTCATCGACGAGTTCGGCACGACCGAAGGCATCGTCACAACGGAGGACATCGTCGAGGAAATCGTCGGCGAAATCCTCGAAGAACAGGAAACCGCACCGATAACGCACCTCGACGACCGAACGGTCCGGATCGACGGTGCGGTGAACGTCGAGGCCGTCAACGAGACGCTCGATGTGACGTTTCCGGAGGGCAAAGAGTACGAGACGATTGCCGGGTTTCTGTTCAACCGTGCCGGGCGGCTGGTCGAACACGGGGAGACGTTCACCTACGAAGGCGCAGAATTGGTCGTCGACGGGGTCGAGAATACCCGAATCACCAGCGTCACGATACAGGAACCTAGCTTAGATAGCCTATCCGAGGGCGATACCGCGGCGACAAGCTGATCTACCTGATTGTTCGCTTCCGAACAGTGGGCGCCGAGACCGTCCCTGGCTGTATTATCGCCAATCACGACCGCCTGCACATCGTTGGCGAACTCGTCAAGAGCTATGTTAAACAGAAGCCGCTCGGGTTAGCCAGCGACCGTCGGCCCTGTCCGCGCCGTAAATACGATCGCTCGGACAGTGACCCCAGGCTGGTTGCAAGCCCATCCGGGGTTGGGAACGACCCAGCAGTCCCACGAACGCTTCTCCTCGATAGATGCGGCTCGCCGCCCGTTGGATGTCTTGATACGATATTCTCTTGTCCACGCTGACAATCATCGTATTGTGGTCGTCATCCATGACCTTGTTACTCTCCTCTTGAATTTCGATTTCCAGCCTTTCGCTACCGACGACAGCGGCGGTGGAGTAGACAGTCTCCGTTGACAAGTACGAGACACTGGCTAAACGCTTATATCCGAGGATAGGCAATTTTTGCGTGGAAGGAACACTGTCACACGCTCCTTCCATCCCCTTTCCATGCCTGATGACACGCAGA
>Ga0207754_100576_pt1 | contig 12987 bp, 17 predicted proteins | sample A23E1SouthBayCA_FD_187728 | JGI IMG/M metagenome (GOLD analysis project Ga0207754, IMG submission 187728) | Aerobic enrichment media microbial communities from Eden Landing Ponds, California, USA - A23 E1 (SPAdes) | ecosystem: Environmental > Aquatic > Marine > Unclassified | place: Emeryville... | reverse complement strand
CTAACTGAACGACTTGGCTCGTGAAGCGGGAGATCTTAGACATGAATCATCGACGGTTTCCCGCTTCAACTTCCTAGTTCTAACGGTCGAAGCCGACACTGTCCAGCGATTCACCAGAGCCGTGAATTTATGTCGTGGCACCGCGCCAGCGGTGACTAGCAGTATGTATGGACTGTCGTCGCCCGGGCCAGCATGGCACTGGGTTCACCGGTAGTGGGACACTCCCGCTGGTGGGAGGACTCCAGTCGTGGTCAACGCTGGAGTGAGTGCTATGGCCGGTCATCCTTTGATCACCGCCCGGCGCTCAATGGCGACATCGTGGGTGCAGTCGCCGACGTGGTAGCGGAGTCGCCACTGGGTCGTGTCTGATCGCGCTGTATCGGTCGCAAGTGCCGACGAAGGGTCAGCACGGATTAGTTATCCCCTCCTGCGAAAGGGTGAGGACGGCTGCTGTCGCGTTCAACCAGTGCGTAGTCTGTGTGGGGGAACCGTGAACGTCATGCGGTCGTCAGCCCGACCGAGTGTCTGAGCCAGCTGTCGGCGTGTAGCTGTGTCTGGGTCGGACGCTTGCAGCCGGCGGAGTGGTCCTGTTGGGAGGTCCGCTAGCAACACGCCCGTGGCGTGATCGTCGGTGGCGGAACCGACCAGCAACAGCGGGTCACTGTCGATGGTCGTGATAGCGACAATCTCGCCGACGGTCGGCTGTGGAGTCATCGGCCCGCCTCCTGAGAACGTGCGTGTGAGTGTGCAGCTGTCGGAGAATCGACAGACTGCAAGTGGACACACAACTGGTTTTATTACCAACCGTATACCAGTCGGTTAGGTTCTGTCCCCCGCTCCATGTTTCCCTGATAGCCAGTTGTCCTATCGAATGTGTTGGGTGCAGGACCTGTCGTCGGCAACGGCGACTTTGGGTGGTGCGTGGCACGCCGCTTTCCCCTGGCTGCCACCCGTCTTTCTGCTGCTCGGAATGTAATGGCCGTGCAGCCGTCTCTGTGTCCTGCGGCTGGTGATTCAGTCGGTTGTAATTCGTCGGCAAGTCGACAGATAGCGTGGGATATTGCAAGCGCTTTTGTAGCCACTCGGTTCAAAATTACATGGGTTCCGTGCCCTGTCCGATCCCATTGGATTCATCCATCCTCCCAATTGTGTCGGGGCTGGAGCCTGTCGTCCACGACGACGGTGAATGGTGCGTTGCACCCCAACTCTCCCACTCCCCAGCAACCCACCATTCTCTTTGGGCGGCCCATCTGGACTAGCGTTCTGTGAGTGAGTGCAGAACCTGCAGCTTGCGTCGCGTGGTATACCGAGAGTCGACGGACAGTCGATGTATGGTGGTACAGTATTGAGACACTGTCGCTCGCTGAGAGGACTGTTATTCATTAGGAGTACAGTGCATCGGTGTTCGGTTAAGCCCGAACCGGCGGTTCTGTAGGGTTTGGGCAACACTCGATCCCGCCGTGTAGGTCTAGCCTAGGCGATCTCGGAACGCGTAGAATATTACTGGGATTGTTAACCGAACACGGATGGAGTACAGTGTAGCTGCACGGGTTCCGGAATCCACTCAGGGCCACTCTTGACGTTGTGCTCTTTCCCTTTGGGCCATGCTCGGAGTCCAGAACCCGCCCGTGCCTCTGACAATCGTAGGTAGCGACTGCCACTCAAGGTGTCAATCGCCACCCGACGCTCGCTTTCCCGCAAGGGGCGAAAAACTGCCTGATTCGATGCCCGCTGTGTGAGTGTGTTGCTGGCATTGGGCTCTGTTGAAATCCTATTCTTCAGACACATTATCGACTGAAACAGCCGGTTGCTGAAGACCGTACGTGTTGCGCAGTGAGAAATACGTCGAAATTAACATTCAGTAGTCTAGACAATCACCAATATGTCGAAGCTGTCTCTGATAAGTATAATACTGGGGATTGTGCTGCTCGGAGTTGCTGGGTACATGGCATACTCTCAGCAACAAAGCCTCTCGTCCGGGGTGCAGATTGAAGCCACGGTAGAGAGCAAAGAAGTCACCATGGATTCCTCAAAAAGGGGAGACAGGTACACCCCCCACGTCACTTACAGCTACACGTACAACGGAACCCAATACACTTCCGACAACATCAGACCGGGAATAGGAACAAAAGCGTCCGACACAAGGACTGCCGCGGAAGACAGAATTGACCAGTACAATGTCGGGGAGACAACCACGGCCTATGTCGTGCAAGGCTCGCCCTCGAAATCGTATCTTAAGAAAAAGAGTAGCCCTCTACCACTTATATTCGGCATCTTAGGCCTATTCCTGATCGGAAGACCAGTCTACAAATCCGTCGCTTCTTAACTTCGAACCGCTCTGTTAGGGTGATGTCCTTCCGCTTGGTTGCTGAATCACTACTTCATATTCTGGCTCTAAGTCTCGCACGTAATTCGTAACAATATTATGATATTTTGAGTGTCGGGCTGGTATGTGGGTATCCTGTACTGAACGATCCGGCTTGACCAAATCCGAGAGGAACTTAGTACGAGACTCGCGCTCTCTATGCAGCACGACTACCGAAATATATCATCTACTGAGGGTTTCAACAGAGCCAAGAAACCGTATTGGCAACTTATGTCAGATATTTTTAACTAATTAATAAAGAGAGCAGGTCCATATCACAGAGGTGAGGAGTGTAGCACCTGACAATAGCAGAATTCCCACAGAGACGGATACTTGAATCCGGGAGATTGCTTCCGCTTGCTTATTTGATATCTGCTGGTAGGTTTTGTCAACTTCATCGAAGGCACTGTTCAGTTGCTCCACAATCGAGTTCCGAAGGTCATAGAATCCATTACTTTCTCTGCTTCCGCTAAAATTTTGATCGACAGCGTCGAACCTATACGGTTCCGTTTCAGTTGCTATTCTAGCTTCAATCAGCTCTTCGTAGAGGTCAACATATTCATCCAGTAACTTGGAGAGTTGCTTCCGTGCAGAATAGCCTGTTATATCAATTAGCACCTTCGCGGCCTTCAGTCTCAGTTTAGCAGCCTGACGATCTATTCGTATGAGTTCAGCATAGAACTCTGTGGCCGGCGTGAAGCGGTCTGTTCCAAGACGACTCTGTGCGAGATTTGCTAAATCATCTCCGTCTTCAACCATGTTGACCGGTACCGTCGAAGTTTTAATCAGTTCACGGGAAAGGAGTTGCTTCAGAGACGATCTAGTTCATACACAGTTCGCAATTTGGTCAGCATAGCAGTTGGTCCGGAGTTTGGGGGTATTCGTTGCACGTAATCAGGCCGATCAGCCGGCGGCGCGAATGGAGGGGAGAGGGGTAGTTGTGCTCACGCGGGCGGCGCGCTACCGGAATATTGAATCCCGCGGTGGCGTCATGCTATGCACCCAACTGTGATTGATTACAAGCTTTTTTTGATTAGGGCCTGCTGGACTTGGGCAGGAGTTTGTTAGTAGTATCTACTAACCGGCTTCTGCCCCAAGCAACCCCCACCGTTTCATCCCAATCAAGGGGGAGTAATCCGGATACGGTGGGGGAAGGGTGTTTCCAACAAACCGTCTGGCTGTTCCGCTTGCTGGAAACACTGCCACACCCCTTCTTCGAAATGAAATCTCTACATAGCTGCACCAATAAAGCCACTTTACCGGGAGTTTTGAGGGCTTCTCAACTTAGACAAATCTTGCGAGCAATTCATTTCGAACGAACCCCCCTTCATTTCGAAAAGGGTGGTTCACATGATTTTATTTGAAGGGGCATTCACGAACTGGTCATTCGGACTCTGGCACAAGGTCTTCGTGTCGAAAGGACAGCCGAAGCTCGTTACCGGTTTCAACTCGACAAAGGCTGTAATGATGGGCATCAATATCCCGGCCAGTCAATTTAGGTGCGCTATTCGGGATGTCGTCGATCACTTCACAGACGAGACCATGATATTGTGAATCCATGTCGTCGTCGCTCAGGTGAATACGGACCCAGTCTCCGACTTCGTACGGTGAGTCAGCAGGCTGAGGAATGTTTTCCATATCAGTGGTTGTGAATACGGTAGTGCTATTCGCGGGCCTTCTGGTCAGTACATGGGGTGTGCTAAGTACGCCCGATGTCGTCACCACTCCAATCATTCGTCTAAAATCGTATCATAGGTAGATGTGACCACTTCGGGAGTGTGATAGCTCCGGTGTTCCGCAATCATGGTCGTGAGAATAAAGAACACGAGAAACACCGCAGCTATTGCTTTCGAATCACTCGGATCAACCTGATCCATTGTCCGGTGCAGCCAGAAGAGATCTGTCCACGGTGAGGTCTGGTGGATGGTACGCAGTTCTTGGGCAAAAACGGGACTTACCCAGTGGAAATCGGGTAGCATCGCCCATCCTCCGCCCACTAACAACAGCGTCCGGGGATACCGGATGGCTGGAATAAAAAGCGTAATCAGAAGAGTCGTCATCCCTGCCCCGAACGCGAAGTGAGCGATGGCTATCGACATACTCTATTTACCTGTCGCAATCGGACATAACAGTTATTGTGAATACGGCAGTGCTATTCGTGGGCCTTCTGGTCAGTACAGAGGGTGTATGCAGCACTCAGACGGTCGTCTCAGGGTTTAAGAATTGTCAACATATATTATTTCATTTGGCGGCCAAGGATACATATGAGCGACGTGTCAGAATCCGAAATTGGAACGAACGGCTCGACCAACCAACTTTGGATGCTTGGCTTCTTGGGACTGCTGTCGCTTATGCGCTTCCGGGCATTCCAGCTTGGTGAACCGTTCTGGCTGTTCTGGTTCGCCTTCGCTGGCTTCTTTTCCTTCTTTGGCTACCGGTGGGAGTCGCTGAGGTATGTCGGTCTATTAGGGATTGTCGGGCTTCTCGTGGCCATTCTCGGCGTGTTCGGAGTCTTTACCGTCTGAACAAAACTGCGTGCGCGACTCGCGCGTTAGATCTTGCGGGGTAATGGAACCTTTCGTCGAATTGGTAGAATCCCCAGCATTCAGCACGCAGTCACACTAAACAGGGCATTCGCTCAGCCGAGCTTAAAACTAGACGAGTTCGGTCGTAACGACTTGCTATACAGACGATAACAAAGTGACAACTAATCTCAGTATAGTTGGGGAAAGAGGGTTGGGGTGCGGCACCTTTTCGCTCTATTCACGTAGTACCTTGCATGGGCCCATACCCCCACCCTTGTAGTAACGATTTGTTTGGTTAATTGTAATGGGCCCTTAATTTTACATCGGAAATTAGGTGTGTACACCCCATCTCTACCAACTGTCATACGCATTACTGTCAAGAATAAAATAAATGGAGATATATCGGATCGATTGCGAGAAATAGAGATAAAGTCTGGCTCACCAACGACGGGGTCAGGAATCTCCATTAGGTAGGCAACAACTAACGCGATGACAGCAGTGACTGAGTGATAACAGGCAGGTAGTACTCTCCGAGGCTGCGTTAGCGGTAGTTGCCAACAAATTGTTTGTATAAAGCGAGTCTGTCGGTAGATCCACGGCTTGGATCTCCTCGCCGTCGGTGGTAGTCAAGATGCCGTTCGTCGCGAGCCATTCAACGAACGTGTCCCAGCGCTCATTATCCATTGGCCCCCACTCGCCGTCAGCTGTCAGGTAGGCGTCGGCAATCTGCTGTTGGCTCTCACGGAGGAACGGTTCGTCGTCGTTATCCATTCCGCTCGCTGTCTCGCCAAGGATTTTGGCTGCTTTCTCTGGGTTGGCTGCTGCAAACTCGTAGCCGCGAGCAATGGCTGTGAGGAACTTCTCTAAGATATCGTCATCATTCGCGATGGTTTCTGGCCGGGCCAAAAGCAAGGGTGTGTAGCCGTAGGGAACGTCGTACTCGTCAAGATAGAACGCATTGAGATCGATTCCGTCGCGTTCAGCCATCAAACCCTCCCACGGCATGAACACCTATGTCGCGTCAGCTTCACCGTCCAACAATGTGTTCCAGATGCCGAGCTTTGGTGGTGTGATGATATCGAGATAGCCATCACCGCCGTCGTTTTTCACCAGCTGCCGGACAATATGGTCCTCAAACCGGGCGTCATAGGAAGCGTACCGGTGGCCATCGGGATCCGCCGGTCGGCTGAGTCCGCTGTCTTCAAGTGTGACGATCGCAATCATGTCAGTCTGACAGGCAGCTGCCACCGCGGTTAGCGAAGGGTAGTCAGGTGGGTCTAGTAGCTGATGACGCTCTCGGAGGGCGCGATTGCGAGTGTCGCCTCACCAGTAGCGACCTACTTCGCTGGCGTCTCCTCATAGTCGGTTTCTCCCGGCGAGTGGATCGACACCTCAAGATTGCGGTTGTCGTAGTAACCTTCGGCAACAGCGACGTAGAACCCAGTGTGGTTGGTGTTCGGCGTCCAGTCAAGCGTAAGGTCGATTGGAGTCATTCACCGGTAATAGTAGCCATGCATCGAAAGTACTGCTGATAGCCACCATCTTCATATCCGAAAGTGAAAATTATAAACTCAGCTAATCGGCCGCGGTATGAGAACTAACCCAGTTGACTAAGACGGAGAGCCCAGCTCTTCGGGCGAACGGCGGTAGTTCTACCAGAGCTGCGTTCTTGTCGGCGAACATGACTGACTCCAATTACTCAATTCCGAACGACGACATTCCTCCAGACAGTATTCAAGCACAGGCCGATCTCTAGGGTGCCGACCTGTCCAACGCCAGCCTCCAGGGTGCTGATCTCTCCGGCGCTACCCTCATCGATACGGACCTTTCTGACGAGGACCTCACTAATGCCGATCTCTTTGACGCTGTCCTCTCTAACGCCGATCTCTCCGGGGCTGACCTCTCAGGCGCCGACCTCGTTAGTGTAACTCTTGTTGACGCCAACCTCTACGGCGCTGAGTTCGGTGATGCCGTTCTTCAGTATGCTGACCTCTCTGGCACCGACCTCCGCGAAACCGACTTGTCGCAGGCCTCACTTTCTCGCCGGACAACAATCGGGCGACCGGGTGACAGGGTACGGGAAGAGGTTGACCTAATGGGAGAAGCAGCGTACGACGAGATCGCACGCGCTAATCACGAGCTTCGGAAAGCATATAATGCGAACGGACTGACTGACCGGGCCCGGGCCGCACGCGTTCGAGAGCGGAAGGCGCGACGACGGGAGGCGCGTGCCGAGGGCGGGTGGGGGTGGGTCGCGTGGCTTTGGTCTGTACTCTCACAGGTCTTCACCGGATATGGGATTCAGCTCCGCTGGGTACTCGGAATGATGTTGCTGCTCTATCTTGGCTCCGCATTTGTCTACGTTGAGTTCGGCGGGATGACACTCGTCGACAGTCTCTACTACAGTATCGTGACCTTCACCACCTCGCCACCTGCCGAACCAACCGGCATTGTGATGCATCTTGTCGCCGGCACTGAGACGTTCGCTGGCACCGCCGCTATTGTGTTTCTTGGCTACGTCCTCGGGACTCGCGAGCGAGTGTAACAGGCTGATAACTGATCGGTCCTTCGCCGTCCAGCGGAGACAGTTCCTCGCAATTAGGTCGCGAGGTCAGCGACTTCGACACCGCTAACCTCGATTCATAGGGTTACTGCTCGTTCTCCGAGGCTTCGTCGCTGTCCCGATATGCGGTAATATAGAGTTGTCCATCGACCTCGTACAGATAGCCACGGTCTACCAAGCGCTCAACTGCGTGCTCGGCGTTCCCAATAGAGCGCTCTGTATCGCGTACTCTGGTCACGGCGGTATCAACCTCGATGCTGTCTCCGTGCTTGATTTCCTCATACAGCAGATCATAGGCGGCTCCTAACGATCCGGGTGGCCTGTTGCGCCTCATATATGGCTAGTACAGTTTCACTCGTCGATTACTATCCGAGGTCATTGGTCTTGGAGATAATCGTGGTCAAACCGGATTAGATGTATCGGTGTTAGTCGTTTCAAAGAGAGTTTGTTACTCGTAGGACTGTGTGAAACGACGATTCACTCAGCTGTTCACTTTATCAGAAGTACTAGTATAATACACAGAACTTGCCAGAGTTGAGAGAAACACTTCTAGCTGTCTGTCCGGAGAGGGGATGCTGCGCCGATGCCTGTAAACTCAATCTGTGCTCCACCACTAGGGCTTTCGGTTACGGTTGCACTCCAGTTATGAGCGTCAGCAATTTGTTTGACGATTGAGAGTCCAAATCCAGTCCCACCGCCTGTACTTGTATAGCCATCAGTGAAAATCTGGTCACGCTCTACTGGATCAATTCCGGGCCCATCGTCACTGATGAAGAATCCATTTGGAAGTGTATCAACTGTAACCGTCACGTCGGGACCCCCATGAGTCACTGCATTGGCAAAGAGATTCTCAAGCAGTTGGCGGACACGTCCTGGGTCAGCCTCAAATCCAATATCGTCATTGATGACAAGTTCAGCATTAGCGGTTTCTAGAACCTCCCAGCAATCATCGGCGAGTGATGCAAGCGAGACTGTCTCAGTGGTATCGATTAACTGTCCTCGTTGTGCGAGTGTGAGCACATCATGGATGAGCGTTTCCATCCGGTCAAGTGCCCTGTAACCTCGGTCAAGATGGTCGACATCAGTCGTCTGGCGAACGCCATCGAGTGTCCCTCGTAAGACCTGCAGTGGATTCCGCAGATCATGAGTGACAGTCTGAGCAAACTCCTCAAGTTGCTGGTTCTGTTTCGTAAGTTTCTGTGTCTGTTCGCGGAGGAGTGCCTCCCGATCGACACGCTCCAGCGCTGTCTCAAGTGTCGAAGCGAGAATCCAGCCAAACCGCTTGTCTGTCCTGTCAAACGCCTCTGGCGTATTAGCTGCAAACACAAGGAGTCCGTGCCCAACAAGTGGATATAGCAGCGCGCTACGGTCTGGGGTACCTGCTGGGAGCGCGGGATGGTCGCTCGCGTCATCCACATATTCTGGCGTCCCTGAATCGTACACCTCCCAAAGGAACGTACTGATGGGGTCGGCATCTGCGCCATGTGCGAAATCATCGTATGTGCTGAATTCCGCTGCGAATGTATCAGTCGTAAAGAGTGGTTCTAAGACTTCTTCACGCTCATCTTCTTGGATGAACCCGGCGAGAGTCGTTCCAAGAATGTCTGCTGCGGCATCAACAGTAAGCTCAATCGTGTTAGACAGAGTCGTGGTTTGCATGAGCGAGCTCGTTCGATCTTGAAGCAGCGCAAGCCGTTGCTCTCGGTCGAGACGATCAAGCGCACTCTTTGTATTCTCTGCAAGGAGTCGCCCTAACGAGACGTCAGTATCGTCGAAATCACCAGGCTTGGTTGAGTTTGCGAGCAAGAGACCATGCTCCCCAAGTGGGAAGTACAACCCACTCCGGAATGCTGTTTCAGGGTTATATATGTCTTCAGCGTTATGGATATCGTCATACTGTCTGGCCTCTCCAGACTGAAACGTTTCCCAGGCGATGCCGTGGTCAAAAGTCACTAGCTTATCGACGAAGCGCTGTGTTCGGTCTGACACAGCGACGGGTTTTAGCCCGCCTGCTTGTTCATCGTGGAAGTGGACACCGTTCAGTTCGAAATTAAGAATCGCGTCTGCTGTGTCGCTAGTGATCTGTGCGACTTCTTCTTTGGTTTTAGCATCGTACAGGTCACGCGTCGCTTTGTGAAGTTTCTCAAGACGACGTTCGCGTCGATGACGATCAGTAATATCAGTGAGCGAGAAAACAACACTCTCGACTGAGTCTGCATTCATAATCGGTGCGCCGCTCACAGCGAGCGAGCGCTTCGTCCCATCGGGCCATCTGATTGTATGCCGGTCCCGTACCTGTTCACCATCGTGCAAGACACGGTTGAACGGTAGTTCGGTATCAGGGATCGGATTCCCGTCGAGGTCTCTGATATCCCACTCGGGATCGTTATACGCACGCCCTTCGAGTTTGCCTTGTTCCACTCCAAGCACTGTCTCAGCCCGGTCGTTCGCGAAAATAAACTTGCCGTCTCTGTTGAGTTGAACGACACAACTCGGGACAGTCTTTAATACCTGTTCGAACCGGCGGCGCTCTCGAGTTGCCTCTGTCACGGTTTCGTCGGTTGTGACGACCGTACTGATACGCTCTGCTAGCAGTTCATATGATTCGTTGCTCTCCGTCGATTCGTTGCTCTCCGTCTTCTGGAGGTAGTCAGAGATACCCGCAGTAACGGCGTCACTGGCAACCGACTCGTTCCCGTGCTCGGTGAATAAAATAAATGGGAGGGTAGAGTGGGTACTCTGAATGTGTTCGAACAGTTCGAACCCAGTGCCGTCCGGGAGCTTGTACTCTGAGACGACGCAGTCGTATCTCTCGTTGCTGAGAGCCTGCAATGCAGACTCCAACCCAATAACAGTCGTGACCTGTACTTGGGCGTTTACCTGTTCAACTTGTTCAGCTGTTCTACGTGCAAACTCCACATCTCGCTCAACGTACAACACCTGAACAGCCATGGAATTAGATTGACTGCAGGCTACTAGAATGTTGCTTCAAATGTAGCCTGAAACTAGTATCTATAATATCAATACGAGAGCAGCAAGTCCATCATTACCGGGTGCACAGGACTGTCCACTTAGAAGTCCACTCATCAGTTGTCCTCTGAATGTGTTGTCTTCAATGCTACCAGCATCCAAAGAGAATTACATGTGACAATGCCAGCTCTTTCGAAGGCGTGGAACGGCGATTACAGCGCCGCAACAACCAGATTACTGAATGTATCCACAGTTGCCGTGGATTCGCCAAGGGTCGCTTGTCCGTCGGGCTCGGCCGCCCACTCTCGAATCTCGCGGTACTGTTGGGCCTGTGTCCGATACTCGTCAACACGGTCGTCCCATTCGGCATACGGCACGGTATCAGGAGCATCTTCAAGAAGCAGCGTGCCATCATCAAATAATAGACGCATTCAGTACACCCTATGTTAGTCGGATACTTGTCCTTGCTGGGGACACACGAACAGGAGCTACGTTGAGAGGCTATCAGCCATTGAGCGAAGCTTACTTTTTGTCGGTTGTCTCCCGATTTCAACAGCGCTGTCTCCAGCCCAGAATCGAAACTGCTGGTTGTCAACGTCAAAGTGGAGTCCACAGGCGATATCTGGTTCTGTCTGCTCGTACTCTGATTCACTCACATTCTCGCCATCCTGAAGCGTTTTGAGGAGGTATTCGGCGACGTGTGGGCACTGCTCCATCGCTAAGATGTGATCGGCTGCCACGTGCATTAGCACATCCTTACCTGTGTCATATTCGTGGCCAACGAGATAGAACTCCCCACCGAACTCATAGGATTCGACGTGGATACTGAGAGTATACGTCTTAGTCATGCAGTCTTGTCGGCAGCCTGCGGAACAAGCATTACGACTCCAGTTGCTGTTAGGGTGCATAATGACAACAGGTCGCTGTTATAACGAAATTGGAGTTAAGAGGTTGACCAGCAGTTAGCGAACGCCAGCGACAAAGATGTGGCTGCTCCCACACAGACGGTCGCAACGCACGAGATGCAGGTAGTATCAGCACACGAGACAGAAACATCCGAGCCCTACCAGAGTAATTCGAGAACCTATCAAGAACAACTCACCACCCCGTTTGATGACGCTCCGTATCCCAGTTGACGAACTCCGCCAGCGCAATAGGCCAGCCACACAGCGGAGTGAGCCACGCACAGGAGGGAGACAGTAATGGCTGATACCGGGTCTCTGACCCTACCGCAAGCGGCACCCACCGCCGAGTGGCGGCTTCGCTACAAGATCGGTGATCTTGTTACGGAGTATTGAGAGCAGAAACTGTCTTCACGACAGGGGCAGTCACGAAAAGGCAAAAACGAGCGTCGATGGTGCTACAGGTCGCGGCTCTGGACCGTTTTCCGGTCATTCTGGTCTGCGCGCCGGGCTGCTTCCTCCAGGAGTTTTCCAACTTCCTCGTCAAGGGAGTCATAAAAGTCAGCTGCCACGTTCATGTCGTCCAATTCTTCTTTAACGGCGGATTTGACAACGAGATCAGCCATACAGGGAGAACAAAGCCAAGTTTGTTTATATACCTTCAATATCGAGCCTTCAGTCGCTAACGTATTTGTCGGTTGCAACATACTATCCATATAATCTGGGATGGCTGTACTGGACGACCTTTCGGGATTCGAGTTTGAGGACCTGATAGAGGACGTGTTCCGCAACCTTGGCTACGAGAACGTCCACCAGGCAAAGAAGACCGCTGACGAGGGACGGGACGTCATCATGGAGGAAGTCGTCGATGGAACACGGAGAGCAATCGTCGTCGAGTGCAAGCACACGGACACGGTCGGGCGACCGGTTGTCCAGAAGCTGCACTCGGCGATCGCGACGTTTGAGTTTGAGGGACCGAAGCGTGGGATGGTCGTCACGACCGGCCGATTCACCAATCCTGCCCGGGAGTACGCCCAGCGTCTCCAGCAAAACGATGATCCCTATCCCATCGAGCTGATCGACGGTGAGGACCTTCGGGAGGTCTCCGACGAGATCGGGCTCGATCTCTACAACGGCCGCATCGAGATCCTCTGTGACGAGACGCTCCGTCCGTATGACCCGGCGACAGATATTGACGCACCCGTTCAAGAGGCGTTTCGCGACATCGAGAACATTGAGGCCGCTGATTTGCCGGCGCCGCACTCGCAGGTAACGTTTCGGCCGGTGGTCGCGATTACCGCCGATACGAACGCTGTCTTCGAAACATCGGTTGGTGTCATCCACCGTATCAATGACCACACACAGTTCGTTGTCTACGCTGAGCGCGACCAGCCGACGGTGGCCGACGACAATGTCGCGACGCTGGTCACAGAGAACTTCCACGCGACGACTCCCCTCGAGACCGGGCAGTTTACCGAGGTATTCAACGACGTCGACGAACGACGGTTTGGCCAGACTCAAACGGAGTACAAGGAGTGGGCTGTTGACCGCCTCCAAGACTACCACACGACGACGGTGACCTACACCGGCGATAATAACGTCACCTACGACAAAACGTGTGAGCCGAATCTCTCGGATATCTCAGTGCAATCGATCAAGCCA
>Ga0207754_100575_pt1 | contig 12996 bp, 12 predicted proteins | sample A23E1SouthBayCA_FD_187728 | JGI IMG/M metagenome (GOLD analysis project Ga0207754, IMG submission 187728) | Aerobic enrichment media microbial communities from Eden Landing Ponds, California, USA - A23 E1 (SPAdes) | ecosystem: Environmental > Aquatic > Marine > Unclassified | place: Emeryville... | reverse complement strand
CGACGTGGTACTTTCCGTCGCTGTTTCGGACGTACCCTCGGTCTGCCATCGTCGCGAGATAGGTGTGGGTCGTGCCCGGTGAGCGATCGATCTGGTCGGCGACTTCCGTCACCGTCGCCCCTCCCGAATCGCGTAACACTTCGAGAATGTCGAACGCCAGCTCCACCGACTGGATTCGTCGTGGCGTCCGGTCGTTCGTCATGTTATTCTGTACCACTTCACCGGTTGTAAAGTTTGCCATTGTCAAATATCTCTTGTGGATCGTTCTCACGCGACGGTGGACAGTGCTCTCCGCTGTTTTACCGTGGCTTTCCAGTGTTGTTGGCACGCTTGCGGCCGCTCTCTAGACCGCCGATAGATTTTTTAACTATAGTGACGCAGGGTGGTATACGTCGCCATGAGCAAGGTACGTCTCTCTGATGTCACAAAGGTGTACGACGATCTTCTGGCAGTCAAGGAGATCGATTTCACCGTCCGTGACGGGGAATTCCTCGTGATGGTCGGTCCGTCCGGCTGTGGGAAGTCCACGACGCTCCGGATGATCGCGGGGCTCGAAACGATCACCGCGGGCGAGATCGAGATCGGCAACCAGGTCGTCAACGACGTCCGGCCACAGGACCGCAACATCGCGATGGTGTTCCAGAACTACGCGCTGTATCCCCACATGAGCGTTCGGGAGAACATGTCCTTCGGCCTGCGTCTCTCCGAGGAGTACGAGGACGCCGAGATCGACGAACGGGTGGACGACGCCGCCGATCTCCTCGAAATTCCGGAGCTGCTCGATCAGCTCCCCAAGCAGCTCTCGGGCGGCCAGCAACAGCGCGTGGCGCTGGGACGCTCCATCGTCCGAGACCCCGACGTGTTCCTGATGGACGAGCCGCTCTCGAACCTCGACGCCAAGCTCCGGACCCAGATGCGCACCGAACTCCAGCGCATCCAGGAGGAACTGGGCGTGACGACGATCTACGTCACCCACGACCAGACCGAAGCGATGACGATGGGCGACCGCATCGCCATCCTCAACGACGGCGAACTCCAGCAGATCGCCGAGCCCGAGGTGTGTTACGACCGCCCGAACAACAAGTTCGTCGCGGGGTTCATCGGCTCGCCGAGCATGAACTTCTTCGAGGTCGACGTGACCGAAAGCGGCGACGGCGTCCACCTCTCGGGCAACGGGTTCGAGACGACGCTCGGGGTGTCTCTCGACGACGGTGCCTACACCCTCGGCGTCCGCCCCGAGGACCTGACCGTCGGCACCGACGACGCCCACCTCGAAGCCGTCGTCGACGTCGTCGAGCCGATGGGATCGGACAACTTCCTCTATCTGCACCCGCCCGAGGGCGACGGCGAGATCATCGCCCGCGTCGACAGCGAGTACCACCCCGATCCCGGTGAGACGGTTGCGCTGGGCTTCGACATCGAAGACATCCACTTCTTCGACGAGACGGGCGATCGCGTCCCGATCGACGACGAACCCGAAGCGATCCCGACAGCCTGATCATGCTCTACGATTCAATCGGCGCGACCGACAGCGAGTGGGCCGGCAAGCCGTACGCCGAGATTCGCGAGGTCGCCGACCGCGACGGCTCCGTCCTCGTCGTCCCGGTCGGGAGTATCGAACAGCACGGCCACCACCTCCCGGTCGCGACCGACACCATCCTCGTCGACGCGGTCGTCCACGGTGGCACCGAACAGACGGGCGCTGACGTCCCCGTCCTCGTGACCCCGACGGTCTGGACGGGCTTCTCGCCCCATCACCTCTCGTTCGGTGGGACGCTGTCGCTGGAGCTCGACCACCTCCGTGCGGTGCTCGAAGACGTGGCGCTGACTGGCATCCAGAACGGCTTCGACGCCGTCTGCTTCATCAACGGTCACGGTGGCAACGCGGCGCTCGTCGACGCCGTCGTCAGTACCGTCGGCACCGAGACCGACGCCGAGGTCCTCGGGACGACGTACTTCACGCTGGCCACCGACGAAGTGGGGGCGCTGCGAGACAGCGAGGACGGCGGGATGGCCCACGGCGGCGAGTACGAGACCTCGCTGATGCTCCACCTGCGGCCCGACCTCGTCGCCGACCCCGCGAAGCGCGAGGGCACCCTCTGGGACGAACACTACGAGTGGAGCGGCGGCGACCTCCTGGATGGCGGTCCCGTCTCGGTGTATCGGTCCTTCGACGAGTACTCCGAGTCGGGTGCCATCGGCGCGCCGGAGCTCGCCAGCGCCGAGAAGGGGGCCCGAATCTACGACGCCGTCACGAGCGAACTCGCCGCGTTGCTGGTCGCGATCCACGAACACAACGCGTGACCGGTTGCTGGCGGTTGTTTTTAATCAACGATCCTTACAAATCGGCGGATTTATATACCCTCGAGTGAACAATGCTGTCAGATGCCGAGCGAACAACCAGACTCACTTTCCGACGGACGTATCGACCGACGACGAATGCTCGAAGCCATCGGTGCCGGCGGCCTCATCGCCATCTCCGGCTGTATGGGCGACGGCGGTGACGGCGGCGATGGCGGTGACGGTGGCGACGGCGGCGACGGTGGCGACGGTGGCGACGGCGGCGATGGCGGCGACGACCAACAGACCATCCAGTTCCTGACGATGGGGGTCGGCGACAACATCGCCGAGTTCTTCGAGGAGAACAACGCGGCCTTCGAAGAGGAGTACGGCGTCACGATGGACTTCACGAGCGTCACCTGGGACAACGCTCAGCAGACGGTCAACAACCGCGTCGACGGCGGCGAGGCACCCGACGTGGCTCGCTGGCCGGCCCGCTGGATCCCCCAGCTCGTCGGCAAGGAAGCGCTCGTCCCCATCACCGACATGATGGAAGGCGAGTTCGGTGATCAGTTCTACCAGGGCATGGCCGACGGCTGTACGTACCAGGGCGAGTACTACGCCGCTCCGTGGGCTGCCTCGAACAAGTGCTTCTACTACAACAAGGACGTGTTCGAGGCGGCGGGCCTCGACCCGGAGAACCCCCAGCTCGACACCTGGGACGACATGCTCTCGGCGGCCCAGACGATCACCGAGGAGACCGACACCCCCGCACTGGGACTGGCCGGTGCCGACGCCATCGAGACCGGCTCGCAGTACTACCACTACCACTGGTCTCACGGCGCGGACCTGATCGACGACGAGGGCCAGCCGGTCGTCAACTCCGACGAGGGCGTCGAGGCGCTGAGCTTCTACTCGGACCTGCACCTCGAACACGGCGTCACGCAGTCCTCGCCGCTGTCCTCGACGCGTCAGGACATCCGTCAGCTGTTCGAATCGGGCTCGCTGGGCATGGTCATCGCCCACGTCTACACGGGGATCAACATCGACGACAGCGACGCCGACTTCGACTACGGCATCGCACAGGTGCCCGAGGGGCCCGCTGGCCGCTACAGCCTGAACACCATCGACGGCATCTCGATCTTCGCCCAGACGGAAGTCGAGGACCTCGCGCGAGATCTGCTGCGGTTCTACTTCGACGAGGACCGCCACTTCGAGTACGCGAGCAGCAAGGGGTTCATGCCGACGGTCGAGGCGGTCGGCGAGCGTGACTACTTCCAGGACTCTGAGAACTGGGCACCGTTCATCGAGGCCGGCCAGTACGCCCGCGCTCGGCCGAAGCTCTCGAACTTCAACGAGTTCAACAACCGCATGGTCCAAGCGATCCAGGAAGCGCTGGGCGACCAGAAGTCCCCCCAGCAGGCACTGGACGACGCACAGGCGGACCTCGAAGAACTGATGCAATAACAGATGGGCGTCGCAGAAGAGTACACGGAGTCGCCGGCCGACTCCCGTTTCGAACGGGGACTGCAGTACCTGTGGAAACACAGACAGGCGTACCTCCTGATCGCGCCGGCCGCGATCTTCCTACTGAGCGTCGTCGGGTGGCCGATCCTGGAGACGTTCCGGCTGTCTTTTTACGAGTCGCCGTCTGACTCGACGATCGAGACGTACGTCGGCTTCCAGCACTACGTGGAGATCTTCCAGAGCGACATCTTCTACCAGTTGCTCTGGCAGACCGGCCGCTGGGTGCTGGTCGGCGTCGCCGGCAAGGCGCTGCTGGGCCTGCTGATCGCGGTTCATCTCAAGGGCGACATCAAGGGTCGGAAGTTCTTCCGGACGGCGTTTCTCATCCCGTGGGGGATTCCCTACGCGATCTCGGCGGTCGTCTTCCGCTGGATCGAGCACCCCCAGTACGGCTACCTCAACGCGATCCTGATCAAGCTGGGCGTGATCGACCAGGGGATCGGCATCCTCGGGAACCCGGAGATCGCCTGGCTCGGGGTCGTCGTGGCCGACATCTGGATCGGGACGCCGTTCATGGCGATCATCTTCCTCGCGGGGCTCCAGTCGATCCCCGAGGAGCTGTACGAAGCCGCAGCCATCGACGGCGCGGAGAAGTGGGAGCAGTTCCGCTACATCACGATCCCACAGCTCAAGAGCGTCATCCTGATCGCGACGCTGCTGTCGACGATCTGGACGTTCGTCAGCTTCGACACCATCTGGACGATGACCGGCGGCGGGCCGATCAACACCACGTCCACGCTCGTGATCTGGATCTACCAGGTCGGGCTGCAAAACGGGAACCTCGGCCGTGGCGCGGCCTACAGCGTCGTCGGGTTCCTGTTCCTGCTGGTGTTTGCCGTGATCTACCTGCGGATCTACACCAGCGGAGGTGACGAACTATGATGGCCGGCCAGGAGCGCAGCAAGCTCCGCAAAGTCCGCCTCTACGGCGTGTTGATCGCGCTGCTGGGGATCATGATGTTCCCCTTCTACGCGATGTTCTCCAGTACGCTCAAACAGGAGTCGGAGATCTTCTCCAGTCCGGCGACGCTGTTCCCCGCGGACCCGTCTTTCCAGTCGTATCTGGCCGTCTGGGGCCAGACCGACGTGTTGCTGTGGGTCGGTAACAGCTTCCTCATCTCGTTGGGGACCGTCGCGTTGACGCTGTTGTTGGCGATCCCGGCGGCGTACTCCTGTGCGCGCAACGACTTCGTCGGCAAGCGATCGTTCCTGCTGGCGGTCCTCGTCGTGCAGATGTTCGCACCGGTGGTGCTGATCGTCGGCCTGTTCGACGTCATCACCCAGTTCGGGATCTACAACACGTACCTCGCGGTGATCATCCCGGCGGCCGCGTTCACGCTGCCGTTCAACGTCTGGATGCTGTACGGCTACTTCCAGACGATCCCGGAGTCACTGGAGGAGTCGGCCCGGATCGACGGGGCCAGCCAGCGACAGATCCTCACCAAGATCGTGCTCCCGCTGACCAAGCCCGCGCTGGTCGCGAGCATCACCTACACGTTCCTCTACGCGTGGAACCGACTGCTGTTCGTGCTCACCTTCCTCACCGACGCGGGGAAGTACAACATCCCACGCGGGGTGTTCTCGATGGTCGGGGCACTTCAGACTGACTGGCGGATGATGCTGACCGTTTCCGTGATCGGCATCCTGCCGCTGTTGGTTCTGTTTGCCTTCCTCGAGGAGTACATCGTCGCGGGCATGACTGCGGGCGCGGTCAAGGAGTAACGTCCCCACCCTTTCTCTCGTCGGCCAGAGCCGATACGTTCATTGTGACTCCGCTGGCATACGTGAGCATGGAGATCACCGACGTGACAGCGACGACTGTCGACGTACCGCTGGTGGACCTCGACGAACGTCTGGGCATCGGCCCGTACGTGACGAACCACGGTCGCGTCGAATCGATGGAACGTGTCCTCGTCCGCGTGGACACCGACGAGGGCATCGCCGGCTGGGGCGAGATGCGGACCTTCCTCTCACCGGCGGCCACGGAGTCGATCATCGAAGACGGCGTCGGTCCGCTGATCGAAGGCCAGTCGCCGTTCGAGGTCGAACGGCTCCGCCGACAGGTGTTCATCGAGTACACCAACATCGAACTGTTCTTCGCCGCCGTCGAGACGGCTTGTTGGGACATCGCCGGCAAGGCGCTCGACAAGCCGGTCTTCGAACTGCTCGGCGGGGCGACCGCACCGTACCAGACGACCGCGATGAACGCCGCCGCTGGCGGTGCCGACGCCGCCGACGACCGCGCGGTCGAGTTCGCCTTCTGTCTGGGTATCCTCTCGCCCGAAGAGTCCCGCGTGAAGGCCCAGGAGGCCCTCGACGCCGGCTTCTCCGTCCTCAAGACCAAGGCCGGCCGTGACTGGCAACAGGACGTGGCCCGCATCCAGGCGATGCACGACGAGGTCGACGGGCAACTGGAGTTCCGACTCGACCCCAATCAGGGCTGGTCGCTCGATCAGGCGGTCCGCGTCGGGGCCGCACTCGAAGAGTCCGGCATCTTCCTGCAGTACATGGAACAGCCCATCCGCGTCAACGCCCACGACTCGCTGGCGGCGCTGCGCCAGCGTCTGCGCCAGCCGATCGCTCCCAACGAGGACACGTACATCCCCAACAACCTCCGCTCGCTCGTCGAGGCCGGCGCGATGGACGTGGCGGTCCTCGATCTGACTCCGGCGGGCGGCATCGCGGGACTGCGCCAGCAGGCGGCCATCGTCGAGGACGCCGGTGTCCCCTACACGCACCACTGCGCGTTCGACCTCGGGATCCGGACGGCCGCGATCTTGCACGCGGTCCACGGGATCCCCGGATTCTCCCTCCCGCCGGACACGACCTACTACGGCTGGGAAGACGACGTCATCGCGGACCCCTTCACCGTCGAGGAGGGCCGGATGACCGTGCCGGACGACCCCGGCCTCGGGATCGACGTCGATCTCGACACCGTCGAGGAGTACCGCGTCCGATAGCTACCGTCGCCGACAGGTCGTCGCTCCCGCCGGTGGCCGCCGCCGGGGGGAACCTTCTTGGGACCCGCGACCGTGTATCGGATCGATATGATCGAGTTGTCCCTCGCGGACCGACCAGCGATAGTGACCGGCGCGTCACGAGGCATCGGGCGACAGATCGCCGCGACCTTCGCCGAGGCCGGCGGCGATGTCGCGATCTGCTCGCGATCCTACGAAGACGTGGCTCCGGTCGCCGAACAGCTCACGGCAGACCACGACGGTCGGGTCGTCCCCGTCGAGTGTGACGTTACCGACCCCGACGCGGTGCGGGATCTCGTCGACGTCGCGATCGAGGAGTTCGGCGATCTGCGCGTGCTCGTCAACAACGCCGGGGGTGCCGCCGAGTCGGCGGATCTGCTCCACCGCTGTGACGAGGAGACCTTCGAGTGGATGCTCGAACTCAACCTGAAGGGCCCCTATCTGCTGGCTCGGGAGGCGCTGTCGGCGATGACTGCGGCCGGCGGCGGCTCGATGGTCCACGTCGGCTCGGTCAACGGGCTGTTCGGCATCGGGCTCTCGGGCTACTCCGAGGCCAAGAGCGGACTGTTGGCGCTCTCGCGCAACATCGCGACCCACTACGGCCAGTACGGCGTCCGATCGAACGTCCTCTCGGCGGGCACGATCGAGACCGAGAGCCGCGAGAAGGAGATGGAAAACACCGACGAGCGGGCCGCGGAGACGAGCGCCCGAGATCGCTGGCTCGACCAGTACCCGCTGGGTCGGTTCGGCCGTCCCGACGAGGTCGCCGACACCGCGCTCTTCCTGGCCTCGGAGCGGTCCGGTTTCATCACCGGCGAGAACATCGTCGTCGACGGCGGGCTCACGAGCGGCCTCCCGATGTCTTTCGAGAACGAGATATACCAGGCCGACGAGCCCCCGAGCAGACGAGATCGATAGATTCAATGTCGCGTTGTGACTGGCTTCTGGTATGCGAGAAATCCATACGGACGACGCACCGAGCGCGATCGGACCGTTCTCACAGGCGATGCAGGACGGCGACCGCATCTACGTCTCCGGCCAGGGGCCGGTCGATCCCGAGAGCGGCGAGGTCGTCTCCGAGGACATCAAAGAGCAGACCGCACAGACCCTCGAAAATCTGGAGACGATCCTGGAGGCCGCCGACGCGTCGCTCGACGACGTGCTGAAGACGAACGTCTACGTCACCAACATGGACAACTACGACGCGGTCAACGAAGTGTACGCCGAGTACATGTCCGAGCCGTACCCGGCCCGCGCGGCCATGGAAGTGTCCCGCCTCCCCATCGACATCGGCGTCGAGATCGAACTCGTCGCTCGCAGCGAGTAACGCGGCCCGCGACGCCGTCACGCTCGACTGTTCTCTGCGACACTCGCGGTAGAGGAACCCGAACATTCTCTCGATGTTGTCGCATCCACCTCTCTGCATTTGGAAGTAAACTCTTCTACGTGCAAATAATTATTCTGCCACCAAACTACCAAAGTTCGGCTACAAATAAGTCGATGTCTGACCATATCTGGGGTATGCGTTCAGACATCGATCTATCGAACGGTACTGTGCTGCGTTTTCGACCGTGGCTCTGCTCGACAGCGGTGACAGCCGGCAGTCTCAGCGGACGTGTCCCGGATCGACCGGCCGCGGCTCGGGCGGCTCCGGAGCGTTCCCGAGACGGAGGACCAACACTCCGACGGGGACGAGCAAGACTGCGCCGACGACGAACGGCGACCAGTAGCCCACCACGGTGTAGAGCCCGCCCATCACGATCGGCCCGACCGTCCGCGCGAGGCTGCCGGCTCCCTGTGTCAGCCCGAACGCGCTCCCCTGGGTCGCGGCGGAGGCCCGCTGGGAGACGATCGTCGTCAGCGTCACCGACAACACGCCGTTGCCAAGGGGCAGCAGCGTCAGCACCGCCAGCAGTGCCAGCAGCTCCCCGGTGAGAAACGGTGCGACGCCGGTCAGATCGAAGACGCTCGCTCCCAGCCAGTTCGTGAACGGCAAGAGCCCGACGCCCACTGCGAGCACCGCGGTTCCACCGACTGTCAGCGACACCGCGGCGTATCGCGCCGTCAGCCGCCCGATCAACACGCCCTGGACGACGACCGACAGCACTCCGATGTACGTGAGCAAGAGCGCGCTCTGACTCGCGGTGTAGCCGTACACGTCGGCCACGAACGGGATGAACATGATCTGTACCCCCGAGAAGGCAAAAGAGACGAGGAAGAATGCGGCGAGCAGTTCTCGCAACCCGGTCGTCTGTACGGCCGTCAGCAACTGTGCGACCTGGGACGGCCGCCGTGTGGTCTCGTCGCCGCGGGCGAGGGCCGGTAGCGACTCCGGCAGGAACAACACCGTGACGACGACGCCGCAGAGACTCGCCGCGGCGGCGGCGAAACTCGGCAGCGAGAAGCGGGTGATGGCCACGACCGGGACGAGGCTGTCGACGGCGGCGACGACGCCGTCGAAGCTCAACACTGCGCCGATTCCGGGACCGAAGATAAAGCCCAGTCCGAACGCGGCTCCGAGCAGGCCCAGTGACTTCGCGCGGTCCTCCCGCGGGGTCACGTCGGCGACGTAGGCCTGTGCCGTCGAGAGGTTCCCGCCCATCGCACCTGCGAGCATACGCGAGACGAACAACAGCCACAGCGCGTCGGCCAGTCCGAAGACGGTCCAGGCGATCACCGACCCGCCGAGCGACACCACGATGACGGGGCGGCGGCCGATCCGGTCCGAGAGCGAGCCCAGCAGTGGGGCGAAGACGAACTGCATGAGCGAGTACGAGGCCGCCAGCAGTCCGATGACGAACTCCGTGCCGCCGGGGAACGTTCGCGTGTAGTAGGGCAGGATCGGGATGATGATCCCGAACCCCAGCAGGTCGAGAAAGACGACGGCGAAGACGATCGCGAGCCCACGCCGCGAGCGGGTGGCCATACGCTCCGTACGGACGGCTGGTACTTACGAGTGGGCACGGGACCGAGGCGCTGCGATCGCGTTTCGGACGCTTTTTGCCGCTGGACGAACAAGACCGGGCACTGAATGATCTCTAAGGGCTGTGAACAGTGTGCCGAGGGCGGGAAGATGGTCATGTTCGTCTATGGCTACTGTGACCAGCGCGATTGCTTCTACTGTCCGCTGGGCGAGAACCGCAAGAACGTCGACCAGGTGTACGCAAACGAGCGCCCCGTCGAGTCTGACGAGGACGTGATCGCCGAGGCGAAACTGATGGACGCGCTGGGGACCTCCATCACGGGTGGCGAGCCCCAGGAGGCGCTGGACCGAACGTGTCACTACCTCGAACTGCTGAAAGACGAGTTCGGCGAGGACCACCACACGCACCTCTATACGGGGATCACGGGCGGGCGCGAGAACATGCGCCGCCTCAGCGAGGCCGGCCTCGACGAGATCCGCTTTCACCCGCCCCTCGAACGGTGGGGCGACTTGCATGGCACCGAGTGGGAGGAGATCCTCTACATCGCACGCGAGGAGGGGCTTACGCCGGCTTTCGAGATCCCAGGCATCCGCGCCGAGGAGGAGTTCCTCGACTTTCTCGACGAGGGCGCGGCGGAGTTCTGCAACATCAACGAGTTCGAGATGTCCGACGGGAACTTCCGGCGGATGCAAGAGGAGGGGTTCGAACGCAAGGAAGGCCACATGAGCGCCGTCGAAGGCAGCCACGAGATCCTGGAGACGATGGGCGACCACGAGAAGGTCTACTTCTGCACCTCCGTGTTCAAAGACGCCGCCCAGCACCGCTCTCGGATGAAGCGCATGGCCCGCAACATCGGCCGCGAGTTCGACGAGATCACCGACGACGGCACGCTCGTCTACGGCAAGACCTGGGTCGGCGAGGATCGCCTGCAGGAACTGGGCGTGCCCGAGGAGTTCTACGCCGTGAAATCGGAGCACGTCGAACTCGCCTGGTGGCTCCTGGAGGAGATGGTCGAGGACGGCGACGTGCCCAACGGCGAGATCGTCGAACAGCACCCGACCTACGACGGGACCGTCGTCGAACGGACGCCGCTGTCGTCGGGGCAGTCGGGAAGCGGGCAGTCGGCGGCTGGAGACTGAGTCTGTCCGGCGACGGAGTCGCCGGTTCCTTGCAGCCGAGTGTAACGAGGCTGCAGCCTTTTTAGCGTAGATTTTTGCGCCGAGCGGTTCGCCGCAGTGAGCGAAGCGAACGAGGAAACCCGAGGCGGAAAAAGGTACTCGCGGCAACACCCGACCTACGACGGGACCGTCGTCGAACGGACGCCGCTGTCGTCGGGGACCGACGCCGACAGCGGTCAGTCCGCAGCGGGCGACTGATACTGCCGGCTACCCTCTGTATCCTTCCGGCTGGGGTGTCTGGACACCGACCCGTCTGTACAATCTGTTGAAATGTCTGACGAACTTTTATTAATTAGCGTGAATATCTGCGAAACATGGCAGCGACCGAACGTGGGAACGGCGTCGAAATCGACGACGAGTGGGAACCAAGCACCGCGATCGTCCGCGCGGTCAGTTCACACACCGGACAGTCGGTGATGGAACTCCCGCCGCTGTACGAAGCCGTCGACCCGGACGCGCTGGACGCGCTGTTTAGCGGTCGCCAGACGCTCGGCGTGCTCACGTTCGCCTACGCGGGCCACGACGTGACGATTCGTACCGATCAGACGGTCGACGTGGTCGCTCACGGCTGATTCGGCTGGCGACACGCCGCTCGCGACCGGCGAAGATCGTCACAGACGGCACTATACTGACGGCTGTAACTTCGTGAAGATCTTCGCCACCCCGGGGTGGCGAAATCGTTCACAGATTTACAGCCGGTAGTATTAGAAGTCCACGTCGGCGTCTTCCTCCAGCGAGCCGATGTCTTCGGTCGCTTCGCCGAGGCCGTCGTCACGGACGCCGTCGGTCAACACCGTCCCGATCCCGGCGTCGTGGAGCACGTCTTCGTACTCGCTCTGGAAGCGGCCGCTGACTTGCCGGGCGCGGGTCTGGGCGGCGACGACGCGCCGGTAGCGTGCCAGTTCGGCTTCCGTGAGATCGAACGCCTCGCGGACGGTCTCGCCGGTGTCGGCCTCGCGCAGTCGCGCCAGGTCGAACGGTGCGTCGGTGTCCTCGTCGCGGAGCAGGTGGAGGTCGATCCGGGCACGGGTGACCACGTCGGTGTCGGCGTCGACGGCGTCGGCGATGGCCGCGTCGTCGTCGCCCTCGTAGTAGCGACGGACGACCGTGACGAGTGCCTCGTCCGACAGCGGCGTGTCCACCTCGAAGCGCTCGCGCAGGCGGTCGATCACTGTCAGCAGGCGCTCCTCGACGCCCCCCTCGTCGGAGAGTAGCGAGCCGTGGCCGTCCTCCTGGCGCTCGGTGACAGTGTCCTCGCCCGCTACGTCGACGAAGATGTCACGGAGTTCCTCGGTTTTCTCGTCCATCGGACCGTACGTCTGTGCCTTCTACCGTTTATACTTGTCGACGACGTGGCAAGACTGCGATCGCCGACGAGGCAGACAACTCAAAACAGTTGTATCATTCCCGCAAGACGGCGCGGGTTCGGAGCAAAATTTAAGCGGCTCCCGGTTCGTGGTAGCACATGACAGTTCCACTCCAGACCACCACCAGACCGACCTTCTGGCAGATCGGACCGGTCGGAAAGGCGGTGTTCTACTACCTCGCGGCGCTGGCGTTGCTCGTGTTCGCCTTCGGCGTGTACGAGCGTATCACACGCTACACGCGCGGGAGTGACGAGCCGTTCCCGCGCCTGGACGCGCTCCCCTCGCGGATCCTCTCGGGCGCGCGCCTCGCGCTGACAAACGCCAAGCAGTTCGACCGCGACCTCGTCGCGGGCGTGATGCACACGTTCGTCTTCTGGGGCTTTCTGACGCTGTTGATCGGGACGACCATCCTTGGCATCGACATGGACCTCTACCGGCCCCTGACCGGCGAGTCCTTTTTCGTCGGCGACTTCTATCTCTCGTACTCCTTCGTGATGGACGCGATGGGGCTGTTGTTCGTCGTCGGCGTCGGCGTCGCGATGTGGCGGCGGTACGGCCGCCGGACGGACCGACTCCACGGCCGCCACACCTCCCGGGAAGACGACTACTTCCTCGGCGTCCTCTTCTTGCTCGGCGTCGGCGGGTATGTCACCGAGGCCGTCCGCATCCTCGGGACGAGCGCGGTCCGTGACGTGAGCTTCGAGACGTGGAGTTTCGTCGGCTGGGCGGGCAAGGAGTGGCTC
>Ga0207754_100574_pt1 | contig 13004 bp, 13 predicted proteins | sample A23E1SouthBayCA_FD_187728 | JGI IMG/M metagenome (GOLD analysis project Ga0207754, IMG submission 187728) | Aerobic enrichment media microbial communities from Eden Landing Ponds, California, USA - A23 E1 (SPAdes) | ecosystem: Environmental > Aquatic > Marine > Unclassified | place: Emeryville... | reverse complement strand
GGCCAGCCAGTTCGACAGCGGTGCGAGCCGACTCCCCCAGGCGCTGAGGGTCTCGACGTGCGCGAACAGCTTCGACCGGAGGCTCGCACCGTGTTCCTGGTGGGAGGCGTGTTCGACCTCGGTCTTGAGCTTGGCCATGTCGACCTCGCTGGGGCAGTCTTTCGCACACCCCTTGCAGCCGATACAGAGGTCCATGATCTCGTCGACGAACGTCTCGTCTGTCGGATCTGCCGGGAGGTCGCCGCTCATCGCCTGGCGGAGGGCGTTGGCTCGCCCCCGCGTCGCGGTCGACTCCTCGCCCGCGGCCCGATAGGTCGGACACATGACGCCGCCGGTCGTCTCCTGAGGGCCGCGACAGCCCCCACAGCCGTGACAGAGCTCGACCATCCCCTGGAACCCGTTCTCGTTGTCCCACTCCATGGCCGGCTCGAACGACATCTCGAACTCGTAGTCGGGATCGAACCGCAGATCGTCGGTCATGTCGACGGCGCGGGCCCGCGCGGGGACGCCCTCGGGAATCGTCTCGTCGGCGGCGTAGCCACACACCTGTCCGGGGTTCAACAGCCACTCCGGGTCGAAGGCCGCTTTCAGCTCCCGGAACACTTCCCACACGTCCTGTCCGTACAGCTTTCGGTTCCACTGGGTGCGCGCACGCCCGTCGCCGTGCTCGCCCGAGACGCTGCCGCCGTAGGTCGTGACGAGGTCGGTCGCGCCGTCCGCGATGGCTGCCATCTGCTCGACCCCCTCGACCGTCTTCGTGTTCACCAGGGGCCGGATGTGGAGACAGCCAGGACCGGCGTGGGCGTAGAAGCTCGCGAACGTGTCGTTGTCGGCCAGCAGCTCCTGGAACTCGGCGACGTAGTCCGCGAGGTTCTCCGGCGGGACGGCGGTGTCCTCGATGAAGCTGATGTGTTTCGCGTCCGAGGTCCGCCCGAGGAGGATCGGGAGCCCGCTCTTGCGGAGCTTCCAGAACCGCTTTCGTTCGCTCTCCTCGTGGGCCTCCTGGCCGTGAAACGCCTCTCGTGGCGCGTCGGTCAGCGAGTCGGCCCCGCTCTGTGCGACGCCGTCGGTACCGACGCTCCCGACCCGATCCGCGAGGAGATCCGCGACCCGCTCTTTGCCCTTCGGGTCGTTCTCGGCGTAGAACTCGACGAGCAACACCGCGCCGGTGTCCGCCGGGAGGAGCTGGTCGACCAGGTCGCCGAACTCCTCGGTGTCGGCGGCCAGTTCCAGCAACACGTCGTCGAGGACTTCGACCGCCGCGGGATCGTGTTCGAGGATCGCCGGCACGTCGGCCATCGCGTCGATGAGGTCGTGATAGGAGAGCAGCGCCAGCGACTTCGTCTCGGGGACCGGCTCCAGCGAGACCGTCGCTTCGGTCACGATGGCCAGTGTCCCCTCGCTGCCCGCGAGCAGCCGTGCGACGTTGACCGATCCGTCTTCGGCCTCCGAGAGGAGGCGATCGAGATTGTAGCCGGAGACGTTTCGCTTGAGGTCGGGAAACGCCGCGGTGACCGCCTCGTGCTCGTCGTCGACGAGCCGTGCGATCGCCGCGTATATCTGGCCTTCGAGGCCGTCCCGATCGGCCCGCGATCGCAGTTCGTCGAGCGTCACCTCGCCGAACGTCGTCACGGTCCCGTCCGCGAGGACGGCCTCGCAGTCCTCGATGTACGCGTCGGTCTTGCCGTACTTCAGGGAGTGTGCGCCCGTGGAGTTGTTGCCGATCGCGCCCCCGAGGACGCTCTTGTCGCCCCACGCCGGATCGGGGGCGAACTTCAGGTCGTGGTCGGCGAGCCTGTCGTTCAACGCCCCGAGGGTGACGCCGACCTGTGCGCGTGCCGTGCGTCCCGCCGGGTCGACCGACCGGATCGCGTCCATGTGGCGCGAGCAGTCGACGACGACTGCCTCGTTGACCGCCTGTCCCGCGAGGCTCGTCCCACCGCCTCGCGGCAGGACCGGCGTTCCCCGCTCGGCGCAGTAGTCGACGACCGCTGCCACGTCGGCCGTCGAGGTCGGATAGACGACGCCGATCGGCACCACCTCGTAGGCGCTCGCGTCGGTCGCGTACAACTGTCGCGTGTACTCGTCGAACCGGACCGCCCCGTCGATGCGGTCTTCGAGGGCCGCGACGAACGCGGGGCGCTCGACGGAACCGCCCTCGTAGTCGTAGTCCGCCCGATCGTCGGTAGCCGGGTCCGGCCCACCCCGATCGTGTCGTGTTCCCATACCTGACCCACCGACCGAATCCCGATTAAAGCACCGGAGCACACCGCGATCGGTCGCTACGCAAACGACTGCTCGCCGAGAAGTCCTAGAAGGGGAGCAAAAGGATCGCGACGGTCAGAGCTCTTTCCACTCGGAGGGCTGGCTCGTGAGACCCATGACGCGGGCCTGACGGGTGCCGTCCTCCTCGCGGAACTCGATGAGGCCGTCGAACGCCTGCTTGATGACCTGGAGGGTCTGGTCGTCGTGTGCGCCGGAGTCGATCGTGAACACGCCGACGTAGCCCGCCGAGTCCAGTCGCGACGAGAGGATGTGACAGAGCTTGAACACGGTCTTCTTGTCCGTGTACGTCAGCATCGTCGACAGGGAGACCAGCGCGAGCCGTCCCTGGTCGCGCCCGCTCTTGTGGAGCCCCTCCAGTGCTTTCGTGATGCCGATACCGATGCCGGTCAGGTCGCCCGGTGAGTTCACGTGATGGATGTACGCGCCGCTCTGTGCGGCCTCACCCCCGCTGTTGTCGCCACGGCAGTCGACGACTCCGAGCTGGGAGTCGTCCATCTCGGGTACGTCCGTTCGAAAATCGTCGACGACCGAGCTCGCCTGATCGTTCGTCGTCACGACGACCGCCCCCTCGCCGTTACCCACCCCATCTTTGAGGATATCCATCGCGAGGGCCTCTTTGCCACTCATCGCGGGTCCCGCGACGAGTAGGCTCGTCCCCGGACGAACCGAGTCCAGCGCGTCGAAGTCAAGTACGGTTGACAGGTCGTACATATTCTCTGACTGTTTATTCGTCTTCACCATTGCTGAGCCCACGCAACGTTGCGATAAAGTCGGCGTCGTCGCCGATGCCACCAAGTGATTCCGAGAGTTCGGATTTTAGTTCTCCGATCTCCTCCTTAAGTTCATCGTATTCGTCGCTCTCTTCGAGTTCTGCGCTGCTCTTGCTCGCTTCGAGCGTCGCTTGCTTCTCGACCAGCGAGTAGTACTCCTGTAGGAGGGTATCGTAGTCGGAGCGTTCGAGCAGGTTCTCCACGGTCTCGTGGAGCTGTTCGCTCCGGATCGGCTTCGAGAGATACGCGTCGAATCCCATCTCCAGAATGTCGAAATCCGGTTCGACCGCCGTCACCATCGAGACGCGACAGCCGAGATCACGTTCCCGGATCCGCTCTAGTACCTCGTCACCCGAGAGTCCCGGCATCATACGGTCGAGTAACACGACATCGACGCTGTCGTCGAGTAGGTCGAGCCCTTCGTCACCGTCGTGGGCCATCCGGACTTCGTAGTCGTTTCGGAGCCATAGCTTGTATGTTTCCGCAACGTCCGGTTCGTCCTCGACGATGAGCACGACGGGGCGATCCGATTCAGACATCTATTCTCTACACGTGGTTACTTTTTCATCATACATAGCCCTGTGGGTCTGTCAGCGCGCCGAATCAGCGGCCAGTACGTCAGTTCGGTCCCACTGTGTGGCGGTCATCCCGCCACCCGATCGACCCCTCCTGTCTCCGAACAGAGCCCCCGGGAGAGACAGACCAGCACACACAAACCCGTCGGGCTCGACGTCGAGCGTATGATCCGAAACCTTGCACCGTCGAGCGGGGTCTTTACCAGCAACGTCTTTCTCGTCGAGGGCGAGACGACGACGCTGGTCGACGTGGGCAACGACTTCGACGTGGTCTCCGAGGTGCGAGCCGTCGTCGACGAGGTCGATCAGGTCGTCCTGACACACACCCACCGCGATCACGTCGGCACCCTCGACGCGGTCCGGGACGCGTTCGACGCGCCGGTCTGTGGCTACGACGACGACTTCGACGGCGTCGACCGAGCGATCGCCGACGAGGCGACCCGACAGATCGGCGACGAGGAGTACGTGGCGCTCCACACGCCGGGTCACAAGGACGACCACCTCTGTCTCTACGCGGCGGAGGCGGGCGTGCTCTTCGCCGGTGATCTGGTGTTTGCCAACGGCAGTTTCGGTCGGACGGACCTCGAAGAAGGCGACCGATCGCTGCTCGTCAGGAGCATCGACCGCCTCCTCGATCTCGTCGACGAGGACCTCGCCGAGATGCACGCCGGCCACGGTCCCAGCGTCACGGACGACCCGTACGGCAACATCGAACTGGCGAGGCAGGCCGCGCGGTTCTGATACTGCCGGCCCCGGCAGTCGAACACGCTCTGTCAGGCCAGCCCGTAGTAGCCCGGCTCGTCGTCGGCACTCGGCTCGGCGAAGACGAAGGCGTCGGCGTGTTTGATGAGCCACGGAATGGCCCAGTCCATCAGGACGTTCTCGGTCTCGACGTCGAGTTCCGCTTCGGCTTCCAGCCCCTGGAGGAGGCGACCGATCTCGTAGATCGTGTACATCTCGTCGTCGTCCAGTACCTCCTCGGGCTCGCGAAACTCCAGCGGGCGGAGATCGTCGAACTCGTCTTTCGGTTGTGGCATGTCCGCTGGTTCCGCGCCGCCGTGCGTAAAGCCCTCGAAAGTGACGCGCCGTCGTCGACGGCGAGTGTCGCCACTGATCGACGATGTCGAAAGAAAGTGCGAAGCTCGGGAGCCCGCCGTCGGGCGACGTTACTCGAAGTGACCGACTGCGGTCTCGTACTGCGATGCGACCTCGTCCCAGTCGACGACCTCGAAGAAGGCGTCGACGAAGCTGCCGCGGTCCGGGCCGTAGTCGTAGTAGTACGAGTGCTCCCAGACGTCCAGCGCCATGATGGGGTGAGAGCCCCAGAGCGCGCCCTGGTCGTGCTTGTCGACCGTGACGTTGCGGAGCTGTTTGGCGACCGGGTCGTAGACGAGCAGCGCCCAGCCACCGGCGGCCGAGGCGGCTGCCTCGAACTCGCCTTTCCAGCCCTCGTAGGAACCGAAGTCCGCTTCGATCCGGTCATGGAGTTCGCCCGACGGCTCGCCGCCGCCGTTGGGGGACATGTTGTCCCAGAACAGCGTGTGGAGATAGTGTCCACTGCCGTTGTGGGTGACGTTGCCCAGCGCACCGGCGCTGGATCCGAACTCACCCGACTCGCGGTTCTCCGCGAGGGTCTCCTCGGCGGCCGCGAGGCCGTTGACGTACCCCTGATGGTGGGTGTCGTGGTGCCAGGTGAGTACCTGCTCTGAGATGTGGGGCTCCAGCGCGTCGTAGTCGTACGGAAGTGGCGGCAGTTCCGGATCTGAGTGTTCGGACATGATAAATCTCCTCCATCTTTTGGGTCGGGCGGACGCCTGTTAAACGTTTAGGAGACGCACGATACCACACCGCACGCACGTGCCGACCGCCTGCTGGCCGTTCTCGGCCGGTAATTCGGGTCCCGACGCCGAGACCGTCGGCGACCCGCCGTTGGGCCTAACTCTCGCCGCGGGCAGTCTCGAACATCTCCAGGGCCTGGTCGCGTCGCTCGCCGTGGTCAACGATGGGATCGGGGTACTCCGGGGCGGCGTTGCGACGCTGGGTCGGGCTGAGATCGGGCCACTCGTGGATCACCGACGGCTCGGCGTCGCGCAGTTCGGGCACGTACGTCTTGATGTACTCCGCGTCGGGGTCGTACCGCTCGCCCTGCGTCATCGGGTTGAAGATTCGGAAGTACGGCTGTGCGTCGGTGCCCGTCGAGGCCGCCCACTGCCACCCGCCGTTGTCGTTCGCGGTGTCGTGGTCGACCAGACGCTGTTTGAACCACTCGTATCCCGCTCGCCAGTCGATCAGCAGGTCCTTGGTGAGAAAGGAGGCGACGATCATCCGGACGCGGTTGTGCATGAACGCCTCCTGGCGGAGCTGGCGCATCCCGGCGTCGACGATCGGGTACCCCGTCTCGCCGTCCTTCCAGGCCTGGAGCGCCTCGGGGTCGTCGCGCCACTGGAGTGGGCGCTCGTAGGACTTGTAGTCGTCTGTGACGACCGACCGGTTGGCAAAGAGGACCTGGGTGTAGAACTCCCGCCAGGCCAACTGCGACTGGAACTCCTCGACGGATTCGCGCCGTTCCTCGTCGTTGGCCGCTGCCGCCGCGCTCGCGGTCCGCTCGTACACCTCCCTGATACCGATCGTCCCGAACTTGAGGTGTGCGGAGAGCCGTGAGGTACAGTCGTCTGCGGGGTAGTCCCGGCGGCCCTCGTACCGATAGATGTCGTCCTCGCAGAACGCGTCGAGGAGAGCACGGGCCGGCTCCGTTCCGGCCGGGGGGATTTCTGCCTGTGGTTCCTCGAAGCCCAGGTCATCCACCGACGGCAGGGGGTCGCCGGACACGTCGGCCAGTTCGTCCGGGCTGGGCGCGTCGTAGGGCTCGTCTTTCTCCCGGTCGTGCCACTTCCGCCCGAAGTAGGTAAACACCGAGTACGGATCGCCGTCGTTGGTCGTGATCTCGCCGGGGCGATGGAGGACCGAATCGGTGACCGCCTCGCGTTCGACGCCCGCGTCGTCGAGGGCCTGTCGGACGGCGATGTCGCGCTCGATGCCGAGCCCGGAGTAGGCTTCGCCCCAGGTCACGCCGTCGGCTCCGAACGCCTCGGCCAGCCGTGGGATCTCGGCCGTCGGATCGCCGCGAGCGATCACGAGGTCGCTCCCGCGGTCACGGTACTGTGCCCGCAGCGAGTCGAGCGCGTCCAGCATGAACGCCACGCGGGGCGGTGCGGCGTGGTCGAGGACGGCGTCGTCGAAGACGAACACCGGGACGACCGGGCTGTCGGCCGTCGCCGCGGCCAGGCCGGCGTTGTCGGTCGCCCGGAGATCGCGTCGATGCCAGTGGATTCGCATACGAGACAATCGGCCCGGTCCCTTCTCAAAGGCACCCCTACTCTGTTGGTGGCGACCTGACCAACGCTTTTGATCGTCCTGGCCGTCGGTGCGGGACATGACCGGAGATCAGGTCCGCGTCGAGATCACAGACGAGGTCGCAACGATCACGCTGAACCGCCCCGAGGCGCGGAACGCGCTCTCTGCGGGGGCCGCGGACGAGCTCGCTGCGGCGATCGAGACCGCCGAAGACAGCGCGGCACGGTGTGTCGTCCTCCAGAGCGAGGGGGCGGCCTTCTGTGCCGGCGGGGACGTGGACGCGATGCTGGAGAGCATCGACCGGGACGTGCCGCCGGCAGAGCGCGTCGAGGTCGTCGTCGGCGCGGTCAACCGCGCGATCAAGCGCGTCTACGACTGCCGGCTGCCGACCGTGGCGAAGATCGACGGTCCGGCCTTCGGGGCGGGTGCGGGGCTGGCGATCGCCTGTGACCTGCAACTCGCGAGCCCGGCGGCGAAGATCAGCTTCGGCTTCCGCCGCGTCGGGCTCGCGGTCGACTCGGGCGTTTCCTACCTCCTCCCACGGCTCGTCGGGCTCAACACGGCCAAGGAACTGATCTTCACGGGCGAACTGGTCGACGCCGACCGCGCCCGCGATCTCGGGCTCGTGACCCGCGTGTTCGAGGCGTCGTCGTTCGACGAGGGCGTCGAGAACATCGTCGAGACGATCGCGACGGGGCCGACGGTCGCACTGACGGCCTCGAAGCGACTGGTGAACCACCAGCCCGACTCCTTCGACGCCGCGACGGCGCGGGAAGCGAACGCGCAGGGCGTCGCCTTCTCGACCGCGGACCACGAGGAGGGCGCGCGAGCCTTCGTCGAGAGTCGCGAACCAGAGTTCGAGGGGCGCTGATACCGCCGGCTTCGCCCGTTCGTCAACGCTTATGTAGTGTGGAGTTTACGACACGACCAATGGCCGACAAGGCGACGTTTCGACTCGCGCTCGATCGAGAGAGTCGATCGGGACGCTACTACCGCAACGCCGTCGAACGACACTGGGACCCCGCGGCGATCGACCTCGACGACGACCGCGAGCCACTCGTCGAAGCACATCCCGCGACCTTCGACCACCTGCGCTCGACCGTCGCGAAGTTCGGGGCCGGCGAGCGCGCCGTCACGGAGGACCTCGCCCCGCTCTCGGTCGTGCTCGACGACGCCGCCGACCAGGCGTATCTCAGCACGCAGCTGTACGAAGAAGCGCGCCACCTGGATTTCTTCGAGCGGTACTGGACGGCGGTGATCAACCCGGTCGAGCGCGAGCGCGACCTGCCGGTGAGTTCGCCGACCGAGGACCGGTGGGTCAACGACGCGTACGACGAACTGCTCGCCCGCACGGACGCGGCGATGCACCGACTCCTCGACGACGACACGCCCGAGCACCGGGCGATCGCGCTGTGTCACTATCACCTGACTATCGAGGGCATTCTGGCACAGACGGCCTACTGGGGACTCCAGCAGAGCTACGGCCCTTCAGAGCCGGCCCTTCCGACGCTTCCGGGCTTTACGACCGGACTGGAGCGCATCCGGAGCGACGAGGGCCGCCACGTCGGGTTCGGGATGAGCAAACTCCGCGAACTCGTCGCGGACGGCGTCGATCCACAGCTGCTACACGACACCGTCACCGAGCTCCTGGGGCTGGTCCAGCAGACGACGACCGACGGACTGGGCGAGGGCAGCGAGGAGACGCCGGGTCCCTCCGCCGACGACCTGCAGAACTACGCGATCGAGAAACACAGCGAGCGGATGGCACAGATCACGTCTCCCGAGACCGACCTGCCGGACGTGGACACGCTCGTGACCCTCGATTCACCGTGAGCCGTGCCGACGACAGTGCGCGCCGAGAGATGCCAACTTCCAAGACGATAACACCGGAATGTGGGATATGAACGCGGACGAATCACCAGACTGGGAGTTCAAGGAACGCGACGTGTTGATCCTCCGAGAGCTGGCCGACGATCCGGAGCTCTCCTCGCGGGACCTGGCCGACATCCTCGAAGCGGACCACGACATCTCGGTGTCACACGTCACCGTCAGCGAATCGATCCGCAAGATGCGCCAGGAGGGGGTCTTCCGCGACACGATCGTTCCCAACGAGGAGTACTTCAACTTCGCGCTGTTCGAGTTCAAGTTCAATCCGGTGCACTTCGAGGACGGCTGGCGCGAGGCCATGACTGCGATCCGCGACGACAGACACACGATGTTCTACTTCCTCTCGGACGGGGAGTACCAGTGGAAGTCGGTGATGATGTTCCCGAGCCGGAAAGCGGAGTCACGCTGGATCCACGAGTTCTACAAGGACCACGGACACGTCGTCCAGAACATCCGCAACTCCGTGATACACAACGTCTTGAAGTTCCAGACGGATCCCGAGATATTCACGGAACTCGAACAGGACGACGCCTAGAGCTTGCTCTCGGCGTCTTCCGCGAGTTCCTTCATCCGCTTGCCCACGCGGCCGGCGTCGGAGAACTCGTCTTCGCTCATCGCGGTCGCCAGCGAGTTGCCCAGCACGAAGACGGCGTGTTTGTGTTCGCTCTTGGACTTGTGTACGTCCGAGGGGCGCACGTCGAGCTCGCCGTAGGCGTCGAACAGCTCGGGGTCGACGCTGTCCATCTCGTCGCGGAAGAAACGCATGATCAGCACCATCTGTTCGTGAAGCTCGAGAAGCTCGTCTTTGTGCATCTTGCCACTAGTAGACGGTGCCAATAGTATAAGAATTGCTTGTGAACAGCTACCAGTGGTGGTTCGTCTGCTGAGCGCCGCTCGCTAGAAGACGTACTCGTCGTCGTGACCCATCATCCCGTCGTCCTCGAATCCCCCGGGGTCGTCCTCGTCGTCCATGGGCCCGCTGGTCTTGTAGGCTTTCAACCCGGTCGAGAGGAGATCCTCGATCGCTTCCTCGCGGGTGAGGAACTCGCCTTCTTCGACGAGCTGGGCGATCTGCATCTCGAGATGTTCCGGGATCGTTATCTCTACCTGTGGCATCGGAACGTACGGTGGTTCGATAGATCCCCTTATAAATCTGGCGGGGCGAGTTACCGAACGTGAGAACAATACTGTTGCTTCCGACGATATCGGTTTTCGATATCGAAATATTTCTGTTGAATGTAGAAAACGACGACAGTCTACCACGCGACAGCCAGTAGCCGGCCGAACGATCACGAACGACCGGCCACTTCGTGACGATAGTCACGCTGAAGCGTCCCCCGTCCGTAGGTCGCGCCATGTGTGGAACGGGTCGTCGGGACCGACGCTGGCAGCCGAGCGAGGGTGACCGGCAGTGACCGAGCCAAACGAGAACACGCTCTGGGGACGAGTCATCGTCGAAGAACTGGTCGCGAACGGGATCGAGGCGGTCTGTGTCGCACCCGGTAGTCGGTCGACGCCACTGACCGTCGCGGTCGCACAGCACCCGGAGATGCGCGTCTACTCTCACCTCGACGAGCGGTCGGCGGCCTACTTCGCGCTCGGTCGGGCACGGCGGACCGGGACGCCGACGCCGCTGATCTGTACCTCCGGCACGGCGGCGGCGAACTTCCACCCGGCGGTGATCGAGGCCGACCAGTCCCGTGTGCCGATGGTCCTGTTGACCGCCGACCGGCCCCGAGAACTGCAAGACAGCGGCGCGAACCAGACGATCGACCAGGAGAAGCTCTACGGCGACGCCGTCCGTCAGTACCGCTCGCTCCCGGAGCCGGCACCGGAGCCGCGTCGGCTCCGATCGCTTCGGACCACCCTCTCTCGGGCCGTCGCGACTGCGACCGACACGCCCGCGGGTCCGGTCCACCTGAACGTGCCCGTCTCGAAGCCGCTCGAACCGACGCCGGTCGAGGGTGCGGTTCCGGACGATCTCTCGGAGCGCGCTCCGGTGGGTGCGAACGGCCGGGACGGGCCGATGGTCCGAACGACCCGCGGCGACCGGACGCTCTCGGCGTCGGAACTGTCCGCGCTCGCCGACCGACTCGACAGAGAGCGAGGTCTGATCGTCGCCGGTCCGTCGAACGGACCCACGCCCGACCGAGACGCGCTGGCAGCGCTCGTCGACGCCACGGGCTTTCCGGTACTCGCCGATCCGCTGTCGGGGCATCGCTTCGGTTCCCACGTCGTCGACCGGCCCATCTGTGGGGGGTACGACTCGTATCTCGACGCCGGGGAGTGGCCCGACCCGGATGTCGTCCTCCGGTTCGGGGCCTCGCCGACCTCGAAGACGCTGCGTCACTGGCTGCGCGACGCCGACGCCGCCCAGTTCGTGGTCGATCCGGCCGGCCAGTGGCGCGAAGCGACGTTCACCGCGACCGATCTCGTCGTGGCCGATCCGACGGGGCTGGCGACGGGACTGGCCGAGCGACTCGACCGACCGGCCACGGCCTGGACCGAGCGGTTCGAGACCGCAGAGGCCCGCTACTGGGACCTCGCCGAGCGCGCACACGGCGAGCAGTTCTTCGAGGGGACGGTCGCCGCGACGGTCGCAAGCGCCGTCCCGGATCCGGCGACGGTGATGGTCTCGAACAGTATGCCGGTTCGGGACCTGGACCGGTTCGGACGGCCCCGAGCGGCCGTCGTGACCGTCCTGGGCAACCGCGGGGCCAGCGGGATCGACGGGATCACGTCGACGGGGCTCGGTGCGGGCAGCGCGACCGACGACCCGCTGGTCGTGCTCACCGGCGATCTGGCCTACTACCACGACATGAACGGCCTGCTCGCGGTCGGGCGCTGTGACGTGGACGCGACGATCGTCCTCGTGAACAACGACGGCGGCGGCATCTTCCACGAACTCCCCATCGAGTCCTTCGAGCCGCCCTTCACCGACCAGTTCCGGACGCCCCACGGACTGGACTTCGAGCCGACGGGCGCGCTGTACGACCTCGAATACGACCGCGTCGAGGGTCGTGGTGCCCTCGCCGACGCCGTGGCGTCCTCGGCCGGTGCGTCCGGCACGCAGATCGTCGAGTGTCGGTTCGACAGCGAGCGGAGCCATCGGTACCGGGATCGAGTCCACGAGCGCGTTCGCGAATCGCTGTAGGGCGCTATCGACCAACGATCGAACGGGTCAAAAGCGAGAAGCCAAACGGCAGCCAGACGCTCCCGAGCGCGACGATGCCCACGAGCCCGGTCACCGAGACGCCGAGCGCGACGAGTGCGAGGGGCACCAGGAGACTCCAGGTGCCAAAGACCAGGACGCCCACCGACGGCTGGGACTGGAGGTAACCGATCAACAGCAGGGCACACAGGCCGACGGTGGCGTTGACCACCAGCGGGAAGGGTGGAAACACCGTGGACGCTACCATGATCGGATAGAGGACGAACGTCAGCGCGGCGAGTGAGAGCGGTGTGTCGGCCACGAACGCCCGCAGCGAGTGGCCGCTCGAACCCACGTCGTGTCTGACGTTGTAGGTCGACTGACGGCTCGCGGTCCCCGTCTCGTAGATCCGTTCGCGCTGGCGGCTGTCACGGGTCGAGGTACCCGTCGGCCGGGTCCGTCCCGTCGACGCGCCACTGCCGGGCGACGCGCCCGCCGTCGTCTGTCCGGCCGCGGTCGCTCCCGTCGCCGCGTCGCGTGCGCCTCGCACGCGCTCGCTGGCCGTTCGCTCCCGGCGTCGTCGCTCCGAGGGACCCGCGTTCGTGCCCGCGGCAGTCGACTCGCTGGGACCGTCCGTCTCGCTGTCCGCCCAGCCGGCTTCGCGGGCCGCACGGGCCGCCGCGCCACGGGTGTCGTGGTGGTGATCGCTCCCCGCTGTGTCCGCGCCGACGTACGCCTCGTGTCCGAGTCGATCGTAGCGGGCGCGCTCGTCGTCGTCGGTCAGCACGTTGCGGGCCTCGATCACGCGCTGGGTGGCCTCGTCGGCGTCGGCGTCGTCGTTGTGGTCCGGATGAGTCTCTTTCAGTCGCTCGCGATAGGCGTCCTCGATGTCGCTCGCGGTGGCATCCGGTTCGACCCCGAGCACGTCGTAGAACGTCTCTGTCATCGAGCGAACACGCCTGGGGTGATATCGTCGTGTGG